>Ga0100387_10001349_pt1 | contig 20732 bp, 17 predicted proteins | sample CryGeymeta201511_FD_81547 | JGI IMG/M metagenome (GOLD analysis project Ga0100387, IMG submission 81547) | Groundwater microbial communities from Crystal Geyser aquifers in Utah, USA - Crystal Geyser metaG 2015-11 | ecosystem: Environmental > Aquatic > Deep subsurface > Groundwater | place... | reverse complement strand
TTGTCCTTGACTGGTAATAGAAACAATATGTGTCATACTTTAATATTACGACAATGCATTAAATTTGTCAAGACACATTAATATTTTAACAAATTAATGAACTTCCGATCCTGGATCGGAATGATATCACCAATAAAATAATCAATAATCTTTTTAAGCGATCTTTACCCATTTTAAAAATAGCTCTTTTTTTAACCTTCTTCTTATTATATAATTCTTTCACCCTTTAAGAAAGCCTGCCCTCCTTAAAATGACAAATAATAAAGAAAGTTTCTCCCATTCTTATTTAAATCAAGAAAACCTTGTCAAAAACAATGGATATCATAAAGAAGCTTATTATGAAGAACTACAAATTCCACTAGAAACCATCAATATCTTACCACAACCTAGAAAAACTTTTGAAAAAATCGATGAGCTAGCCAACGATATTTTAGAAAAAGGCCTCATCAATCCCCTTCTTTTAGCACGTTTCAATAGGGAAAACTGCGAAAAATACCTAAAAGCTATCAATATTTTGTGGAAAAAAGAAATTAAAAAAGCGATTAAGACCGAAAATCTTAATCGTAATCCTGATGATAATCATTATTATATTTTAATCGCCGGAGAAAGACGTTTAAGAGCTATCAAACATCTTAAAAAAGAAAATCTTATTAATAAGATTTTCCCTCAGGAAAAAATTGATGTCAGAGTTTTCAATAACCCTTCGCCACTTGAAGCTCTATTCAGACAGGCCTCGGAAAACATTCACCAAAGGCCACCAGCTCATGAAGAAGCTGAATTTTACGCTTCTCTACTTCATATTATCCGAGAAGAAAAAGAAAATTACCCAACAACTCGTTTTGCTAAAGACGTTGGTAAAGATCCGGAAACTATCAGAAAAGCTGTTCAATTTTCTTTATTGCCACGATTTGCTCAAAAAGCCGTCATTAAAAACAATTTAGTTTATGGCGTTGCCTGTGAGTTAGGAAAAATGTTAAAAGATTTTAACCCAAAGGTTAATTTTAAAGAAGAAGAAATTAATCTTATGGCTGTGAAAGCTATGGTTGGGCACTGGACAATTAAACGCTGTCGTCAAGAAGTCAGGAAAAAGATTGAAGAGGCCAAATCTGATCAAGGAAGTTTCAAAATTTTTACTAAGAAAGATCAAGAAAAATTAGAAAGGTTATCTTTGAAAAATTCAGCAACTAAAGAAATCATTAAGGGTTCATGGGATTTTATTATTTATTTAAGAAGGATTAATTTTTTAATTAAAGAAAGAAAGCTTTCAGCTAAAGATTCTCTTTTTACTGAGAAACATTTCACTAAAGCCTTCTTGCTTTTAATCAATGAACAGGAAAAACTTTTGCCTCATCTTGGAAAAATTACCGAAGAAGAAAAGAAGAGAATTAAAAAAGTCATTGAAGAGTCAAAAGAAAAAATCAAAGAGATTATTGTTTATCAAAATCTTACCAAAGAAAATAATTTAAGCTAATCTATTTTGAACAATCTCGCTTTTTAGCTCTCGCAGAGCATCATTGGCAATCCATCTGGCCGTTTTATTGTCTATCTTTAAGATTTCTTGAGCGAGTTTAATCGCTTGCTTATTTAAATTTTTATTCCTTTTGCCGATTTGCCGCAAGGCCCAATTAACCGCTTTTTTAACAAAATTTCTCTCATCAGTCGTCTCTCTTTTAATTATCGGCAAGAGTTTAATAAAATCTTTATCTTGAGCCTTTTTATCATGAACAGCCAAACAAGCCATTAAGGTAAAACCGGTTCTTTTAATAAATTCTTCTTTTCTCTTGGTTAATGCCTCAATCTTTCTCCAAATAAATTCGGTTTTATCAAATAAACTGCTACAAACTTGGTCACAAACATCCCAGGAGTCAAAATCACCAACCCATTTTTCCATCTGCTTCTCCGTCACTCTAGTGGTTTCATCAATAAAACCAGCTAAAATTCTAGCCTCATGGATTCCCGAATCCCAAAGTTCCAAAGCAAGTTTATGATTTTTGCCAATTTGTTTGGCCATTTTTCTCAAAACCGGAATACTAACTCCTAAAGTCTTTTGAGAACTAATGCCAAATCTCGCCATCCCCTCCACATTTTTGGGGTTAGCTAATGATTTTAATTTTTTAATAATCTTATTGTAATTTTTATCCATATTTTGGCAGACAACATTTTTTATATTTCCTGCCGCTACCACAAGGGCAGGGTTGATTACGCCCAGGTTTGGGTAATTTTTTTTCTTCTTTAGGTAAAACTCTATGAGGATATTCTAAAGCATCATTTGTTAATTTCTCAATTATCGTTGGTTTAAAAATAATTCTTTCCTTAGGCAGCTTATTTCTTAAATTTTTAATTGTTTCACTGAGAAATCTTTCAGTTGAATGGCCTATTAAAAATATATTTCTTTGCCCATTATTAACATCAGCACATTTTTCCAAAAAGCTAGCCATTGATTGAGCCACCGTCTTATCAATATCTTCAAAATCAGTTACTGAAGGATTAAGGTCAAAATCTACCGGCAAGGGTGTACTTTCTGCATCAAGTAAAAAATCGACTGAACCAAAACCAAAAGTTGAATATGAAGAAAAAGATCTTTTCCTTTCTCTAACAATTTTATCTAGAATATCTGCAACCCTTTTGGCTTGCGCAAAAACTTTATCTTTAAGTTTTCCCTCTAGAGACAATTTAGGTCCAGGGCATTGAGCCGAAGGATATTGTTCTTTAGTTGGAAGAATCTCACCACTAAAATTTTCCGGCAAGAGAGGTTTTAAGGCCCGTCTAATCAAGCCTGCCATAGGTTGACCACCAACTAAATAAACACGAATATCTCGAACATATTCATCTGGAGGAACTATAAAAGGTTGAAGAAATTCATATTGGTTACGGGGTAAAAAATCTTCTATATTTTCCTTACTCAAATAAATTATTGAGACTCCTTCACCTTGGTGCGAAAACATTTTTCCATCTTTAAAACTAATTTTTTTGACATACAAACCAGGAATCTCTTTTGGTAAACGATAATCTCCAACAGAAAACGGTTTTTGATCTGGGAGGCAAAAAATTGTTGGTATTATTGGTAAATTTTTATCTCGAGATAAATAGGCATGGAAAAAAGAATGAACTAAAGCAAAATCATGTAAAACATCGGCATTAACTGGAATAATATCACCTGAATCAATTTTTTTTAAATATGTTTCTCGCCGAGGAGAATTCATGACTGTCGTCCAAAAATCCTGAACACCTATGTCAAAAACAACAGTTGGTTTCTTAAAAACCCTTTCAAAATCAAAATAGCTCTCAGCATTTTTAATGAGAGCCGATTGTATCTCAGGGTTATTTAATAATTCTTTTAGCGACACTTTTCAAGAAGGGCAAGGGGATAATTTTTAACAACCTCTATTTTACCAGAATAGGCTTAATTTATCCATATTTCGGATAACAATATTTTTTATTCTCTCGCCTTATATTTTGCACCCCTTGTTTTACCGGCCTTAATAAGAAATCCCTTTTCTTGAAGTTGTTTTAAATCGTAATGTAAAGTTTTGGGGTTGACGGTGAGAAACCTCCGGGAAATAAAATCAAAAGAGCAGTAAGGGTGGTCCTTAATTATTTCCAAAATCTCTCGACGGCGGGGTAAAAGAAAATCCTCATGTAAATTTTCTTCAATATGAGGTGGAATTTTAATCTGATTTAAAAGCGTTTTTAAAGATTCAAGTTCAGTTAGTAATCTTTTTATCTTTTTGGTTTCTTTAAATTTATACTTCAACATTTTAGAAGATATTGGATAATATTAGATAATATAAGAATATCTTAGGAGAATTTGGAAGTTTAATCAACTATTAATTTATTAATTTATCCATATTTCGGATAACAGCATTTTTTATACTTCTTACCGCTACCACACGGACAGGGGTCATTTCGACCAGGTTTAGTTTTAGTTGACGGCTTTAAGCCCATTTTATCTTTGGTATCAATATTGGTTTGGATATTTCGATATTGAGGTGGCGGTTGGGCGACTTGAATTCTAAAAAGCCTTTTGATAACTTCTTCTTCAATCATCCCCATTAATTTTTCAAAAGAGGTATAAGCTTCTTTTTTGTATTCTACCAAAGGGTCCTGCTGGCCGTAACCACGCAATCCCACTCCCTCTCTTAAATTGTCCATCGCATCTAAATGATCAATCCATAACCGGTCAATACTCTGCAACCAAACAAATTTTTCAATTTCCCTCATTAATTCTAAACCAACCTGTTTCTCCCGACTCTCGTAAGCCTCCGTTAAAATCTTCTGTAAAAAATCATTGATTTCTTGAGGCGTTTTTACTTTTTCAATTTGGTCTTTTAAGCGGCTTTGCGAACCGCCATCAAGAGGTAAAACCTCGCAAAAATTATTAATGATTTGCTCTATTTCAACTTTCTCCAATCCCTCCGGCGAATAAGTATTAACCAGATTAGCAAGATATTGATTCATCTTTTCTTGAATTTGCTCTTTCAATTCCAAATTCTTTTCACCGTCGGCCCTTAAAATTTTTTCTCTCTTGCCGTAAATAATTTCTCTTTGTTTATTCATGACATCGTCATATTCCACCACTCTTTTCCGCATGTCAAAGTTAAAACCCTCAACTTTCACCTGGGCCTGCTGAATGGCTTTGGAAACCAAACCGTGTTCAATTGGTTGGTCTTCAGGAATCCGCAGCATCCCCATCAGATTGGCAATCTGTTCGCCGCCAAAAAGCCTCATGACATCATCATCCAAGGAAATAAAAAACCTTGAAGAACCAGGATCACCCTGACGGCCGGAACGTCCCCGCAACTGATTGTCAATTCGTCTCGATTCATGTCTTTCCGTGCCAACAACATGAAGACCACCCAATCTAACCACTTCCTCGTGTTCTTTTTCCCAACTCTTTTTTTCTCTACCTTCTTTAGAACCGCCTAAAACAATGTCGACACCCCGGCCGGCCATGTTGGTGGCCACCGTCACTGCCTTCTTGTGACCGGCCTCAGCTAAAATCTTGGCTTCTTTTTCGTGGGCTTTGGCGTTGAGAACATTATGAGGAATTCCTTTTTTCTTCAAAAATTTATCAACAATTTCATTTTTTTCGATGGAAGTGGTACCGATTAAAACCGGCTGGCCTTTTTGATAGCATTCTTCAATTTCCCTAACTACGGCGGCGTATTTGGCCCGAGGGGTCTTGTAAACAATATCGGCATAATCAAGACGAATCATCGGCAGGTTGGTGGGAATAATGATTGTCTCTAAACCGTAAATCCGCCGGAATTCTTCCTCTTCGGTGGCGGCGGTCCCGGTCATACCTGCCAACTTTTGGTACATACGGAAATAATTCTGGAAAGAAATCGTGGCCATGGTGATTGATTCCTGTTGGATTGGCACCCCTTCTTTGGCTTCCACCGCTTGGTGTAAACCATCGGACCATCTGCGACCAAACATCAGCCGACCAGTAAATTCATCAACAATAATCACCTGATTTTCTTTAACCACATAATCCCGATCTTGAAGATATAAAGTGCGGGCTTTTAAGGCGTTTTCAATATGATGAATGGTGTCGAAATCTTTTTCATAAAGATTATCAATATTTAAGATTTTTTCTACTTTTCGCAGTCCATGGTCGGTTAAATTGGCGGTTTTTAATTTCTCATCAATAACATAATCGGTATCAGAAGAAAGACCCCTGATTAAATTGGCGAATTCATAATATTTTTGGGTTGGTTCGGTATCTGGCGCCGAAATAATCAAAGGTGTCCGGGCTTCATCAATTAAAATGGAATCAACTTCATCAACAATGGCAAAATGAGGTTTACGCTGGACTTGATCTTCAAAACGTCGAGCCATATTATCCCGTAAATAATCAAAACCGAATTCATTATTGGTCCCATAGGTTACATCAGCCAGATAAGCTTCTTTTCTCTCAACTGGCCGCAAATGGCGCAAACGTTCATCATCTTCTCCCTTTTCCTTGTAATCTAAATCCAATAAAAAAGCCTGCTCATGAATAATACAGCCTAATTTCAGACCGGCAAAAGTCAAAGCCTGACCATACCAGCCGGTATCCCGACGGGCCAAATAATCATTAACGGTGACGACGTGAACTCCATTCCCTGAAAGTCCATTCAAATAAGCGGTAATGGCAGCGGATAAAGTTTTTCCCTCTCCGGTTTTTTGTTCGGCAATTCGACCTTGATGAAGAGTTGCCGCCGCCATCAGCTGAACATCAAAAGCCCGTTCACCCACCACCCGGAAAATCGCCTCCCGCGCCAAGGCAAAAGCTTCGGGCAATAAATCATCCAAAGTTTCACCTTTAGCAATTCTTTCCTTAAAAGATTCTGTTTTCTTAGGAAAATCCTTGTCTTTTAACTTTTTTATCCCCGGCTCCAAAGAATTGATTTTTTCCACCAAAGGCCGGAGTTTCTTCAACTCTTTTTCATTAAAATCTAGAAGATTACCAAAAATTTTAAGCATAATCTATATCTCCTATTCTATCACAAAAACAGCTTTAACTTGGAAGTTAACGATAGCCTTTAGCCTGAAGTTCAAAAAGTTCGGCGTAAATTCCTTTCTTCTCCATCAATTCTTGATGATTACCTTCTTCAATAATTTTCCCTTTCTTCATGACGCAAATCTTATTGGCCCTACGAACAGTGGAAAATCGATGAGAAATCAAAATTAAAATTTTCCCTTTAACAAATTTGGTAATCTTATTAAAAATTTCTTCTTCTGACTTAGGATCAACGCTAGAAGTCGGCTCATCCAAAATACTTATCTGGGCATTTCTTATTAAGACCCTCGCGAGTCCGATTCTCTGCCATTGACCCCTTGAGGGGTCGATCCCTTTTTCTAACTCAGGTGATAAGGGATTCTCATACTTCAATGGTAGTTTATTAATAAAATCGTGGATTGAGGTCTCTTTTGCTGACTTAATTATTAAATCAAGATTATTGACTTCTTCAATTTTGCCATAACCCACTGATTCCCTGGCCGTAAAAGGATAATTGCCAAAATCCTGGAATAAAACGGCAAAATTATCCCAAAGTTTCTCACGATTAAATTCTCTCAAGTTAATTCCGTCAATGAGGATTTCTCCTTTTTGTGGATTGTAAAAACGGCACAAAAGTTTAATCAAGGTTGTTTTGCCTACTCCATTTTCTCCAACAATAGCTAAACTTTGGTTAGCGGCCATTTTAAGATTAAGGCCCCGCAAAACCCAAGGTTGGTCTTCTTTATAACGAAACCAGATATCTTTAAATTCAATTCCTTTTTTAATTTTTAATGGTGGTTTTTTCTTACCGGAGGTAATGGTTGGTTTGAGGTTTAAAAACCAAATTAAATCGGTGACAAAAAGATAATTTTCATAAAGCTCCAAAAATGAGCCAACCAAACCAGTTAAGTTGTTTTGGAAAGAATAAACAGCCCGAATATACATTTGGGCGCTACCCACCGTAATTACCTGTCGGATAGCTAAAAAGCCGGAATATAAACTAAAAAAGAAAGTTAAAATATTTTGTGGTAGATAGGTTAAAAAATGAGCCCCTTCTCTCTGGCGACGAATTTTTAAAGCTTTAATATAAATTTCGTCACGTATCTCATTCATTTTTTTAAGAAAATAAGGGCTAAGTTTTAAAATTTTTGTTTCCAGGAAGCTTTTGGCTGTTGTTAGATACCAACTCATCCACCCCCAAAGACGATATTTAAGAAAATTGCCGCTCTCAAATTGATATTCTATCCTGGTGTATTTAGCGTCAATAAAAAATTCGGGGATAGCCAGAAGGAAAATTAATAAGGCGACAATTGGTTTAAAGAAGAAAATTAAAGAAAAAGTTGAAAGCAAGCCAAAGAAATAATTAGGCACATTGGAAAGAGGCATGGCCAATTCCCAAGCCCGACGTCCACTTTCCCTTTCCACCTTTTTAAATCTATCTTTAAAATCAGGGTCTTCGATCGTCGTCATATCTAAAGAAGACATTTTTCCCGCCAAAAGAATGTCAATATAACCGGAAAAAACACGAGCGATAGAGTATCGCAAATAGCCAGAAATTCTCATTAAACCAGACTGGAAAATTCCCACCGTCACCCTGATAAAAAACAGCCAAGCTAAAAATTTTATGGCCTCCTGCCAAAAGGGGTTGCCAATATTTTTAATCAAAACATCAATTGTTAATTTCTCTAAATAGAAAACGGGGAAAATGAGAGCACCAATCAGAGTGTTAGCCAGAAAAACGGCAACTAATAGGCGTGGATTAGCCTTCCAAACCAGTTTGGCTGTCTGTGAAAAAGTAAAAAGAACTTGGCGCATCCCCAAAATAACTTTTTTGGGGGTTAAACTTTTGACTTTCATTTTTTCGGAGTGATTTTCTTAAAGCCCGTGTATTTCTGAAGTACTTTGGGGATCTCTACTGAACCGTCTTTTTGCTGATAATTTTCTAAAATCGCCAAAATCGGTCTCTCGGAAAAAGCGGTTCCATTTAACATATGAACAAATTCTATTTCCCCATCTTTAGTTCGGAATTTGATATTTAATCCCCTGGCTTGATAATCAGTACAGGTGGAAACGGAATGGGTTTCCCGATAACTTTTTTCCGAAGGAAACCAGGCTTCAATATCATATTTTCTGGCAGCCGGATGACCTAAATCACCGCTACACATTTTCACCACTCGATAAGGTAATGCCAACTGCTGCATTAATTTTTCCTCTAAAGATAAAAGATATTCATGCTCCTTGTCTGAATCTTCTGGCTTGGCAAAAGAAAACATTTCGATTTTATTAAACTGGTGAACCCGAAAAATACCCTTAGTGTCTTTGCCGTAGCTGCCGGCTTCACGGCGGAAACACGAGGAAAAACCAACATAACGCTTGGGTAATTCCTTAGCCAATAAAATTTCGTCTTTATACATTGGCCCGATTGATTGTTCGGCGGTACCGACTAAAACCATTTTGTCTTTTTCCAAAAAATACATATTTTCCTGACCACCATGTTCCAAATAACCCATGCCTTCCATTGATCCTAAAGAAATCATCGCCGGCGGGATAACCGGGATAAACCCTTCCTTTAAAAGCGTTTCCAAAGCCAGATTAATCAAAGCAAATTCTAAAATAGCGCCTTCATTTTTAAGATAACCAAATCTTGTCCCAGAAACTTTGCTCCCTCTTTGAGTGTCAATCACATCTAAACTCTCTCCTAATTCAAAATGGGCTTTTGGTGAAAAGGAAAATTTTTCTGGCTTCCCCCATTTTTTAATTTCCACATTATCATTTTCATCTTTACCGAAGGGAACGTCTTCCGCTGGCAGATTGGGAATTTGATAAAGAAGTTCTTTTAACTCCGTTTCAATTTTGCTTAATTCTGGCTCTAGCTTTTTCAATTCCTCTTTGATTTTTTTGCCTTTGGCAATATCATCTTTGCCAAGCTTGTTTCTTTCGGCTCTTAAACTCTCAGTTTTACCAATTAAACCGCGACGTTTTTCGTCAATTTTTAAAACTTGCTCAACTAAAAAAACATCATAACCCTTGTCTTTGGTCCCTTTTTTAACTTTTTCTTGGTTTTCTTTAATAAAATTGATATCTAACATTTTATAAACCTATTTTAACACCTCTTTAAATCTTTTGCTTAGGAATTTTTTTTCTTGAGCCAATAAAAGAGCAGCCGCTTTTGGCCCATGAGATTTACCCAGAAAGATAAGATAAATGGTTTTAAAGGCTTCGCTTGAAGAAAGATTTAATTTTCTGGCGGTTTGATAAAGTTCATCTTCTAAGTCTTTTTCATTTTTCCAGTCTTTTCCCATTAAGAGAGCTATTTCAGCTAAATATTCTTTTTGAGCCGATGAGAGTTTTCTAGCTTCTTTTGGCAATTTAGACTGAACTTTAAAAAGGAAATCTTCCGGTGCATATTTTTCCAACCAAATTTGCGCATATTTAATTCTTTGCTTAAGAATCTTTTCTTCCTTGGCATTTAACTTACCGTCTTTTCCCTGTTTAAATTGAGCTTTAATATCTAATCCTGGCATCTGCAGATAAGTAGCCACCAAGCGGAAACGAGGTAAAAAGATTTCTTTCGTTAACAACTGATCAATTTGTGATAATTCAAAAACCCGACCCAAATCACTTTGGCTGCCCTCTTGCCAGAATTCTTTGGCACAACGGTCATATTCATCAAAAAGATCAGGAATGGCCATCGAACCAATCGGATTAAATTCTATGGCTTCCCGATAATTAGTGCGGCAAAACAAAAATCTAACCAATTCCGGCGGTAAAAGAGAGATTAAATCTCTGGCCTTTAAGCCCACTCCCTTGGAAGAAGACATCTTCTTTCCCCCAATGAGAAAATGTTCATAGGGAAATTTAAACGGCTGTGGATAATCAAAAACTTCTCGACAAAGTTCCATAGCAATATCATAGGAACCGCCAGCTGAAGCATGATCCTTACCAGCCCCTTCGATGGTCACGCCAATAACTTTCCAATGAGCCGGCCAATCAACTTTCCATGAAAGTTTCCCCTTGCCGCCAAAAGGAGAAATTTTCCCTTCATAACCACAACCTTTCGCCCATTTCACCAGATTCGGCTCGCATTTATAAGTGACTTCTCGGCCATCCCAGGCAAAAACCCTGGTTGTCCCCAGTTTCCCGCATTTCTCACAAACAACTTGTAAAGGCAACCAGCCCAAAGCTTTTTTCTGGCTCCCAGAAATCCGCTGGTAAATATCTTGAATTTTTTCGGAATTGTCCAAAGCTTGACGAATGACTTCATCAAATTTCCCTTGATGATACATCTCCCAGGAAGACAGGAATTTTGCTTCAATACCAATGCTTTTAAGGATTTTCTGAAAATCCTTGGTAAAATAGTCAGCAAAATTGGCAAAACCCGGCTTTGGCGAAGGAGCGGCTCTTAAAGGAAAACCCATATACTTCGAAAAATCTTTTTCTAAGAAAGACGGCAAGCCATCAATGGGATCCATATCATTAAAAACATAAGTGAAGCTTGATTTCTTTCCTTTTTCTCTAAGAATTTTATAGATAAGGTCATGGATTAAAGGACCACGGATATTACCCATGTGGGCATAGCCGGAAGGAGTAAACATATCGTCTACCCGGTAGGGTTGATGTTTCTGAGAACTGATAATATCTTCAACTATTTTATCGGCCCAATACATACAAATCCTTAATAAAATTATAGCACAAAGAGGGAATCTAACTCTTTAAAAAGATTTAATCAATTTTAATAATGGTGTAAACGACTCTGCCGGCTGGAGCTTCAACAAATACCTTCTCGCCGATTTTTTTACCTAAAAGCGACTGGCCCAAAGGCGACTGATGAGAAATTTTAGCTACCGATGGGTCGGCCTCCCATTCGCCGACTAAATGAAAAAGATGTTCTTTACTGGCGTTTTTAACCGTAACTTTGCAGCCCAACTTAACTTCCTGGCAGTGGTTGTGGCCTTCATCAATCATCACCGCTCGATTAATCACCCCTTGAAGTTCATCAACACGCCCATCAATAAAAACCAATTCTTGCTTGGCTTGGGTGTATTCACTCTCTTCACTCATATCCCCGGTTTTTCTTGAAGAAGCCAAGCGCTCCACTACCTCCGGTCTTTTAAGATTAACCAAGGTGTCTAATTCTTTTTTTAGCTTCTCCAAACCTTCTTTAGTCAGGGGAATTCTATTATTTTGATTAGCCATATTTATAGTATAGAAATAGGATATTACTCCTCTCAAAACTCCCTGTCAAGTCAAACTTTTTTTCACAAAAAAACTGGAAAAATGAATGGGAAAATAGTAAAATAATGATGTTTCTGTCGCCATCGTCTAACGGTTCAGGACATCGGGTTCTCATCCCGAAAATTGGGGGTTCGAATCCCCCTGGCGACACAAAAATTGACGACCGCGTCGTCTTCAAATCCTAACAACTCCGGCCTGAATCCGGATGGAGTCACAAATTTCTGTGATATAATTAAAATATATGGAGAATAATCCCGAATTCGATAATCCTAAAGTATTGGAAAATGATACGGAAAATTTAGCTGAAAAATTTAGCAAAAGTATCATTAGAAAAAATATCTACGCCAAACTTCCTAGAGGAACTAAAATCAGTGGTGTTGAAATAGATCCCTGGGATGCTGGAAGATATGAAGATCATGGGCCAGATAAACTAGAATCTTTAGATGGAGATCTTAACCAATTTAATTGTCTTATTGAAAATTATAAAGAGAATTTTCCTGAATTAGTCAATTCGCATATTTTATGTGTAAATCGCTCAATAAATAATGAAGAAAATAAAATCTTAACTATTAGGTTCTTCCAGGATAAAAAAATCGACTCTAGAGGTTATTCTACTGGAGAGGTCCAATTTGAATTCTCTAATACAGAAGCAAATAAATTCCTAGAAGGAATTACAAAAAATCCAGATCTTCTAGAAGCACTCTATCAAAAAGCATATCACGGGCTTGATAGCACAAACGAACATCTAGGTCTAAGAAGGGTAAAAGCAGATGGATTTTATTTAATAACAGAATCGGATATAAAAGAAATTCAGAAAATAAATAAAAACTATATTGGCCAAAAAAAGAAAATTAAAGATTTTTTTGAAAAAAAAGAAAAATATCATTATAAAAATGGACCCTATGGTTCTGGGATCCCCTATAATCCGGCCATGAACTAGTTAATTATTTTAATATGGTTTCTGCTTGATTTTGTAAAAATTGAAAGTCTTTAATCTCCTTAAAAAAGTTCGAAAGAAGAAAACGGTGGGTCACTAGTTAACAGTTATTAAAAATAGATTAAAGAAGATAAAAGTTTTCTTTATGATACTATTGAATTATGACCTGGAAAGTTTTATTCTTTCAAACAGCAAAAGGTGATTTTCCTGTTAAAGATTTTATAAAAGAACAGGATAAAGCTACATATGCTAAAGTTTTACAATCCATTAAGCTTCTTGCTAACAACGGGCCTTTTTTAAAGCCTCCTTATATTAAGAAGTTACAAGACAAATTATACGAACTAAGAATATCAGGAAAAGTGGCAATCAGAATATTTTATACAATGGTCAATAACGAATATTATTTACTCCATGCATTCAAAAAGAAAAGCCAAAAAACGCCCTCACAAAAACTCAAAGTGGCCCTTGACAGAATGAAAGAGATAGTATAGCATATATGCTATATGATTAAGCCCAAAGACAGAAAATACCAAGACTTTAATGATTTTTTAAAGGAATCTCTTAAAAATACTAAAATAAAGGCTGAGTATGATAAACTTCAGCCTGAATTTGCCATGATTCAGGCAGTTATAGATGCGAGGGTTAAAAAGGGAGTCACCCAGAAAGAACTGGCGCAAAGGATTGGTACCAAACAATCAGTTATCTCTAGACTTGAATCCGGCAGAGCTAATCCATCAATTGCTTTCCTTAAAAGATTGGCTCAAGCCCTAAATTCTCATCTGGAAATTAGATTTACCAATTTTAAATAATCCTGTTGTATTTTAATATACATCTTTTAAGTAAAATTGATAAGCAAAATCAGAGTTTACGTCTATTTTGAGGATTTTTTGAGGGAGAATCTAATCTTTAATTAAGTCTCTTAACAATTTCCTTGATGGCATCTACTTGAACCATCTCGCCATCATTTAAAATTTTGGTGGCAACTTTTGTTCCAACAATACAGGGAATTCCCAATTCTCGTGAAACAATAGCCGCGTGACAGGTTAAACCCCCTTCATTGGTAATAATCGCCGCCGCTTTGTGCATCGTTAAGGTGTAATCAGGATGTGTTGAAACCGCTACCAAAATATCGCCCTTTTTAACTTTTTCTAAATCTTTAACCACTTTAACAACAACCACTTTACCTTTAACCATACCTCTTGAAGCAACAGTTCCTGTAATTTCTTTGATTTCCCCTTCTTCCTTTAATAATTTAAACTGCTTTAAGGCTTTGGGAATATCATTTGATTGAAGACAAACTAATTTCCTTTTTGTATCAAAATATAAAACAAATCCCTTTTTTCTTGCCTGAATAATCTTTGAGGAAATTTTTATTTTCTTTTTAAGAAAGTCAACTATCTCCGATTCCTGAAGATAGCTAACATCATTTGTTTTTATATTCACTCTTTTAGCTATTTCGGCAAATAAGGGACGAATATGATAAATTCCTTGTCTTCGAAAATCATCTCTGGCGTCTTTAATATAAATTAGTCTTTTGGTTATCAAAAGATAATCAAAGTCTTCTTTTTTAATCCTTAAATTTTTAATAATTTGTTTAAAAGGAATTTGTTTTTTATTTTCTCTTTTTTGAAAATCTTTAATGAATTCTTTGAATTTTTCTTTAGTTAAAGGTTCATTATGAATATCTAAACAGGAAAGCCATTTATACTTTTGGCATAATTTTTCAAATTCCTCTGGCTTAAATTTGCCCTTATGCGCTCCGACTTCCTCTTGGAGCTTAAAGACTGCGGCTTTTTCACTCGGCTGGAAAAGAATATCAAAAATCTTTTGTTTTTCTTTATCACTTTTTAAATTTAAATATGGCTTTAATAAGGTTGCTGCTTTCTCAGTAACAAAATTATTAAGAATAAAGGCTGTCCAGATAAAAACCGAATAACGGAAAAGTTTATCTTGGTATTTTAAATAGAGTTCACCTAATTCCTTATCACCCAATTTCCCTAAGTTTAATTTTGGAATCTTTTTGGTTATCTTTAGATAATCATTTCCATCCCTTAAAAAATTTTCTTCGTATTTTTTTAATCTGTCGATAGATAATGTATATTTTTTATTAAGTGATTCCACAACCCCTACCCAAGAATTTTCATCAACAAAAAAAGCAGTATTGTTTTCTTCCGGAATTATAATTTGATTTACCGAAGGCTGGGGAAGATGGTATTTTGCTTTGGGTGAAAGACACAAAATAGCCATTTCCGAGTACTGAACGCCATATTCGCGAGCAAAGATTTTTTTCCAAGAAATTTTTGTCAGCTGACGATTAAAAATTGGCCTGGGAATTTGATTCATCCTAAGATTTTTTAAAGGCGGTTTTGACAAATCCGTACATAACAATCCCGTTTAAAATTAAGAGATTTCTCTTGTAAAATCATTAATAATCTTTCTACATATCTCTTTTGTCTTGCTGCTGTTAAATCTGTCGGAAAAAATAGCCAACAAAAGGGCAAATTTATAAATCGACATGTAATCTAATGTAAATTCAATACCATGTAATAAAAGAAAGACGTGAGTAAATAAAACAGCAATTCTCTTGTTGCCATTTTCAAAAGCATGACCCCTAACAAGCTGATTAAAATAGGCGGCGGCATCAAGAACGGTGGGGTTAAGATGTTGGCGACCAAAGGTTTGTTTTACGGAATTAAGAATACTTTCAAGTTTATCAGAATCTCTTTTTTTAAAAGGGTCGAAGGGTTGATCGAACTGTATATTTTGGCTAAACCTATTTAAAATATCTTCCGACGACTCCGCTGTTAGCCAAAGGCGAGGTTTTTGATCCAGTCTTCTCATATTTTTCAAGAAGTTTATAAGCTTTATGATACTTCTTCACGCTATGTTTAACCGCTTCTTTGGGAGACATGAAAGGTTTTTCTTCGCAAAATAAATTAGAAAGGAAAGAAATTGTTTTTTTCATACAAAATTAGTATATCATAAAAAATAAATATTCCAAACTAAATATCATCTTCACCTTGAAGATTTTTTGAGGGCAATTTTGACAACCTCGTCCATGTGAGAAACAAAAACAAACTTGATGTCTTCCTTGACTTTTTTGGGGATTTCCTCTAAATCCTTTTTGTTGTCTTTGGGTAGAATAATTGTTTTCAATCCGGCCCGGTGCGCTGCCAAAACTTTTTCCTTGACCCCGCCGATTTCCAAAATTCTGCCCCGCAAAGTAATCTCCCCGGTCATGCCGACTTCCCTTCTGGTGGGTTTTTTGGTAAAAGCCGAGATTAAAGCCATCGTTATCGCGGCTCCGGCTGAAGGCCCGTCTTTGGGAACCGCTCCTTCCGGCACATGAATATGAACATCTAAGTTTTTGTAAAATTCTTTTTTAAGACCCAAAGTCTGCCAACGACTTCTAACATAAGAAAAAGCCGCCTTGGCTGATTCCTGCATAATCTTGCCCAACATCCCGGTTAACAACAGATTGCCTTTGCCCGGCATCAAGACAACTTCAATTAAGAGAATATCACCGCCGGCTTGGGTATAAGCCAAACCAGTAGAAATACCAATCTCGTCTTTTTTCTCAGCCAAAGTTTCGGAATATTTTCTGGGGCCCAGATACTTTTCCACATCTTCTTTTTTAATTAATTTGTCAACTTTCTTTTTTTCGGCTATCTTGCGAGCTATTTTGCGGCAAATCGTCGCCAAACAGCGTTCTAATTCCCGCACCCCGGCCTCCCGGGTATATTTCTGGATAATTTCATGAAAGGCTCCGTCAGCGATGGCCAAAGGTCTGTGACCCAAACCATTGGCCAAAAGTTGTTTTTTCCATAAAAACTGTTGAGCAATATTAAATTTTTCATCTTCAGTATAACCGGGAAAATAAATCACTTCCATTCGGTCTTTAAGGGCCGGTGGAATGGTGTCTAAAATATTGCCGGTAGTAATAAACATCACCTTGGACAAGTCAAAAGGCACTTCTAAATAATGGTCGGAGAATTCATTGTTCTGTTCCGGATCTAAAGCCTCCAACAAAGCGGCTGAAGGATCGCCGCGAAAATCAATGCCGATTTTGTCAATCTCATCTAACATAAAAACCGGATTGTTAACACCAACGTTTTTAATACTTTGAATAATCCGGCCCGGCATCGCCCCAACATAAGTTCGCCGGTGACCTCTGATTTCCGCCTCATCTCTAACCCCGCCTAAACTGACTCTTAAGAATTTTCTGCCTAGGGCCCGGGCGATTGATTTACCAATAGAGGTTTTGCCAACACCGGGCGGACCGATAAAACACAAAATGGTTGTTCCCTTTTCTTCTTCCTTTGACTTTTTTTTGTCTTTTTCTTTCAATTTCATCACCGCCAAATATTCAATAATCCTTTCCTTGATTTTCTTCAAAGCGTAATGGTCTTCATCTAAAATCTTGGCGGCTTTGGTAATCGAGCTGTTGTTGGGAGTAAAAACCTGCCAAGGCATGTCGGTTAACCAATCTAAGTAAGTACGGATATAGCCATATTCCGGGTGAGCCGGATTCAAAGAAGTTAATCTTTTTAATTCTTTTTGCGCCTTCTGGGCTACTGCCGCCGGCATTTTGGCTTTTTTGATTTTACTTTCCAACTCTTTAATTTCGTTATCTCCACCACCCAAATCACCTAATTCTTCTTCAATGGTTCTTTTTCTTTCCCGCAAAACCGCTTCTTTCATTGATTTGTCAAAGCGGCTTTGGGTCTTGGAGTCAATTTCTCTTTCTAATTGAAGAACTTTAATTTCACTATTTAAAAAATGAAAAGCCTTGGTTAATCTTTCTTTAACAGAAAAAGTCTCTAAAAGCTTTTGTTTCTCTTCTGTGGCCAAATCAAGAATATAAGAGACCTGGTCAGCCAATTCATGAGGTGGGCTACCTTCCATCAATTTCATAATTGTCATAAAATCAACTGTCTTGCCCAAATTAATCGTCCTCTGAAAGTTCTCCATAACGTTCTTGGACAGAACCTTGATTTCTTCGGACTCTTCGATCACTTCGGGGATTTCAATAACTTTGCCGACAAAGAAAGGTTTTTGGGCTTCAATTGATTCTAATTTAACCCTTTTCAAAACCTTAACCCAGGCATTTAAACTAACCTTGCCGACATACAAAAGTCTTTCGACTTTAGCCAAAGTCCCTAAGGAATATAAATCATCTTGGTCGGGATTAAGGTTATGAGGATTCTTTTGCGTAAAAAAGGCAATCAGCTGATCAGTTTTATAGGCAGCTTCCACCGCGGCAATTGATTTGGGCCGGCCAAAACTTAAAATTGTTTCCGTATGAGGGAAGACAACTCCTTCGCGGATGGCGACAATCGGTAAAACTCTTTCTTTATTGGCTCCTAGAAGAATTGGCATTTTGAAAAAATTTTTAATTTTTGAAAAACAAGGTTCTGTCGCCTAAAGCGACAGGTTCTTATAAATAATATTTAGCAGTCTAACATAATAACTGCTAACTGTCAAGGCTATTTTTTATTGATGAATGACAACTCTTGTCCCCGGCTCTTCTTTGGAAGAATAAGCCACTGATTTCCCTTGAGGTATTAAGGGCGAAGTCCAGTAAAAAAGTTTTTCCGCATCAGGAATGGCCATATTAACACAACCATGACTCATCGGCTGACCAAAATTATTATGCCAATAGGCTCCATGAACTCCATAGCCTTTATAAAAGTACTGAGTATAAGGAACGTTGGGCAAGTAATAATAAGTATTGTTTTCTTTTTTACCCCCTTCCATCTTGGTGTATCTTAACTTAATCCAAATACGGAACTCACCGGTTGGTGTCGGCGCCCATTTACCAGAGGAAATTAAAAATTCATAATCAATATTATTGCCGTTGTGGGCCCTTAACTTCTGTTCGGATAAATCAATTTCAATCCAACGTTCGTCAGTGGTTGCTCCTAAAACCGCGCCTTCCTGACCAGCCAAGGATTCGAAACTGGGAGTTAATTCCGCTAATTGATAATCAACTTTTTCATTATTAAAAAGCGTTTGCTTCTCATCAACTTTATATTCTCCATTCTCCTCTGTTGGCGGCGGCCCACAACCACAAGAAGTTTCCTTCAAAAAACTTCGACCAGAAACCACTAACACTCCAACCGCTAAAACAATCAAAACCGGTGCTAACCATTTCATCATTCTCATTAAGCTAAAGATAGCACAAAACTTTTCTTGTTTCCAGATAGAAATTTTGGGTTAAATTTGGTAAAATCTAACTATATTTTGCGGGATCTGCTAATGGTCGGCATGCGGACTCTGAATCCGTCAATCTAGGTTCGAATCCTAGTCCCGCAGCTAGCTTCAGAATTGACTTCTACCTTTCTCTAGGGGTAATGATACAAACTTATTTCAATAAAGGGTAAACTTCCCGTCTTTATAAATTATAATTTTACTCCCGTCTGACAATGTAGCAGTTACCTTTCTGTCTGTAGTCGAAACAATATCAGTGTGAACCGAGGAATCGTTGTAACCCATTTCCTTCCATCTTTTTTTACTGACCTTCGATGGATTACTCGGATATGAGTCCTTGTAGGCCATGCCAAGGGCAATATGGGTATTTCCATACTTTCCGCCAACATTTTCGTCAAAAAGTGTTTCCCCCATAAATCTTGTAATCATCGAGAATCTTGAATCTGTTAAGGAAAATTCCCCTACTTTGTTAGCCCCAGGTGTTTTAATCATTTCTGCTAGGATATTTAGACCCTCTTTGGCAGACGCTTTTGTAACTTTACCTTTTTTAAACTCAAGTTTTACTCCCTTTACAACATTACCATATCTATATAAAGGCTCGCTAAAACTGATATACCCTTCTGTCCTATTGCAGTCAGGGGAAATAAATATTTCGTAGCTTGGAATGTTTCTTCCACTACCACCAATCCATTTTCTATTTTTGTCTATGCCTATTATCAAATCGGTGTCTTTTGCCTCAACTCTCAACTTTCTTATATCTAGTTCGTTTAGTCTGAGTTTTAATTTTTTGATTTGACTGAACACTTCTTTCCATTTTTTAACAGGATTTGGAAAGTCGAGGTAACAGCCTTTAATTATCTCCCCCCAATACTGATCGAGGCTTAGCCCAACTTCCTTTGCCATAGCTTCGGTTGCATACATGGCAACCGTCCAGGTCATTTTACCCTTATCCTCCTTTTCATCCATCCAATCTCTGTAGGGCTTTAGCGAAAGACCACTTGTCATTATCTTTTTTGGGTCAATCCCCTTAAATTCATATTTGTTTGTTTCTGCAATTATTCCAACACGATGATCCATCTCATCTACCCTTCCTTTTAGTAACTTTGCTGGAAAGAATTTTATCTGATCGTCGTTTGCAATCTCAAAAAATCCTCTAGTATAGTCGTCGGGTAAGTAGTTAGTAATTGGGTAAGCTCCAGCTTTCAAAACAGCATCCCTTAGGACAAAAAGCATCGGTTTTGCAGACTCCGGAACTTGAAGAAAAACAACTTCGCCCTTTTTGACACCCCTACCGCCATTTAGTGCAAAATTTATTAAAACGTTAGCATACTTTTCCAGAATCTCTTTTGTAGGCATATTCCTAAGACGCATTATATCAGAAGATCCCATTAGTGCCTAATTTTCTCTGGCGGTAGGATTCGAACCTTTTGGTTTGAAAACTGGGACATTACTTTTTATACTGTCTCATTTGTCTCATTTAGCCTTGATGTGAGACAATCATTATAAGGATAACAGGGGCCCAGACCGATATGCTCAGCTAGGAAAATAACAAATATATCTCCCACATAATAGCAAAGCGGTCTTTTTGATATAATGTTAATGTCTTTACACTCTTTTTGAAATAGAGTAAGTTTAAAGGAGTTTTAATAATGTTAAAAATCAAAGACGAAGGAATAATTTTAGAGAAAACAAATCTGGAATTTGAAAATAAGGCTGTTTTCAACCCGGCCTGCATCCAGGTGGATAACATTACTCACATGTTCTATCGGGCAATTAACCATAATGATATTTCTTCCATAGGCTACTGCCAGCTGAAAGATAATAAAGTTGTAAAAAGACTTAAAGAGCCGGTTCTCTTTCCTGAAT
>Ga0100387_10001333_pt1 | contig 20887 bp, 21 predicted proteins | sample CryGeymeta201511_FD_81547 | JGI IMG/M metagenome (GOLD analysis project Ga0100387, IMG submission 81547) | Groundwater microbial communities from Crystal Geyser aquifers in Utah, USA - Crystal Geyser metaG 2015-11 | ecosystem: Environmental > Aquatic > Deep subsurface > Groundwater | place... | reverse complement strand
CATCATAGAAGTAGAGTATATTTGCTACAATATTCATATGTCGTCTCTACTGAAAAGTATACTGCTAACTTCTGTAAAAAAACTCACCTTTAATACTGAATCCGTAGGTTGGCACCTTTTAAAAGTATCAGCACGAGTAAAAAGCGAAAAACAACGAGGAAAAAATCAAACGGACGACGAAGAGCTAATAGTAACGATAGATGATAGAACATTTTCGAAACTTAATACAAAACAAGCACTTTACAACTCGCCCGCAGCATTTAATGGGGGCAAACTTCATAACAAAGAAAAAACAATATACTTCTTATTAAAACTGAACAAAGGAGAGCATTCAATCACGCTTGAACCACAGTACGGAGCAGAAGTTATGGAAGTGTCATATAAGCCCGTGCATGTTTCAGACGATCAAATAGAACTAACAATTAACAATCAAGCAGAAGACAGAGATAGAAAACCATGGATGACCTTTGTATTGGATGGAAATGATATAAAAAGCATTACTGCAAAGATAGATCTCCAGTGGAGATGGTTTGATGGAGATGACGTCCAAGTAGTTATTGATGGTAAGATTAAAAAAAATACCACCTCATTATTTCACAAAAACTGGATTTATTATGCACGTCCTATTATCGATATTGGCGGTCGGGCACAAACAGAGACATTTTCTATACCCTCTGACTCAGTCGGACTTCATTATGTTGAGTTTTTAGCTGATAGGATGCCAATTTTAAAAACGGTAAAGTTATTAATGGACGAAAAGCAAGTACCAGATATAAAAGAATACAATCTTGGACTAGCTGGAGAAAATTACAATCGCTTCAATCCCGAACTCATTAATAAAGTTTCTTTTTGGAACAGCCACTTTTTACAAGGGCAATATCCTCCTCCTCCTCAAGCACTAGATCCCAATCTCATCAAAGCAATTATGTATGTTGAAAGCGAAATGGGATTTGGGATTAATTCTACTGGACATCCAGCATATCCTGACGTAATGCAAATAGGTGATGAAGATAATCCAGCAATACACACTCTTAATAATGATGGATGGATAGATCCAAACACAAAAAGTGTAGCAAAAGAATATATATGGACAGTGAATGGACCACAAGTTATGGATTACAAAGGAGAAGCAAATGTAGATACAGTCGAAAACAGCATTCACTGGAGTGTCCGATGGTTATATCATAAAGCAGAAATTATTCAAGATGATGGTGCTCGAGGATGGCGATCATGGAAGGATGCAGTCGCACGTTACAATGGTGGTGGCGACTTTGAATATATACAAAAAGTCTACAATGTTTATGAGAAAGGAATTGGGCGCAACAGTATCAAGCTTTGGTCAATCGTATTGTTATTATTATCATTTCCGATGTTTTTATCAATGTTTGTGCTGTTTTATTATCAAAATAGATTTTTTGTTACAATAGATCTCATTCCTGAATCAAAATTAATATATTCACAGGATTATAGATTTGTTATTCATGCTCTCGATGGAGTTAGGCTACGATCGTTTGAAATTGGGCAATATGCTGGTCATGGTGGAAATATAGATATATTTGGCAAGAATGACATGCCGGAGATAGAAAAAATCGGCAAACAACCACACGTAGATAGTGAAATATTAGTATTATCAGGCAAAAATAATGGATTACAAAACGTTGTTATGCTTATAGAATATTCTAAAGGGAAATTTAAGCACATAACGAATATGAGTGAGAATCGTGGCATATCAAAAACATTTCATGGCGACAATATTTTTGTAGCCAATAGAGATGCTGATTCAGAACCTGAAGTGATAGAGGAGTATTTTATTCCTTATTCAAATGCTCCTGATGAGTGGTGGGTAAGCTATTTTGATTTTGATAAAGAAATTGAACAATACAAGTTAACCCATATAGATCGCGTCAGATCATGACTAACTGACGGATTTATGGGGTGAGAATGTTATTTTTTGTTAATGTATGAAACAAATAGATAAAATCATTTGGATTATTTTTTCGATAATTATTTTTACAGTAGGGATCAATATTATTGGTAACATCTTTGATGTTGCATTGCTTCAAGTAGATACTTATAAAAACTTCCTTATGCTTTTGCCAGTCTTACTTCTAGTTATCCATGCGGCAAGAACGTTAAACATTTACCGTGCAACATTGCTGATATTTATTGCGAGCTTCACGGGATTTGTATTTGAATTTTATGGCCTAAAGTATGGGACTTTGTTTGGTGGTCATTATATTTATGCCGTAGAGACGCTGAAATTTATGACAGTACCGATCAATGTAATACTGTATTGGGCTGTCTTTATTTATACGGGATATGTCGTTACTAATTCTTTTTTATATAACTTAGGTAAGAACAAACCATCATTAAAAAATAAAAATCTTAAATTATTACCACTATTGATCGTCGTTGATGCGCTGATAGTCGTCGCTATCGATTTATTTATGGATCCGGTGCAAGTTGCACAGGGAAACTGGTCATGGCCCAATGGCGGCCCATACTTTGGTATACCCATAGGTAATTTTGTCGGGTGGATTGTGATTACTATAATCTCAACAGGAATAGTTCGTAGCTACGAATATTTTCATCCTACAATAAGCAATGCTCATAAAAGCTTATTAATGATTCCAGTACTTGGGTATGGGCTACTTTATTTGACTTTTTTCTCTCAGGCAATAGATCTAGATTTGATCAGTGTTGCTTTGTTAGGAACGGTCACTATGCTGCCAATTTTTGTGGGTAGTCTGTATACATATGTTAAGCGTAGATATATTTAAATTACCATGATCACTCTTAAAACTCTTCAAATCCATGGATGAATGCTATTGTGCTGGCGGTTGTGGGAGAAATATATTGTTAGATAACAGCAGGATATGTATTGACAAAAGATGTACATTTTTGATATCATATATTTATGTTGAAGACCGAGTTTAGTGAAGAGAAAAATGCTTTTCTCAAACTAACTCGAGGTATTAATTTCGAAGATATATTAAATGCGATAGATAAAGGAGGTCTACTTGATGATATTCAAAATCCAAGTAAAAACCATCCAAATCAAAAAGCATTCCTTGTAAAAATTAAAAACTATGTATATTTCGTACCATATGTCCAAGATAAGAAAGGTTTAATATTTTTGAAGACATTATATCCAAGTAGGTTATTCACTAAAAGTTATTTAAAAAAGTATGACAAAAAGAACTATAAAAAATAAACAATTTGATCCATTCAAAAATCTCGTTCTCGACGAATATGAACAAGAATTGGAAACATCTATTGAGAAAGGCGAATGGAAACAAGTTCCCAATTCTGAAAAACGTAAAAAAGAACTTGAACAGGCAGCACGAAATACCTTAGATCTTCGAAAGTCCAAACGAATAACATTCCGCATAAAACAAGGAGACCTTGCTAAATTTAAAGCACGGGCAGAACAAAGAAATATTCCATATCAAACGCTCCTTGGAGCACTAATACGAGATTATGTAGAAGGTGAATATAAAATTACTCTTTAGCTTTATGAATCTAAACGCAGTTGGAGTTGCATCTTCAAATTTATCAAAAACTCTAAAATTTTATAAACTCTTAGGATTTGAATTTGGAGAGCCAATGGGTGATCATTATGAATCTTCAATCACTTCTTCATCTGCAAAATTAATGATTGATTCAATAGAAACAGTTAAGGGTATTATTGGCGAAGAGCCAAAACCAGGAAATCATTCGATGTTTGCCATTCAGTATGATTCACCTGTTGAGGTTAATAAAATCGCAACTAAGATCCAAAAAGGTGGATTTACAATCTCCAAAAAACCATGGGATGCTTTTTGGGGACAACGTTATTGTATAGTCGAAGACCCTGACGGATACAAAATGGATTTGTATGCTCAGCTTGAAAAGTGTTAATCTATCCAATAATTATTATGTACTGGCTCATATTTACAATATTTGCGATTATTAGTCGTGCGACATATAGCATTTCATCAAAACTTTTGAGTCAGGATATCAAAGTTGCCGCCCAAAGTCATGCACTTCTATTGACTGGATCATCTGCGATTTTAGTGCTAATTTTTGGACCATTTTTTGGAGGAATTGATTTTTTATCAATATTCAAATATCCGATGATCATTGGCGCCGTAATGCTTTCGTGTAGTTTTGGAAATATTATTTTTTTTAACGGTCAAAAACTACTGGATGCAAGCATGACTCAAATCGCATTTTCATCAGTACTTATTTGGGGTGCAGTTTTATCATTATTTTTTTTGAATAGCACTTTCTCAATTTATCAAATATTTGGAATGTTATTACTACTTGCGGCAATAATCTTCACACAGTATGAAAGAAGAAAATTTTCATTTAATAAAGGGGTGATTATTATTATGACCGCAGCGATAGTATTTGCAATTTTTCAAGTAACAAGTGCCATTGCCTCCAGATACGTAAACACAGTTACATATTTATTTTATGCAAATTTGGCCACAGCCACTTTAGTCTTAGTATTGAATCCAAAAACATCGCTTAAAGATTTTAAAATAATTAAAAGAAATATTACGAACACAATATCAAAAACATTATTTGCCAGTCTTACAAGTATGATATATATGATTTTTTCATTTGCGGCTTATCGCCTCGCGCCAGACCGCGGAGTCGTGGTAGTTCTATTAACGTCACAAGTGATAATATCTGTCATATTTGGAGTCATCTTTTTGAAAGAAAGAAATAATATCCCAAAAAAAATTATTGCTGGCACGATCGCGTTTATTGCTGCAATTCTGATAAATCAATAAATTAGTTTTATTAGTAATAAGATATAATAATTATATTTGAAAGGAGGTGAATATGAATGAATGAAATGATAAAAAAATCGAATCCAATGATAGTTATTGGTATCGTCGTTGTCATGGTATTACTTATTGTCGGCTATTTCATGATGAACGGTAATGGCGAATCGATGGAAAATGAGGGAAAAACCGAGTCAGTTTCAGAGTTGATGATGGAAGAAGATCAGTCAATTACGAATGAAAACATGATGAATGAAAACCAGATAGAAGGAGTAACAACCATTGAGGTAAACGCTGGTTCTTTTTATTATGAACCAACAGTTATGAAGGCAAAAAAAGGTGACAAAATCAGACTTGTTTTCTATAGCATTGATATGATGCATGACTTTAATATAGACGAACTCGGTGTTAAAGTTCCAGTAACAAAAGCTGGGGTAACAAGCACTATTGAGTTTACAGCAGATACAGTTGGGACTTTTGAGTACTACTGTTCTGTAGGCAATCATAGGGCGCAGGGTCAGGTAGGAACTCTTATTATTGAGTAAATAAAGCTTTAAAAAATTTGCCTTCCTCACGTAATTTTCTTGGGGAAGGCGTTTTGTTTTTTTCTTTCAAATCATCTTTCCATCAGATAGAATATGCTGATGTCACTTCTTAAAAAAATATATTACTTCATGACCATAAGTACTATATTGTATATTTGTTTTTACCAGCTTGGGCTATCTAGTTTTGCAGACTGGGATGAAGCATGGTACGGAGAAATCGTAAAACAAATGCTCAGATCAAAAGAGTATGTCGTTCCATATTGGAACGGATCGGTTTTTTTTGATAAACCGCCACTTTACATGTGGATAAGCAGCATTGTGGCGCAATTTATCGGATTAAATGAATTTTCTATCAGATTCACCTCTGCTGTAGCTGGAGCTATTACGATCATTTTGGCTTTTCATTATTCGCTAAACAAGTGGGGAATAATTCCATCATTTTTGACTTTTGTGACTTTAAGCCTTAATAATATTTTTATATGGAGAGTTCGTTCTGGGAATTTAGACGCACTTTCAACACTTTTTATTTTTCTGGTTTATTTTGTAACTATCTCTCATTATAAATATCGTCATATATTTTTAGGTGTATTATTTTCTGCAATTTATCTAACAAAAGCATCACTTATGGGTCTTCCATTTGTGATTTTTTGTAGTTATGAAATTATTTATAGAAGTCGCGATATCAAAATTTATTGGAAAAGGTATCTTCAGATGGTGTTGATAATCGTGGTCTTCGTCGGTGGCTGGTTAACACTTTCGAGTTTGAAAGTTGGAATAAGTTTTGTGAAGTATTATCTTTTTGCCTCAGATCAAGGAGTTATGAAACTATCTCTAGAGTTTTTTAAATCAAATTATCTTTGGCATGTGTATTATTCATTGCAAAGAAGATTCTTTTTTGTTTTTTGCCTAGGAATAATATTTTTAATTCCAAAAATAAAACTAGGAAGCAATTTTTTACTATTAGTAAATGGATTGGCACTTATTCTATTCCTATCATTTACAGAGCGTGATAATAATTGGTATCTCCTTCCTTCAGTGCCATTTTGGTCACTCATAATAGGTTATGGCACTTTCAGATTTATTAATTTAATTCCAAAAATAAAATATTTTTTAATTATTACTGTTTTAATTCCAACGCTTTACGTTTCTCAAAAAACATATCGTGAAAATATTATCCCGATAATTCAAGCAAACTCCGGTTCTCAGCTAAAAGAAGCGGCGATATATATCTCAAAAAACAGCGATCCAAACGATGTTGTTGTTAGACTTGATCAGCTTTATCCTTCAACTATTTATTACTCAGATCGTGTAGTTTACAGCGCATATGATAATAAACCAAGAACTGGTGAGTGGCTGTTTTGGAGTCAAGATAAAGCTTATAATATGATTAATAATGGTAATATTCGCTGGGTAAGCGGGACTACTGAAGATGTTGAAAATTTTAAAACTAAGTATGAGGTTATTGGCGAAATAATTGTTGTAAATGAAAAAGAATCGATACTCAGAACAATTCCAAATATCGATAGATAATCAGATATATAAAAAGCAATATTATGAAAAAAGAGATGTTCACAGTAATAATCGGTTTATTTTTTGGTTTTTTTATTGGTTTAAATATTGTTGCTGAAAAGTCAGGAAAAGTCAATGCACTCAACATCATCAATGTAAAAAAATCTAATAATCAAGTAATAGGATTCCTACCATTTTGGCTCCTTGATCGAGCACGTGTGGATTATTCTTCATATCTGACCACTTTGACATATTTTTCACTGACCTTAGATGTTGATGGTTCAATACTGAAAAAAAGTAATCCCCGAGAGAGTGAGCCTGGATGGTATGCTCTAACTTCTGGCAAAGCTGATAAATTTTTGGGCAGGGCCAAAGAAAAAGATGTAAGACTTTCAATTGCAGTATTTATGGCAGGCGAGGACGGTATAGAAAAACTTCTTGAAAACCCAGAAGAAAACGCAAATAATTTGTTGAAAGATATTGCTCCGATAATGAAGAAATATGATTTTAGAGACTTGAATCTTGATATTGAAAGTGTCAATGAAGCATCTCCGGCTGCTCAGTTGAGATTTATCAAATTTACTAAAACATTGAAAACCGGCCTTGACGAAAGTGGTGTTGGCACGCTCTCCATTGACATAAGTCCAACGGCATTTATAAAGCCTTATCTGGTCGATCCAGCAGGCGTGGAGCCATATATTGATGAAATGATCATCATGGGCTACGATTATCATTGGCCGGGATCATCGGTTACTGGTCCAATTGCTCCCCTTGGTGGAGGAGATACAATTTCGGAGTTTGATACAATTACAGCTATTACGGCTGCCAAAAAAACCATTCCTTCACATAAATTAATCTTAGGAATACCCTTGTATGGTTATGAGTGGGAAACTTTGGATGATTTTCCTCGTGCTGCAACAATCAAAAGTACTGGAATTGTTGCAAGCGGAGAACGTATTGAGGAATTACTGAAAAAATGCGACAATTGCCAAATAGGTCTGGAAAAAGAGTCGGAAGAATCATACGTCATATATTTTGACGAAGAATCAAACACCTACCATCAGATTTTTTATCCAAATATATTATCAACTGAAAAAAAGATTAAATTAGTTAAAGAGGGAAAGCTTGATGGAATTGCTTTGTGGGCACTAGGCTATGAGGATACAACGATTCTTGAACCATTGAGGGACTACATTCTAAAGAATTAAACAATTAGCTACAATACATTATGTTCACGTACTGCATCGTCAAACATAAACACATCCCCTTTTGATAACGAAACAGTTTCTGTCGTGTAGTCTAGATTATTGTAAGCAATTTTTATTATGTCGCCAGAGATTACTTCGACTTTGACGATCTCGTCCATAGTGATTTTAATCTCAGTATTTTTTGGGCTAATTAGCAAATGTTCAACCTTTATGGCAAGTGGAGAAGATTGATTTTTAGAGATATAATTAATCATTCCTGAATTTTGTTCAATTACAATACTCCTTGGTAAAGTTTGAATTAATGAAATTTTACTATTTTCGTCAAGTTCAAATGCCAATCCTCCAATTGTTAAAGTAGCATAACTATTAGCCTTAGTCTCAATGCTCTCACCCTGCTGAATTTGTTGATTTAGCATTAATTCGGACGATTTAGATGATCTTGAAATCCAGATGACGTCTCCACTTAAACTTGTTACCTTGGCTTTGATCGTTGATGAAGGAGCTTTACCAAGATCTAAAATAATTTTGGGTGCAATAGGTATGCTTTTGGAATTTTTTGAAGGATTTTTTTTAAATTCTTCAGAAAATGATTTATACCCAATCACAATAGAGATTGAGATTAAAAAAGAGAGTATAAATAGAAAATAATATCGGATCATACAATATCAATTGTAACCCATGGTATACTTTTTCTTGAGATTATGACAAAAACAAATTCAATAATAGATCTTCACAAGGCTTTTAATACAAGTGAAGAGATAGTATTTAAACTGATCAGAAAAGCAACAGGCCAACGGCCAATTTATAGAAATAAAATAGAAAAAGGTTACGATAATGAGGTTTATGAAATAGAGACAATAGAGGGGTCATTTTTTGTAATCAAGATAAATCATACAGAAAAAAATTTGTTAATGACGGAACAATGGGCGATAGAACAAGTTCGTTCTGTTGGAGTTCCAGTGTCAAGAATATGTAACGTTGATAAATTTAACTACAAAGGAAAATCTCTTGAATATATGGTCCTTGAGATGCTGCCAGGTAAATCAATTGCTGACGTCAAGGAAACTTTGTCTGAAGAACAACTTAGTACAGCGTATCGAAATATTGGAAAAATTTTACGACTGATCCACTCAGTTAGTGTTGGGGGTTTCAGTATGCACCATGATGATGGAGGGTGGGATTATGATTCCTACGATCAATCAATAAATTCGGTAATTACTCAGATATCATCTAATAAAAATCTTTTTCAAAAAAATGGTTTTACTTCTGAAGAATTTGAGGAAATGGTTGGTCATATAGAACAATTAAGAGATAGATTTGACTGTAAACTTCCAGTACTTTGTCACGGAGATTTTCTTGAAGAGCACTTATTTATTGATGAGGAGATGAGCATAACCGGGGTTATTGATTTTGGAATGTGCCGTGGAGATCACCCGATTTTTGATTTTGCTAGGATGCACGCTGATTCACGTTTTAATAATATGGAAGATATTATTGAGGGTTACGGCGAGCACGATATGTTCCAAGATGATTTTAATAATAGATTATTTATTACGAGCTTGTCCGATCAAATGCAAACGCTTTTGATGTACGAAAGCCTGGGTTTAAAAAATGAAGTTAAAAGAGTTGCAGATAGACTATGTAAATTATTTAGGTCTAATCAATCTGAAGATGTTTTGCTTGGAGAAAACCCCGATGAAATTAGATCTCACCGGGGATAGTTTATGATGATTGAATTCACATTTATGGATTTATTTCATCATTGGTCCTCTAATTCTTCCTTGCTCTCCCATGTTTCCATGTACAAAAAAATCTGAAAGATTGATTCCTTGGGTATTTGCCCAAGCTTCGAGCTCATCACGTTCTGATTGTCGAGTTGATCTTTTCTCTTCAGGTGTCATTGCTTGAAACGACTCTCTATTTGCTTCATGCTTTTTTTCAAGCTCTTCGTGCTTTACTTCTATGGTGGTTTTTTGAGCTGAAGTTATAGAGCCATTGGAAACGGCTTCATTTAATTTTGTTTCGAACCGTTCTTCCATTTGAGAATGTCTTTCATCATGCATTTCTTCAAGTACTGCCGTTAGCTTTCCTTTATCAACTCCAAGTCGATTTGCAATTTTTGTTGCAAAATCATCTTGATTGCTGCCACCAAAGTAAGCATTTGCCGATATGGCACCAGCGGTAAGTATTCCCGCAGCAACAATAATTGCTATCGGAAGAGTTATTTTATTATTCATATATATTTCACCTCATTTCTTGATTGAAAATTAATAATATGAATACTTTACAACTTTAATCTGAAGAGGAGCTTAAAGCTATGAAATAAGTGGGATTCTGACAATAAGGGTTGTGCCAACGCCCAATTTACTATTGGCTGTAAGACTACCGTGATGCCTTTCAACAATCTCTTTTGCTATTGAAAGGCCGAGGCCAAAACCTATTGAATTCACTGCAGACCTTGCGTTGTCCGCCCTATAAAAACGATCAAATATACGACTTAAGTCCTTTTTATTAATTCCAAGCCCAGTATCAATAACTCGAATTTCTGCAAATTTTCCCATCTTTTTCAAAGTTATATTAATTGATGAATTATTTGAACTATATTTAATCGCATTATCAATAAGAATTACAAATAACTTAATCATGTCGTGATCATTGCCTTTAACGATAGCCATACTGATTTTTTTTATTATTTTGCATTCTTTTTCAGATGCAAGCACTTTAGTTCTATTTATTGCAGAGTTTAATGAAGATGATATGTCGATTTTAGTAAATAAATTACCGCTATTCGTTTTATATTCAACAAGAGTCAAGAGTGAAGTTGACAAATAAGAGAGAGTATCGACAGACTCAATGCTCTCTTTAATAATTTTTTTTGCCTCAGATAACTTAGATTTTTTTTTCCTTAAATAAACTTCAAAAGTAGTTTTGAGAGTTGTTAGGGGAGTTTTAAATTCATGAGACGCATCTGAGATAAATCTATTCTGATCATCAACCATTTCTTGAATAGGTTTTAGAGTTTTCCCAGCAAGTAGGTATCCAAATATTCCAGACATTAAAAGAATTATCAGATTAAGGGCAGCAAGAGAGATCAATGTTCGAGTTTTAACTTCTGAAATAAGTTCTTCATCATTTTCCATTTCCAAAATCCTTGGCATCTGACGTAACCCTCGTCCGGGAACTATTATTTGTTTAGAATCATTATCTAAGACTTCTTGAAAATGTCTACGTTGTTGAGCTGCGAATCTATTAACTTCATTCGTCGCAAAGCCATAAATTACCCCACTGAAAGTAATACTAACCAACATGATGATTAACAAATACCAGAAAGTTAATTTTATCCTTGCTTTATGAAACATGATTTTTACTAATTTATTATTATTCAATTGTATAACCGAAACCACGAACAGTTTTTATCAGTTGACGACCTTTAGTAAAATCCTTTTCAATTTTGTGTCTAATATTTCTAATGTTCACTTCGACTGTATTTGGCAGTACGTCGTCGTCAAAATTCCAGACATGATCAATTATCTGCTGTTTATTGATAATTGATCCTTTATTTCGAAGTAAGTACTCCAAAATCGCAAATTCTTTGCTTGAGAGAAAGATTGGTTTACCATCCCGTGAAACTTCAAATGATGTGGAATCAAGTATGAGATCATCAGCAATGTGCTTAGAATGTAGGGTTTGCCTTGGTCTTCTTGAAAGAGCTCTTATTCGGGATATTAATTCTTCAAATTCAAATGGCTTTGTCAAATAATCATCAGCTCCGCAATCAAGACCATCCACTATATCATTTGTGAGACTTTTTGCAGTCAGGAGAAGAATTGGCGTGTGAATATTTGCACTTCGAAGGCGAGTACAGATAGTGACACCGTCCATTTCAGGAAGCATCCAGTCGAGCACTATGACGTCATAATCCTCGGTTGAAGCCAAATCATAACCATCTGTGCCGATATATGCGACATCAACTGCAAATTTCTCTTGTTTTAACCCATCACATATTGCGTCAGCAATTTTTTTTTCATCTTCTACGATTAGTACTCTCATATTATCTATTATATCTCCCTGATTCTGAATATTTGCTGAAAGACGTAGGTATTTGTAATGTTAGTGTATAATGATTATTATTATGCTACTTGATAAATTCAGCGCAATTTGGGTTTCCCATACTTCAATTAGTGATTTTCAGCAGTGTCCGCGAGCTTATTTTTTAAAGCATGTTTATAAAGATCCAAAGTCCGGTCATAAAATAAAAGTTATGACTCCACCATTATCTCTTGGGCAGGTAGTTCACGAGGTGATAGATCAAATCTCAACCCTGCCAACACGGGATAGATTCAGCAAACTTTTAATGGATAGGTTTGATGCGCTCTGGGTAAAGGTTTCGGGAAAACAAGGAGGTTTTTATGATCGTGAAACTGAAGATAGATACAAAAGGCGTGGTCGTGAGATGATATCCCGAATTACCAAAAATTCTGGACCAATTTCCAGAAAAGCTGTCAAAATAAAGGAATCCCTTCCATATTATTGGTTGTCAGAAAGTGAGAATATAATTTTGTGTGGAAAGGTCGACTGGCTGGAGTACTTGTCAGAAAATGATAGCGTCCATATTATTGATTTTAAAACTGGTAAATCTAGCGAAAATCCTAAATCGTTACAACTTCCAATTTACTATCTTCTTGTAACAAATACTCAAGGCAGAAAGGTTTCAAAAGCGAGTTACTGGTATATCGCAAGGCAAGACGAATTGACAGAGCAGCAACTTCCAGATCCACAAATTGCGTACGAAGATGTTTTTGCATTAGCTCAACAAATTAAAATAGCAAGACAGCTCTCGAGGTTTAATTGCCCAGATGGTGGCTGCCAGAGTTGTGCTCCAATAGAGAGAGTAATAAATGGCGAAGGAGAATATGTAGGTATTGATGAATATAAAACAGATATTTATATCCTTCCTCCAGTCGCTGATAATGATGAAAATGAAAGTGAAATTTTGTGATTCGATTATTTATTATCAAAAATAAGTCTCATTTATAATTCTCGATTATTCGAGAAATTTCTTTTTTTATTTCACTTCGTGCCAATGTTAAACTCTGTTTTTCTGCCCTATTTTCCCATAGATAAGTAAACCTCAAAAGCCATAAATAAAAATAAAGTAGGACAATCGGAAAAATTAAATCAAACTCTTTTTCTTCTTTTGCGCTTAAACTTTGTTTGAATTTAATTAGAATATCATCCTGATATGATTTATCATTCCACGCGAAAACATAGCCAAAGCAAAAATCAAATGCAATATTATTTTGGCAAACATGTTCGAAGTCAATAAAATAGAGTTTTTTGGTTGACACTATAATGTTTGCTGGGTGAAGATCTGCATGAGTTGGGTATAGCGTTACGTGATCTAAAATTAAAGACTTACGAATTATAAATTCATAGGCTTCTTTTATGGCTTTATTATCTTTAATTTTTCGATAAGTCTGAATTTTATTATAAATCTGCTTGATTTTTCTTCGATAAGTTGCCCCAACCCATTTTTGAATTGATAAAGTGCCAACTTTTACAGACCTGAGGTCTTTTAGGTGATTGGCAAATTGTGACGTAGTAAACGATTTGCTCATCATGTTTTCACTGAACGAAAAGGTAGTGGAAAATGATCCGGATATTTTCCCATCTACTACCCGATACATATACCAATGAGGAGCTTTATCAAAATTTTTTGAGATAACTGTAGGAATAAAACTAACCCCTTCTTTGATAAATTTTTCTGAAACTTTTATTTCATTGATAAATGTTTTTCGATCTTTCAGATAAAGAACAAATTTGAGTGCAAATAAACTTTTTGAGCCATCTTTTCCTAAAAAGTTAATAAATCGACCAGACCAAAAATCTGCAGATAATGTTTTTTTTCTAGATTGTAAAATTTTGAATTTTGAGAATATTTCCTTTTGTTTGTTTAGAATGCGAGCTAAAGAATAATGGGCGATAGCTGTACGTTTTTTATTTATTCGGCCTTCGTGAACTGCGAGACGAATATAGCCGACAACTTTACGTTTATAAAGAGCTGAATTGAAAAAAAAATGTTTCAAAAATCCATCATCTCCGATTTTCATTTTTTGAAGACTTGTTTTCGTCGAAACTAACGCTCTCTTTTCATAGGTAAAAAAATTCCATAGAATTTCTGCTTTCAGCTGTGATGGTACTAAAATAAAATGGAAATGAAATTTTTTTCCAAATAATTTATGAAAAATAAATTTCAATCTCTCTTCTTCAAAATCTGATCCCAAAACTACAGCACTAAACCATTTTTTTGGAATAAGAAAATTCTTTTTAATATAATAAGCACTACTCAACATATCTTGTGATAATTCTTCTTTAAATATGATTTTTTTTGGAACTCCAAGGTGAATTAAGTATTGTTCCATTTTTATAGCCTCATTAAAGAGCGGAGTATGTTCGTATAGATAGCTCCATTTTCCTGAAAGGATTATTTTTGATACCGTATCGTGATGATACATACGATATGCATAGTCAAGTTTATTTTTGACAAAGAACGGTAGATTATTCTTTTTAGTGAGACCGTTTGAAAGGATGATGAGAGTATTCTTTTCTTTTAAATCCATATTATTGACGATGTATTGTATAACCAAGAGTTTATTGAGTCAATCAAAAAATATTTTAACTGCGGGTAGATATAGTATCATCTCCATGTGAAACCCCTTTTCCATGAAGATGTGAATAAACTTGGGTAAATTCTGCACCCAAAAATAAAACTATTGAAAGGTAATAAATCCATATAAGCATTATCAATAGTGAACCAGTAGCGCCATATATTGAGCTGAAAGTATTGAAAGTTATTAAAAAGCCAATTAGATATTTTCCAAGTAATAATAAGCAAGATGTCACGATGGATCCAATAAATATATCTTTCCAAGCCACTTTTCCTTCCGGAAGAAATCTGAATATCAAAGAAATAAATATTACCATTCCTGCAAAAGACCCTATTAAATCTATACTTTGAAGAATGAAAGGCGTAATTCCAATTGAATTTATCGTTACACTTTCGAAGGTGTGAACAATTGTTCTAAAAACAAACGAAAGAAGAATTACCAGTGCGATTAATAGCACAAAAGTCACAGAGAGAACTCTTTTTTTAAAAGTTACAAATATACTGCGGTCTGGATGAGGTGCAATATTAAATATAGTGTTGAGTGATGCTTGAAGATGTCCAAATGCTCCTAATGCGGAAATTACCAATGCTCCAACTCCAACCCATTGGACTAGCGTTCCTTGAAGTGAATACTCTCTTAAATGAGCGATAATAAATAGTATAATGTCTAAGTTTGCTCCACCTGTCAGTTCGCTAATTTGAGCGATTAGTGTGTATTGTGACTGTTCATCAGCTAAAAATATATTTAATACCTGAAGAGAGATGAGAAAAATTGATGGGATTGCAAATAATGCGTAATAAGAAAGTGCCGCTGCCATCTGAGCCACATTATCACGTACAAATTCATTGACTGTTATTTTAATAAGCTGGTGGACTATTTTCATGGTTTATATATATTTTCTCACATACTTAGCTTGAGATCTCTATCTAAAAAAATATCGAAGATGTATCGAAGATATGTTACTATGATTGAAGATGATGACATTAAAAAAATCTGACTTAATAAAAAAAGAGCTAGGAATAATTGATGATATACATAAGGTTGATCGGCACGATACTCTCGTGACTCTTAAAGAAAACTCTATTTTATCTTTGAGCTACGTCATTCTTCTTGTTTCTTCAACAGTTATCTGTACGTTGGGACTTTTGCTAGACTCGCCCGCAATTGTAATAGGTGGGATGATTATCTCACCTCTAATGTGGCCAATGCTTAAAATTTCAGCTGGTATATCTCTTGCTAGAAAAAACTACATTTCTCAAGCCTTGTTCTTATTTTTAATATCTGTCCTAATTAGTCTTGTTAGCGCCTTTGCTATAACGATTATTTCTCCGATAAAAGTTCTAAATACCGAAATTCTTTCTAGAACTGCACCAACACTCCTTGATGTATTTGTTGCTCTAGCTGCTGGAACTGTTGCGGCTTTAGCTGTCGTTCAAAAAAAGGTGTCTTCGAGTTTGGCAGGTGTGGCGATTGCTGCGTCTTTGATGCCACCGCTTTGTGTTGGAGGAATTGGTCTCGCACTCCTTAGTTTTCAAACTGCTCTTGGAGGACTTCTTTTATTTATCGCAAACGTAGTTTCTATCATTTTCGTTTCAATTTTTGTATTTCGAATAGTTGGAGTAGAGATCCATGGACGAAGTGATTTGCAGAGTCGAGGGATAATATTTGTAGCTTTGATGCTTTTGATCACATCTCTTCCATTGTTCATACTATTAAAAAATTATTCTTTCGAAGCTAGTTCATATTTAAAAACTCAACAGGTTCTCAAAACAACATTGGCCGATATTTCACCATTAATCTATCTTAATAATGTAAAGACAAAACTTGACAAATCTGCAGATACCGGTCAAGAAATCGTAAATATTGAAGCAGATATTTTAGTTCCAGAAGACATTATTATAAACTTTGATCAGAAAGAATCAATAATTCAAAAGTTAGAAAAAGAGCTAAGTCACAATGTGATACTTACCTTACGGGTTCAAAAATCAATTGCTCTTCAGACTGAGACCGATCGTGAAATAAAAAAAATCAAAGATGAAATTTCTATGCTTATTCAAACAAAAATTCAACTTATTGATAAATCGGTAACTATTGACGCAATTACAATTACTTGGGATAAAAAAGAATCAGCTTGGAAAGTCGATGCAGTATTACGCAGTGATCCGTCAATAATAATTACTGAAGTTGATCGTAAGAATATACAGGATTCATTATCGAAATCAATAAAGCAAAACATAATGTTAAATTTCGAGGTTATTTCTAGACTCAAACTACGAGCTGAGCCAGACATTGAAATTGACGATATAAAAAATACTATTCGTGAATTTTTAAAAGAGACATATGAAGACGACGTGACGATTTCATCGCTCCAAGTCCAAACAAATAAAGATAATACGGCTTTTCAAGTAAAGATGACAGTTACCGTTTCTAAGACTGTAAAGATAACAAAGGCCACAGTTGAAAAATTAAAAGCATTGTTGTCAGTAGATCATGATGAAGAGTTTGTTTTTACTATTGATCAACTAGACAAGACGGTACAAGTTTATTAGCTGTGACTTGTTACTAGATTAATATCTTTTCCTTCAAGAAACGCCTTAATATTTTCAATAGTAGTGTTTTCAATTCGCGCAAGAGCTTCGATACTGTTGAACGCATTATGAGGAGTTATTAAAACTTTCGGATGATTAATTAAGTAATGATCCATAACTAACGTTTCCATATTGGCATCTTTTTGAAAGTGTTGCGTGAGGATAGCAGCTTCTTCAGTGAGTTCTTTTTCTTCCTCAAGTACGTCGAGTGCAACCCCAGCAAATGTATTATTATTCAGGCCTTCAATAAGCGTTCTTGTATCTACCAGACCTCCTCGAGCAGTGTTAATGAGGTAGCAACCATTTTTGATGAGTGAAAGATTATCCATGTTTATAATATGTTTTGTTTCCGGAAAAAGAGGTAAATGAAGAGAGATAACATCTGAAGACCTCAAAAGTTCATCAAGATCTACATATTTAAAATCATATTTTTCTCGTAATTCATCGTTGCGAGATCTTGTATTTACTATCAAATTCATACCAAATCCGTGAGCTATTCGAAGGACGTTTACCCCAATTTTCCCCATCCCAATAATTCCTAGTGTCTTGCCGTGGAGGTCTACTCCTCGAATTTCTTTATGGTTAAAATTGAGCCGTTTTGCTTGACTGACAGACTGGTATATTTTTCGAGTCAGGCTCAAAATAAGTGCAAATGTGTGCTCGGCAACAGTATTGCTGCCATATTCTGGAACGTTGGAAACTGTGATTTTTCTTTTACTGCAATACTCAGTATCGATATGATCAAAGCCTGTTGATCTTGTTGCAATATGTTTTAATTTAGGGAAATTCTTGAGAATCGATTTGGATAGATCTGAGTAAACAAAGCATGATATGATCTCGGAATCAGAATAATTTAATAAATTTTCTTCAGAAAGTTTTTCATGAACTAATCTGCTTCCAGGAAACGCGGATTTCAAAATCTCAATCTCCCAGTCCTGAACTTCGAAAAAAACAATTTTTTCTTCCATAGTACTCATAATACTATAAATTTGTTCAAGTTTTCACGACTTGACGTATGGGTTCAAAAAAGATACATTAGTAGTTCGAGTTAGTTAATTAATAAATTTAATAATATTATGAATGATAATACAGAGGGCAATGATGTAAAAATGGATGGTAAGATTGATAAAAAAAATAAAAATGAATCAAATACATCAACTCCTTCAATTAGTAAAGATAACATTGAGGAGATAATGAATCTTGAAACAATGATCAAAGGCTATATGAGCGATCTTGAAAAGTATCAAGAAGATCTTAGAGATCAAGCTTCAATGCTTAAGGATTCATTTGAGCAAGATGCAGAATATACTGTTGCACAAGAAAAAGTTCTTGAGGCTACTCGAAAAAGAAAAGTAGTAAGAGATCGAATCATTGCGGAACCAGCTATAGCCTCACTTGAGTCAAAAGTTGAAGACCTTCGCGCTGAGGTTAAAGAAACAAAGACTGCTCTTTCTGACTATCTTGAAAGATTTTTTCAGAAAAGTGGTCTCAGGCAGATTACTGGAAATGATGGTGAAATTCGAGAGATGGTGACGACTGTGAGATTGGTAAAGAAGAGAGATTGACAATTTTGTTGATCGATTGACCATATTTTGATATGATTGAGGTATGAAACTAATTGTTAGACTTCTGGTAAATGGACTTGCGGTGGCAATAGCTGCTTACTTACTCCCAAATGTGATGATTGACAGTTTTTTTACTGCAATCATTGTTGCCGTTGTTCTTGCGGCTATTAATACTTTTTTGAAACCAGTAGTTTCGATTTTGGCGTTACCGATAAATATTTTAACCCTTGGATTGTTTTCGATAATCATAAATGCTGGATTCATCTTACTTGTCAGTAGGTTTGTAAACGGCTTTCAAGTTGGAGGATTCATCACTGCTATTATCTTCAGTCTTGTTCTTTCCATTGTTTCTTCTATTTTAAGGGTTTTGGCGAAGTAGGCTTTCAAAGTAATAAAGCACACCGAGACTTAAAAGCTTTTTTAGGTTTGATTTCTTTCCCATTCGGCTATAATTGAGACATGATTAAGTTGTTTCCTATGGATAATTCGAAGAAATTAGCCATTGTTACCTTTTTTGCAAATCTTTATTTTTACATTCATGTAGGTACGCTGTATCAGCAAACAAGAGGGTTAAATTTATTACAGGTGAGTTCGATATGGTCGATTATTGTCGGGACGATTTTTCTCGCAGAAGTTCCCACAGGAATATTAGCTGACAAGATTGGGAGAAAATGGTCAGTTGTAACGGCTCTCTTCCTACAAACAATCGGGGAATTTATGTATTTTTTTGCAAAAGACTATTTTTCATTTGTGATAATTGCAATTGTTGCTGGAATTGGATATGCATTTTTATCTGGTGCAAGTGAGGCATTGGTATATGATTCTCTCCCTGAAAAAAATCGAGAACAAAAAATGAAAAAATCAATGGGATTAGTAGGGGGAGCATATCAACTTGCTTTTTTTGTAGCTCCAATCGTTGGAGGTCTAATTGTGTCTCAATTGATATTAGCCAAATATTTAGCAGCAATATTATTAACGGCATGTTCAGTAATGGTAGCCTTTCTCATAAGTCTTACGCTCAAAGAGCCTGATGGCAGCTATAAACATTCAGAAGAAAATCCTTTTACGATATTTCGAGAGGGAATCGGCGAAATAAAAACCAATACAAGATTGAAGTGGCTTATTGCAATTACCGTCCTAACTTCCACATTTTCTGGATCGTTGCTCAATCTGTATCAACCGTATTTTGCTAATCTTGCAGTTCCAACATTTTGGATTGGAATGTCATTATCCTTGGGGGGTCTTTTAGCATTTTTCTTTCAAAGATATGCATATCTTATAGAGAAAAAATTTGGAAAATCGGGATTTATACTTTTGTCAATCTGGCCGGGAGTAATGTATTTATTATTAGCTGTGATATCATTGCCGGCAGTAATAGTACCGGTATTTATTTTGGCATATGTTTCGATGCAAGCCAGAGGTCCATTAATGTCATCGTATCAAAACGAACAGATTAAAAGTAAAAATCGCGCAACAGTGCTTTCGCTTATGAATATGTCTGGGATGTTGTATGTAGCTTTGATGGGTTTGGTATTTGGGAGGATTTCCGACTACTCAATACCAATAGCATTTGCTTCAATTGGCATGTTAATAGTAGCATTTTCAATTATTCTAAGAACTGATAAAATTGTCGTAACAGAGTTGTCGTAATAAGGCTTTGGGAGGCTGAATTGTTAAATTATTAAATTGTCAAATTGCTGAATATGATATAGTTTGACGCTAAATGATATATTTATTTGAAAAATTTTGAAAAAAAGTTCGACTAACATCGATTTTGATCCACAAAATATCAAAAGTATGTGGCTGTACTTTTATACCAGTATTCTATACTGCCCTAAACATTCCACCACAAATCAGCCACAAATTCAGCTCTAAAGACCATTCTAGAGGGTTAGAATTCAAAAACATCTCATTTGTGGAGTTAAAAAATGTTTGTGGATAGCGGGGCTTTGCAACAATTTAAAAATAAAATTTGTGGATATTTAAAATATAGCCACAATATTATAAAGATCCACAAACACCCACAAGT
>Ga0100387_10001314_pt1 | contig 21024 bp, 21 predicted proteins | sample CryGeymeta201511_FD_81547 | JGI IMG/M metagenome (GOLD analysis project Ga0100387, IMG submission 81547) | Groundwater microbial communities from Crystal Geyser aquifers in Utah, USA - Crystal Geyser metaG 2015-11 | ecosystem: Environmental > Aquatic > Deep subsurface > Groundwater | place... | reverse complement strand
TTGGGGTGGCTTGTTGTGGATTGCGCCACCATGCCAAGCACCTGCACGCCGTCTACCCGTGCCAGCGGCGGCGCGTCGGTGCGCAGGTGTGTCAGCAATTCAGCCAAGGCCGTGGCGCTGCCTTGGGCCAGAATTTCAACCCCTTGGGCATCGTTGCGCACCCAGCCGCTCAGCCCCAACTTCTGCGCCAGATGCCAGACAAACGGCCTGAACCCCACGCCCTGCACAACGCCGGTGACACGCACGCGCTGCGAAAGCAAGTTGGCTTCCGCCATCAAGCTGCTGCGCTTGAACTGGTCTGCGCCTGGCCTTGAAGCTGCGCCTTGAGGTGCGCGATTTCGGCTTGCAGGCTGGCCACGGTTTGGGCTTTGGCTGCATGGGCTTGCGCCATGCCAGCGCGCAGATAGGCCAGCCATTCGTCCATGCCTGCGCCGCTGGTGGCGCTGAGCTGGATCACCTTGATCTGCGGGTTAACGCGGCGCGCATAGGCGATGGCTGCCGCCACGTCATAGCTCAGATGCGGCAGCAGGTCGATTTTGTTGAGCAGCATCACGCTGGCAGCGCGGAACATGTCGGGGTATTTGATCGGCTTGTCTTCACCCTCGGTGACCGACAGAATCACCACCTTGTGCGCTTCGCCCAAGTCAAAGGCGGCCGGGCACACCAGGTTTCCCACGTTTTCGATCATCAAGAGCGAGTCGTCCACCAGCGTGAGCTGGCCCATGGCATGACCCACCATGTGCGCATCCAGGTGACAACCTTTGCCGGTGTTGATCTGGATTGCCTGCGCGCCCGTGGCACGAATGCGGTCAGCGTCCTGGCTGGTCTGCTGGTCGCCCTCTATCACCGCGACCGGCTGCGACCCCAGCAGCGCAATGGTTTTGCACAAGAGCGTTGTTTTGCCAGAGCCGGGGCTGGAAACCAGGTTCAGCGCAAAGATGCCGCGCTCGGCCAAGGTTTGCCGGTTGGCACTGGCATAGGCGTTGTTCTTGGCCAGAATGTCTTGTTCGATCTGCACCATGCGACTGGGTGCCATGCCGGGAGCGTGCGAATTCGCCGGTGCAGCGTTATGCGTGTGTTCGTGCCTGTGCTCTTGCTCTTGCTCGTGATCGTGATCGTGATCGTGATCGTGCGTATGCGGATGGATTTGTTCCTGCGCTTGATCATGGGGGTGCTCATGAGAATGGCGCGTGCCATCGGCATGGACGTGCTCATGCGCATGCGGCGCTGCTTCGCCACCGATTTTGACTTCACCTTCACCACAACCACAGGTTACACACATCGTATTTCTCCTCGTTTTAATCCGTTGGGGACAGCGCTTGTACGTTGCGGTCTGTCTTTCTATCAGCAGATTCCGTCATTGCGAACGCAGTGAAGCAATCCATGACCCCAAACTGCATGGACTGCCGCGCTTCGCTCGCAGTGACGAAGTCTTTGTTCATGGTTGGCGTGCGGTATCGGGCTGGGTGCAGATGGTTTGCAGCGACATCATGTTACTTCCAACTCTTTCACCCGCATTTCGGTGCCGCCGGTCACTTGCAACTGGTAGCCACCGCAATCCGGGCACTCGCCAAAGACCTCCGTCATTGGCACGGTTTTGGCGCAGGCCATGCACCAGCCTTGACCGGGAGTGGCGATGATTTCCAACTTGGCCCCCTCGGCCACGCTGTCGCGTGTAACGGCATCAAAGCAAAAGGTCATGGCTTGTGGCTCGACCCCCGAGAGCTGACCAATTTCCAGCCAGACGGTGGTCACCTTGGTAAATGCATCTTTGCGCGCGGCATCTTCAATGAGCTGTAGCACGCCCTCGGCCAGCGACATTTCATGCATATCAACTAAAGCCAGATGGTTTCAAAGTCCAAGCCGCACATGGTCGGCCAGCCTTTTGTCGCGGGTGGCAATGTGCTGGCTGATAAATCCCAGCATATCGCGCGCCTTGCCCGTTGCCTGGGCCGTCTGACCGCTGTTGAGCTGGGTCGCCAAGCCGCGCAGCACCTCCAGCATTTGCACGTGATCGTCTTGATGGTCTTCGTAGTCGTCATAGCTTTTCATGCGCATGAGCAACTCCTCAGACATGAAATGCGCTTCGCTGTAGTCGATCAGCTCAGTGAGCAAGGCGGTGCTTTGGCTGGCATCCGTGCCAGATTCCAACGCAACGCAGAGCTTTTCAAGCAGATCAAGCTGCACCTGATGCTCGCGGTCGGTGTCAGCATTGGCAGATTGGTTGAATGTTTTGATCGCAGTCATGGGTGGTCTCTTTGGGTGGCGGGTAAAAGTTAATGGCTAATGGCTAATGGCTAATGGCTAATGGCTAACAGGCTCATGAACCCGAAACGAATGCATCCACCAACGACGAGCAGCGACTAGCAGCGTGCATTGGGTGTCCGACGTAGCGTGGACTTGGGGTTTTGCCAAATCAAGGCGGGGGACATTCGCGGAGTCGGACGCCCAATGCACGTTGCGGGTTAAACAACGCGGGCTGCGGATCAAAGAGTACGGCGTAGGCATGTCAAAAAGCGATTCAGGTGGGGACTTCAAGGCAACCAAAGTCTATGGCTTGCGCAGCGCAAAAAAGCCACGACGCGACATGACCTTGTGTTGCGAAGTCACTTTGGCAGCAGGTGCCCCCGCCTTACCCTGAACAGACGCAGGCGCCGTGGTAGCAGCCGCAGTGGCAGCAGCTGGCGCAGTCAATAGCCCAATCAGTGCAGCCCGCGCCGTTTGCACTGCCTCAAACTGGCTGCCAAACTTGTTCATCGGTGAAAACAGAGAACAGCTCTGGTACTCGCCCAGTTCATCTTCCTGCCCCCCTAGAAAAGCAAAATCGCCCGCTGGAAAATGCACAAAGCGGCGCTTGTTCACGCCCACCGAATCCCAGCCCTGCGCCGTGCCGGGCAGCAGCGTGAGGCTCATGCACCAGGGCGTGACCACCATGCCCAGCCAATGGCCTTGCCAACGCTGGAAATCAATGGCTTCAACCGACAGGGCAGGATTCAAAATCGGTACATCCACCATGCGGGTCTGCCAGATGCGAAAAAACGCAGCAGTCACAGCTTCTTCGGGGTTGACTGTGTGCCAGCGCTGCGTCATGTCGGCGCGATCTCGGTGGTGCCCCAGCGCCGAGCGTCGTCGGGCTGGGTCATCAGGCTTTGCATCAAGGCCAGCGCCTCCAGCGCGCGCGCGGGCTCGACGCGTTCAAAGGCAAAGCCGCCGGCCTGAATCAGCACATAGTCGCCCACTTGTACGTCCTCGTCCATCAGCAGCAGACTGACATGACGCGTTTGACCAAAGCACTCAGTCAGCGCCATGCCATCAGAGACTTCAAGCACCAGGGAGGGAGCCGCCAGACACATCGTTTTTACCCTTCAAGCAGCCACAGCCACCAGTGGCTCCAGCACATGGCCGTGCGAACTCAATTTGTCAGACGCCTCCAGTGGCTCCAGCACATAGCCGCGCGCGCTCAATTCAGCCAATGCCATGGCCGCCAGTTGGGGTACGGCTGCCGCCACGGTGGGCGTCATGTCCAGGCCCAATTCAAGCGAGACCGGCTCTACGCCCAGCACCACAATTTCTTTGGGCATAGTGCCGAGCAGCTCCAGGCTGGCCAATACATCGGGCAGACCGATCTGGTGCGGCGAGAGCTTGTCGCGGAAAAAAACCGGAATCTCATCGCCAGCAATTTTGACCAGCGTGCCGGGTGCGGCATCGGTCAACACCACGTCCAGCACCAGCAAAAAGTCAAGGTTTGAGAGGTCTTCGATCATCTCCATGCCCGAGGTGCCGCCGTCGATCAGCAGCACATCAGCGGGCATGCGGCAAGCCTTTTCCAGCGCCTCGACAGCGCGCACTCCGGCCGCTTCATCGCTCAGAATGGTGTTGCCGATGCCTAAAACGACAGCGCCCACCTAGACCGCCTTGACTGAAAACGCTGCGCCGCTTTTTGGGTCGGTCAGGTGGATGGCGCAAGCGATACAGGGGTCAAACGAGTGGATGGTGCGCAGCACTTCCAGTGGCTTTTCCGGATCGGCAATGGGGGTGTCCACCAGTGAGGCTTCGTACGGCCCGGGCTCGTCTTTGTCGTTGCGCGGGCAGGCGTTCCAGGTGGAGGGCACCACGCATTGGTAGTTTTTGATCTTGCCGTTGTCAATCACCACCCAGTGCGACAGCGCGCCGCGCGGTGCCTCATGAAAACCCACGCCCATCGACTCGCCTTTGGGGAACACTGGCGCATTGAAGGTTGCCATGTCGCCCTTGCCCATGTTGGTCAGCAAGAGCGTCCACTGGTCGGCCAGGGTATCGACATTCATGCAGCAGGTGATGGCACGGGCGGCGTGGCGGCCAATGGTGGAGTGCATCGCGTCCAGGCCGATCTTGGTCTTGGCCAGGGCTGACACGGTGTCGAGCGCGGCGGTGGCGTATTTGGTGGTGGGTTCATGCCCGGCAGCCAGGCCGTTCAACACGCGCGCCAGTGGCCCAACCTGCGCCACCTCGCCATAAAAGGTGGGCGACTTGAGCCAGGAGTATTTGGCATCGTCCTTGAAGTCGGTGTAGTTGGGCGTGGTCTCTCCTTTGTACGGGTGCAGCGACTTGGCATCCGCGTAGTTGTACCAAGAGTGCTTGACCGATTCCTCAACGCCTTTTTGCCAATATTCGTCATGGAAACTGGTAATGGCTTTGCGCTTGCTCAAATCGCCGCCGGGGATGTAACCGCCGGGGAAGGCAAACTGCGTGCCCTTGGTGTCCAGGGGAATGTCAGGCACTGACAGGTAGTTGGTAATGCCTTTGCCAATTTTGGTCCACTCGGGGTAGAAAGCGCCCACGGCGGCTACATCGACCAGGTAAACGTTTTTGACAAAGTCGGCCAGGTCGTCGATGTAGCCCTTGATCGCCATCAGGCGTTCGACCGTTAACACGGCTTCAGAGTCCGTGGCCAGCGGGTTGGCGACGCCGCCCACCGCCACATTCTGAATATGCGGCGTTTTGGAGCCCAAAATGGCCACAATCTTGTTGGCCTTGCGCTGCACTTCCAGCGCTTGCAGGTAGTGCGATACCGCCAGCAGGTTCACTTCGGGCGAGAGCTTCATGGCCGGGTGACCCCAGTAGCCGTTGGTAAAGATGCCAAGCTGACCGCCGTTGACAAAGCCTTTCAGGCGTTCGTGCACGCGGCGCATCTCGTGTTTGCTGTTGAGGTGCCAGCTTGACAGACTCTCGCCCAGCACGGCGGTTTTGTCCGGGTCGGCCTTGAGGGCAGACACCACATCGACCCAGTCCAGCGCGGAGAGGTGATAAAAATGCACGATGGCATCGTGTACCGCGTGCGCCGTGATGATGATATTGCGGATGTACTGGGCGTTAAGCGGAATCTCCAGGTTGAGCGCGTTCTCAACGGCGCGCACCGAGCAGATGGCGTGCACCGTGGTGCAGACGCCGCAAATGCGCTGGGTGATGGTCCAGGCATCGCGCGGGTCGCGGCCCAGCAAGATCAGCTCTACCCCACGCCACATCTGGCCAGACGACCAGGCCTTGTTGACCTTGCCGCCGTTGATGTCCACGTCAATGCGCAGATGCCCCTCAATGCGGGTGATGGGGTCGATGGTGATGCGTTGTGCCATGTAATGTCTCCTAGATAATTCTTGAATGAGCGTTGTTCACAACGCTTTAAATTGTTGCGCGTGCGTCTTCACGCGGCAATACGGGAAAACGCCGGGTGATGATGATGTAGCCCAGTACCTCGATGGCAAAAAAGCCCGTAGTCACCATGATTTCGTAGATCGACGGAAAGTAGCTCCAACCCGTGCCGGTGTGATGCCCGTAGCCGATCAAAAAACCGTTGAGCCGAAGCAACACGCCACCGACCATGATGGCAATACCCGCTAGAAACAGGTTGGCCGGGTTGCGTCGGGCTTGGGTGCTGCCAATCAGGATGAACGGGGCCAGAAATGCCAGGTTTTCGATCCAGAACGAGACCGCGATGCCGCTGAATTCAAATGCGCCACCCCAGGCACCGCGCACCGTCAAGTCGACCAGCCGCACCACCAAGTACAGCGCCAGTACACCCAGCATGATTTTGGCCAGTGGGTCAAGCAATTGCACCTCGATGCTGCGCCGGTAAGACGCGGCCGCCACACACGACTCAAACAGCACCACACCATAGCCAATCACGATGGCCGTGAGCAGGTAGATGACCGGTTGCAGCGGGGTTTGCCACAGCGGGTTAACCTGGCTGCCCATCACCACCAGCATGGTGCCCAACGACGACTGGTGCATCATGGGCAACAACACGCCCAGAGCGATGAAGAAAAACAGCAGCTTGTTGAGCTTTTGGCGCACGTCTTTCATGCCGAGCTTTTCAAGGAACACGGGCGAGAACTCAATCCACATGACCACGATGTAAGCCGTGACGCACACCGCCACCTCAAACATCACCGAGTTGGGGTTGGAATAGCTGGGCCAGAAGATGTGCCAAAAATTCCACCAGCGCCCCAAGTCGACAAAGATGCCGGTGCCGGCCAGGGTGTAGCCAAACAGGCTGGCCAGCAACGCGGGTCGTACCAGCGGATGGTATTGGCCTTTATTAAAGATATAGACCAGCAGCGCCACCGAAAAGCCGCCGCAGGCAAGCGCCGAGCCGATCATCACATCAACCACCACCCAGATGCCCCAGGAGTAGCCGTCGTTGATGTTGGTGACACTGCCCAAGCCAAAAATAAATCGGGTGAGCAAGATGGCCGCCATGATGGCGATCAACACACCGCACACCAGGGTGACAGCGTTGAGTAAATTACCGCCGACCGGTGCGGGTACGGCGTGGGCATGTGCACTCATGATTGCTCCTCCTTGTGATCACTTGCGGCTGCATCGTCATCAGGTTTGACATTTCGTTTGGCGATAAAGCTCAGCGCTCCCAGAGCCACCACCGGCAGCACCAGTCCGCCGTAGAGCGAATGCTGAATGGTCTCGGACGTGGCCGCCGATGACTTGGCGGGCAGGTCGGGCATGCCGACTTTTTGAAAGTTGACCGCAGAGAGTTTGAGCACCTGGGTGCCGCCGTATTCGTGCTCGCCATACACATGCTGCAGGTAGTTGCCCACCGGCGCTTCATAGCTTTGGTCCGGCCCGCCAATTTTGCCGCGCGGATAGCTGGTGCGGCTGCCAGGCGCCAGGGCGATGCGGCGCTTGGCCTCGGCCAGCAAGTCTGCGGTTTTGCCGTACAGCGTGGCGCCGGTTGGGCAGACCTCGGCACAGGCTGAATAATGGCCGTCGGCATAGCGGTGGCGGCACAGCTCGCACTTGCCGATCTTGCCAGTGGGCGAGTCGTATTGGTACTTGGGGATGCCAAACGGACAGGCCACCACGCAGTAGCGGCAACCGACACAGATGGCAGGGTCATACGACACGATGCCGGTGATCGGGTCTTTGACCATGGCCGAGACCGGGCAGGCTGACACGCACGACGGATCGGCACAGTGCATGCACGAGGTCTTCATGAACGAGAAGCCATTGACCTCGGCGTCTTTGGTTTGCATGGTGCCGTTGCGGTACATCTTGATGATGTTGAAGGTGTAGCCTGAGGTGTCAAGCGGCGTGTCCCAGAGCTGGTCTTCAGTTGAAAACTCAGGTGGATTGCCGTTGGCCTCTTTGCAGGCGGCCACGCAGGCTTTGCAGCCAATGCACAAAGTGGCATCGTAAAGCAGACCTAAGCCCTCGGCCGGGCGGGTGTGGGTGTCGCGGGCGCAGGCTTCTGGGGCCAATGTGGCACCCGCCAAGGCGGCCCCACCGGCCAGCGCACCCTTGAGAAAGTGACGACGCGAGGCCATGGTCAGACCTCACTCTTGTCTGTGGTCGTGCTGCCAGCATTGGCCTGTTCTGCCTCGGCCATTTTGTGTGATGCGCCCAAATTGCGCGCCAACATCGCCGCGCCGCCTGCTGCTGCCCCGGCCAACGCCGCCAGCGCGGCGGCAGCCGCAAAGCTCGCCCCTTTGCCGTTTTCTTCGACGATGCGCGGGTATTGCTGCGGCGGCACGATGTTGATGACGGTGGCTACCTGGTGAATCGGTTTGGTAAAGCCCACGCCCTTTTCGGTGCAGCCAATGCAGGGGTGACCGCAGCCCACGGGCCAATTGTTTTCACCCGCATCGCCAAAGCCGATGGTGGAGCAGTTGGCGTAGGTCTCTGGCCCCTTGCAGCCCAGCTTGTACAGGCAATAGCCCTGACGGTGACCGGCATCGCCAAACTGCATGGCAAAGCGGCCTGCATCAAAGTGGGCGCGGCGCTCGCAGTGCTCGTGGATCAGGCGCGAATAGGCAAACTTGGGACGGCCCAATTTGTCGACATCGGGCAGCTTGCCAAAGGTCAAAAAGTGCACTACGGTAGCCAAAAAGTTGTAGGGGTTGGGTGGGCAACCGGGGATGGTGACCACTGGTTTGCCCAACACCTCACCCACGCTGGAGGCGCCGGTTGGGTTGCCGCCGGATGACGGCATACCACCCCATGACGAACACGAGCCAATGGCAATCACGGCGGCGGCATCGGCAGCACATTCCTTGAGCAGATCGATGGCGCTGGTGCCGCCAATCTTGCAGTAAATACCGTTGTCCTTGACCGGAATCGCGCCCTCAACCACCAGCACATATTTACCCTTGTGGGCAGCCATGGCCGACTTGCGGGCGGCTTCGGCCTGGTGGCCTGCGGCGGCCATGAGGGTCTCGTGGTAATCGAGTGAGATCACATCGAGGATGAGCTTTTCAAGCGTCGGGTGCTCGGCGCGCAACAGCGATTCTGAGCAACCGGTGCACTCCTGAAAGTGCAGCCAGATCACCGACGGCCGCTGGGCCGACTCAATGGCTTTGGCCACCGCGGCGTCTGCCCCCTTGGGCAAGCCCATGGTGACCGCTAGCGTGGCGCAAAACTGCAGGTAGTCGCGTCGTGTCATGCCAAGACGGCTTTCAATGCCTTGCAAGGCATCGCGTCCAAGCTCAAAAATGTCGCTCATATTACCCATGTTGTCTCCTCGTATAGTCAGGCCATGCAGTGACCCAATCCCATGATGTTTTGCAAGTTGCGGGCCAACCTGAAAAGACTTGTTTTGGGCTTGAATTCAAGGGTTAACCCGAATTTTTTGAGGCAAGTCAAGCTTTCAATCGGTTAGCAAATAGCCAGTCAACTAACCAATGGCACGTTCACGTCTTAGTCCACAGGAGAGCCGCATGGAGCGCATCACCATTTCCATTGACAGCGCGCTGGCGCTCGAATTTGACCGCCTGATTGCCGAGCGCGGTTACAAAAATCGCTCGGAGGCGGTGCGCGATCTGGTGCGCTCGCACCTGGAGGCTGCGCGTACCGCCCGGAGCCCCGACGGGCATTGCGTCGCCAATTTGTCGTATGTGTACAACCACCATGAGCGCGATTTGGCCGAGCGACTAACCGCTTTGCAACATGACCAGCATGACCTGACCGTGGCCACCCTGCATGCGCACCTGGATCATGACAATTGCCTGGAGAGTGTGATTTTGCGGGGTGAAACAAAAGCAGTGCGCATCTTTTCAGACGCCTTGATGGCGCAGCGTGGCGTGCGCCATGGGCAACTCAATGTGGTGGCGGTTGACCTGCAGGGTGGCCATGCGCACCCGCACGATCGTGTTTATTCACAGGGGCGTGATCCGGTGGATGCAGCACATGTTCACCTCAAGCCCAAAACCTGAGTTGACTGGCACAGAATTCATGTGCGCCGCTGCATACTCAGTGGTAACTCAAGGTGGCAGCGTTTCAGAAGCTCGGCATCGGCAAAAATTGCATCGGGTGAGCCGTCCGCCACTACTAGGCCTTCACGCATCACCAGCACCCGGCTGCACAAGTCCTGTACCAAATCGAGGTCGTGGGTGGCAATCAGCTGGGTCAGTTCAAGGCCTCTCAACAGGTGTATCAAGCGCCGCCGTGCGGCCGGGTCCAGACCGGCGCTGGGTTCATCCATCACGATCACTCGAGGCATCATGGCCAACACACCGGCAATGGCCACAGCGCGTTTTTCGCCACCCGAAAGACGGTAGGGTGCGCGCGCGGCCAGGTGCGCCGCGCCGACGGTGGCCAGTGCTTGCAGCACGCTGCTTTGCACTTGGTCTTGTGGCCAGCCCAGGTTGAGCGGTCCAAACGCCACATCCTCCTGCACGGTGGGCATGAACAACTGGTCGTCCGGGTCTTGAAACACCATGCCCACCTGGCGGCGCACTTCCAGCAAATGCGCCGCATTGACGCTCAAGCCGTGCACCCGGACTTCACCCGAGCTGCCTTTGAGCACACCATTGAGATGCAGCAGCAAGGTCGACTTGCCTGCGCCGTTGCTGCCGATCAAGCCCACGGTTTCACCGACTTGCAAGCAGAAGTTCACGCCCTGCAAGGCGCTCTGACCGTCAGGGTAAGCGTAGACCAGAGCCTCGACTTCGATGGCTGCCGTGCTCATTGCCAGATGCCCAACACAAGTTGTCCCAAAGCGTATGGCAGGTCCAACCACCGCGCCAGCACCAAGCCACTGAGGCAAGTGAGGGTGAACCAGGTGTCGCGCGTCTGCCAAAGGTGAGAGGCGTGTTGAGTCAGTTGGCCATTGAAGCCGCGTGCCAGCATGGCCTGATGTATGCGCTGTGCGCGCTGCAGGCTGCGCAACAGCAAGTGCCCAAGCAGCGCGCCATAAACGGGCAGCGCCATGGCCTGACCGTTGGCGCGCAGTTCACGTGCCAAACTCATGCGTGACGCTTCATCGGCCAACACCCGTGCGTAGCGGTGCAGCAGTAGCAACTGGGTGGTGAACAATTCTGGAACGCCCATGCGGCGCAGGGCCGCACACAGGGGAGCGAACCCTGTGCTGGCCACCAGAATCAGCCCGGCTGCCACGGTCAGGGTAAAGCGGATCAGAATGGAAGCAAACGACACCCAGCCGCCGCTGATGCCCAGCCCTGCCACGGTGACCATGACGCGCTGGTCAAATACGGGGTTGAACATGCCCAGCATCACCGCAAAGGGGCAAGCCAGCATGACCCCGCGCAGGATCAGCGGCCCGGGAAGGTCGCCCAAGTTCGCCATAAGCACCGGAAACAGCGCCAGCGGCAGCAGGGCTGCTACCGTGTAGCGGTCAAACGACACCACGCAGACGATGAACGCCAAGGTCACCAGAACTTTGGCGCGCGCGTCCAGCTTCGATAGCCACGAGGTTTGGCTCGCCAGTGCGTCCAGCGACTCCCAATCATGCAGCGCGGTGCGAATGTGGCTCACTTGACACGGGCGACACGACGGCGCAGCCAGTAAGCCACCGCCCAGACCAGACACAGCGTCAACAGGCCGCCCACTACCCCAGCCAGGGACGTGCCAGCATCAACCGCTGGCCAAGCCGGCTCCGCTATTGATTTTGATGAAGTGATGGAGGATTCACCTGGGCTAGCAGCCGATTTCTCTTGAAAATTGAGGGTGTAGTCCTTGAACAATGCGGTAGCCGTCTGCCAGTTTGAGAGCCGCTGGTGCAGGTCTGATGCGTTGTTTACCACTTGGGTTTGGCCGGTGACGTGTTCAATCGACCACTCCAGTCCATCCGGTTGGCTCGATGCAAACCACGACAGCGCACCCGCCACCACCACTGCTGCAGCACCAAAGCCTGCAGCCACAGCCTTTGAGGCACGCGCTGCGCCTATTGCTGCGCCGGACATCAGCAAATCGGGCCGGGCTTGCCGGATGAAGACCAACAACGCAGCGGTAGCCAGCCCTTCACCAAGTCCAATGGCCAGATGAATCGGCTGCATCAGCCACAAAAACGCACCCAAAGGCAAGCTGCTGATGCCCGACAGCTGGGTTTGCAACACCACGCCCAAAGCACCCAATTGCAGCCCCACCACACTGGTGATGACGGCCGCCCACGCCATGCGTCTGGCGCTGGGCAGAACACCGGAGCGCGGCATCAGCGTGCGGTAAATCAGGGGGTAAGCCACCAGGCAACTCATCACCCCCATGTTGAACAGATTGGCACCCAGCGCCAGCAGGCCGCCATCGGCAAAAAACAGTGATTGCACCGTCAGCACCGATGCAATCACGATCAATGCCGCCGGTGAACCCAGCAAAATAGAAAGGAGCAGCCCACCCACCATGTGGCCACTGGAGCCGGTGCCAGGAATGCTGAAGTTGATCATTTGTGCGGCAAAAACAAAAGCACCCAGCACGCCCATCAGCGGCACCAGGTCGTCGCGTTCAGAAGATTTCAGGCGGTGCGCGCTCCATGCCAGCGTGGTCCCCGAGACCAACCAAAATGCCGCGCCGACGGCGGGTGAGAGTAGGGCATCGGCCATGTGCATGAGGACATCTCGATTGGATAGGGTTTGGAGCTGATCGTATGAAGATTTTTTAAATTGTATGACTTGTTGAAAATCGAGGGTGCAAATTTCAGCCTGGCAAAACGGTTTTCAGGCGCTGGTGCCGATCATCAGACGGTTATCCGAGGCAAAGTGGTAAGCCGGAATCACCAGGTTGGCCGGTGCCGGGCCGACCCTGAAAACGCGTCCGGCCAGGTCGTAGTGCGACGCATGGCAAGGGCAGGTGAAGCCGTCGGCACCGCGCAACTGCGGTGTGCAGCCCAGATGCGTGCACAGGCCCACGGCAACAAAAATATCTGGCTTGAGCGAGCGGTGCCGGTTGCGGCAAGCTGGCGGCTGCACCGAGTGTTGTGAGTCAGCATCGGTCAGCAGCGCCTCATGACCGGCCAGCGCAGCAAGCTCAGTTGGCGAGCGACGCAGCACCCAGACTGGCTTGTCTTGCCAGTTCAGGGTCAGCAGTTTGCCTGTGGGCAGGTCTTGCAGATCGACGGCCACGGGCGCACCCCGCGGCACGCCATCGGCCTGCCCGGTCTGCCACCAGTTAGTGAGCCCAATGGCGGTTGCGGCGGCACCAGCACTTGCACCCAGCAGCAGGCCACGACGTTTGACGCGCACCGCTGCCACCTCGTCCGCGCAGCTTACAAGTTGTCAGTAAAACTGCGCAGCTTGTCGGAGCGGCTCGGGTGCTTGAGTTTGCGCAGCGCCTTGGCTTCAATTTGACGAATACGCTCACGCGTCACGTCAAACTGCTTGCCCACTTCTTCCAAGGTGTGATCGTTGGTCATTTCGATGCCAAAACGCATGCGCAGCACCTTGGCTTCGCGCGGCGTCAGACTGTCAAGAATATCCTTGACCACGTCGCGCAGGCCAGCCTGCATGGCGGCTTCCATGGGTGCTGTGTTGGCGCCATCTTCGATGAAGTCGCCCAGGTGGCTGTCGTCGTCGTCGCCGATGGGCGTTTCCATCGAGATCGGCTCTTTGGCTATCTTCATGATCTTGCGGATCTTGTCCTCAGGGATTTCCATGCGCTCGGCGAGTACCGAGGCATCGGGCTCAAAGCCAAACTCTTGCAAGTGCTGGCGGCTGATGCGGTTCATCTTATTGATGGTTTCGATCATGTGCACCGGGATACGAATGGTGCGCGCCTGATCAGCAATTGAGCGCGTGATGGCCTGACGAATCCACCAGGTGGCGTAGGTCGAGAATTTGTAGCCGCGCCGGTATTCGAATTTGTCCACCGCCTTCATCAGGCCGATGTTGCCTTCTTGAATCAAATCGAGGAATTGCAGGCCGCGGTTGGTGTATTTCTTGGCGATGGAAATGACCAGCCGCAGGTTGGCCTCGATCATTTCCTTTTTAGCTGCGCGTGAAGCGTATTCGCCCTCGTTCATGCGTTTGTTGATGTCCTTGAGCTGATCCAGTGGCACCACTACCTTGGTTTGCAAGTTCATCAGACCCTGCTGCAACTCCTGCACTGGCGGGATGTTGCGACCCATCACCGCGCTCCACGACTTGCCTGCGGCGGCATGTTTTTCGATCCATTTCAGATCGAGCAAATGGCTGGGCACCTTGTGATGGTGCTTGTCGCGGCCGCTGAACTCGGCAATGAACTGCTCATGCGGGTAGCCGCATTTGTCGACAATGATGCGGCGCAGTTCGCGCTCTTTTTTGCGCACTTCATCGACCTGACCACGCACCATGTCGCACAGTTTTTCGATGGTTTTGGCAGTGAAGCGGATCGACATCAGCTCATCTGACAACAGCTTTTGTGTTTTTAGGTAGACCGGCGTGCCATATCCTTCCTTCTCGTAGGTCTTGAGAATTTTTTCGTGGTACTCGCGCAAGCGGTCAAAGCGACTCATGGCTTCTTTTTTGAGTTCTTCGAGCTTCCTGGTCAGGGCCTTGGAGCCGCCGTTGCCGTCGTCGTCATCGTCGGCGTCAAATTCGTCAAAGTCTTCTTCGGCCACGTAGTCGTCGGCCTCGTTGGGGTTGGTGAAGCCATCGACGATGGTGGTGATCACCACCTTGTCGCTGCGGATGTCTTCACCTAATTGCAGGATTTCAACAACGCTTGCGGGTGAGGCCGAAATGGCCTCCATCATGGCCATCAGACCGCCTTCAATGCGCTTGGCGATCTCGATTTCACCCTCACGCGTGAGCAGTTCGACCGTACCCATCTCGCGCATGTACATGCGCACCGGGTCGGTGGTACGGCCAAATTCGCTGTCCACCGTGCTCAGGGCAGCTTCGGCTTCTTCTTCAGCCTCCTCTTCAGTGGCGGCGGTGGGGCCATTCTGGTTGAGTAGCAAGGTTTCGGCATCGGGCGTGTGTTCGTACACGGCCACACCCATGTCGTTGAGCATGGACACCACCACTTCCATGGTTTCGGCGTCAACCAGCTTGTCGGGCAGGTGATCGGAAATCTCGCCGTGCGTCAGGTAGCCGCGAGTTTTGCCGAGCTTGATCAATGCCTTGAGGCTCAGGCGGCGCTTGTTCAGATCGTCTTCGGACAACACGGTCTCGTCCAGGCCAAACTCTTTCATCAAGGCGCGTTCTTTGGCCTTGCTGATTTTCATGCGCAGCGGCTTGACCTTTTCGGCTGTGACTTCCACCACTTCGGGTTCACCGACCAGGTCGTCTTCGATGTCGCTCATGTCGACATCGTTGTCCTCGCCTTTTTTACCCGCCTTGACAGCTTTCGCTTTGGGTGCGCGCTTTGCCGCAGCCTTGGCGGGAGCGGCGGTTGCCGCTGCTTTTACAGTTTTCTTTTTCTCGACAGGTTCAACCGTTTTGACGGCGTCTTTTTTATCTTCGGAAATGGCTTTGGGTTTGCTTTTGGAGACGATCACAGGTGCGGCTTTCGGTTTGGCAGTGGAAATGGCGGGGTTGGCCGCGATCACAGATTTGGCAGGTTTGGCAGCAACGCTGGCCTGCGTTTCGGATGCGGCAGGTTTGGTTGGCTTGGCAGCAGTCATGATGGCACCTCAAAAACAGTAACAGCAGAGTGGGCTTACGCTTTTGCAGCCAGCGTTGGGCAGGACGAGGGGTGAACCTGGTCGGACAAGCAAGGTGGGCGAACATTTGGAATGCAGTCCTTGCGGTAAGTTGGCCGGATGAAAAATGTGTCATCGATTGGCCGGGCCCGGAGGTGTTGCTGTCGCGCTTGTCAACAAAAGTCGGATTATACATTTTGCGATCAACCCGACAGGCGCTGGGGATTCAGGTGGCCGACTCCAACAGCAAGCGCCGCGCCTGTAGTTCGCGGTAGCGTTGCAGGGCACTGGGGTCCGTTTTGGCAGCTTCGATCGCCCCGGTTTCTTCGGTTTTGAGGTGTTCGATCAGCATGCGGTTAATCAAATGACGCAGTTCAACACGCTCTTCGCCGTTGTCCTCTTCTGCACCCAACTCGTAGCCAGCCATGAGCTTGCAGGCGAAGTTCTCGCTCTCGTGTCCGCGCAGTCCCTCGCGCAAAGCTGCCCAAGGCATAGGGCCGTGTTCATGGAGTTGGCCCTCAAGCCACGAAAAAAGCGGCCCATGCGGCGCCGCCAAGCCGCACAGCAGGGTATGGTCTTCGGCTGACAGCGACGCCAGCGCCGCCATGTTGTCGAGCAGGATGCGCGCGGCATGGTCGGCGCGGCTGGCTGGCAGTCGGCTGCCAGAGATGTGTTGACTGTTTTGGCCTCTGGGCGTTTTGGCGCGGTAGCCTTTGTACGCTTCAGCGGGGCGACTTTCATTGAAGTTTAGATCATAACGCTCGCGTTTGACCTTGGCCCTGGCCAGCGCAGGGTGCCAGATGTCATTGAGCTCGCGCGCGTTGAGCTGCACCAGATCGGCAATCTCGGTCAGCAGCTGTTGCTTGAGGGCGCCCGCGGGCAGCAGTTCCCACAGCGGTTTGGCGTTGCTGGCCAAGTGCGCGCGGCCCTCGGCGCTGTGCAGGTCGCAGCCATCGCGCGCGGCGTCGATCAAAAAACGGCTCAGCGGCACGGCCTCGCTGACGTAGCGGGCAAAGGCATCCTTGCCGTGCTCGCGTATAAAGCTGTCAGGGTCGTGTTCAGGCGGCAAAAACAAAAACTTGACCGAGCGCACGTCGGTGGCCAGCGGCAGCGCGGCATCGAGCGCCTTGCGCGCCGCGCGCCGGCCCGCGCTGTCGCCGTCAAAGCTGAAAACCACCGCATCGGTGAAGCGAAACAGCTTGTGCACATGCTCCGCCGTGCAGGCCGTGCCCAGCGACGCGACGGCATTGGGAAAGCCCAGTTGCGCCAGTGCCACCACGTCCATGTAGCCTTCGGTCACCAGCGCATAGCCATGTTCGCGCAGGGCGTTACGCGCCTCGAACAAGCCGTAGAGTTCGCGCCCCTTGCTGAACACAGGTGTCTCGGGAGAGTTGAGGTATTTGGGCTTGTCGTCGCCGAGCACGCGACCGCCAAAGCCGATGCACTCGCCCTTGATGTTGCGAATTGGGAACATCACCCGGTCACGAAAGCGGTCGTAGCGCCTGGCCTCCTGGCCTTGGTCTTCGCTCAGGATCACCAAACCGCTTTCAACTAGCAGCGGGTCGTCGTAATTGGGAAATACGCTGGCCAAACCGTGCCAGCCCTCGGGCGCGTAGCCCAGGCCGAACTGCTTGGCGATTCGCCCAGACAGGCCGCGGCCCTTGAAATAAGCAACGGCACGCTCGGACCCTTTGAGACTTTTTTGATACGCCTTGGCCGCTTTCTCCAGCACCTCGCCGAGTGTGCTTTGCTTTTGCCGCTGCTCGGCAGCGCGGGCACGGTCCTGCGGGCTGGCGTCGTCCTCGGGCACCTTCAAGCCGAATTGTTGAGCCAGGTCGTGTACCGCCTCGACAAAGCTCATGCCCGCGTGCTCCATCAAAAAACTGATGGCGTTGCCGGTTTTGCCGCAGCCGAAGCAGTGGTAGAACTGCTTGGTCGGGCTGACTGAAAAAGACGGTGACTTTTCGCTGTGAAACGGGCACAGACCCATGAAGTTGGCGCCACCCTTTTTGAGCTGCACATAGCGGCCGACGATTTCCACCACGTCGGCGCGGGCGAGCAATTCCTGAACAAAAGTCTGGGGGATGGACATGGCCGGATTGTAGAAACCCGGCGGCCGAACCTGTCGCGGCCGGTCAGCGCGGCGCCATTCGAATCGCGCCGTCAAGGCGGATCACCTCGCCGTTGAGCATGTCGTTCTCAAAAATGTGCACGGCCAGCTTGGCGTAGTCCTGCGGCGTGCCCAGGCGCGACGGAAACGGGACCCTGGCCGCCAGCGCGTCCTGCAATTCTTGCGGAAAGCCAAACAACATGGGCGTGCCAAAAATGCCGGGCGCAATCGTCATGTTGCGAATGCCGTTACGCGCCAGGTCGCGGGCAATCGGCAGCGTCATGCCAACAATGCCGCCCTTGGAGGCGCTGTAGGCGGCCTGTCCAATCTGGCCGTCAAACGCCGCCACCGAGGCGGTTGAGATCAGCACGCCGCGCTCGCCCGTGGTTTCGGGCGCATTTTGGCTCATGGCATCGGCGCACAGGCGGATCATGTTAAAACTACCGATCAGGTTGACACGGATGCATTTTTCAAACAGGGCTAGGTCGTGCGGGCCGGTTTTGCCAATGGTCTTCTCGGCCGGCGCAATGCCGGCACAGTTCACCAGCCCCATCAATTTACCCAAGCCTGTGGCGCGCGCCACCACAGCCTGGCCATCGGCTTCGCTGCGAACGTTGCACTCGACAAACGCGCCGCCAATGGCCTGTGCCACAGCCTCGCCTTTATCCGACTGCATGTCGGCAATGACGACCTTGGCGCCCTTGCTGGCGAGCATGCGCGCCGTGCCTTCGCCCAAGCCCGACGCGCCGCCGGTCACGATGAATACCTTGCCTGAAATCTCCATGTGCTTCTCCAAAAATGATTGACGTTAACGTAAACGTCAATTATGGCGCAAGCGTTTCCGGTGATTTTTTGGTCTTGCGAACGCAGATCGGCGCAATATTGCAGCTATACTTTCGTTCTGTTTTGAGACCCACAGGCGCGTAGCTCAGCTGGTTAGAGCACCACCTTGACATGGTGGGGGTCGTTGGTTCGAGTCCAATCGCGCCTACCAAATTTGGTAGCAAAAAAACCCCGTAGACGTGAAGTTTGCGGGGTTTTTTATTTGGTGGGTTTTACCTTGCGCCTTCATTGGAAGTTGAACGGAACAGCATAGGACAGCGTTACAGTGGGTTTACGCTGGCATCGTCTTAAATCCGACAAGGCAGTTACGGACATCACCAAGGCGGTAATACCGGCCGATCAAAGTTGAGGATTTCACAAGGGCCCGTTGTCGAGCAGCCGCGCCACAGCAAGTAAGTCCCCACCAAATTCCGCGCTACAGAGATGCTCTATGGCACTGCCGCGGGGAATGTGTTCGTTGATGGTATCGGTGTCGTAGGCAATATCGTCGCTGAGTTTGTCGGCCGTGGTGATGGCAGCGACTTTTTCGGCCAGGTTAGCGCACAGCGGAGCGTAGATCGCCACCAGCCTGGCCTGGATTTCAAGCGCTTCGGCTTTGGTCATGGTGATCGTTGCTGTTTTATTGTTGCCTGTTGGTTGGCTGATCTGATTTTTTTCCATGAGTCTGACTCTGTGTTTGTGCATTGATTTTGATTGATCCTACCCTGATTCACGTCCTCCAAATATCACCCGAATGGGGGGTACAACAGTTTTCTGAAGTAGATGGGTGTACCTCACAAGACAGACCCGATCTGCGTTCTGATGTGCTGTAGTAATCCTTCACTGGCATCTTCCGCAATATCGAGCACCCGTTCAAAGTCATCCGCCTTGCCATAGAACGGGTCAGCTACATCCTGCTCGACCGGGTTGCTGCAATGCGCCGTGAAGTAGTCCAACTTGTGCTTGTACTGCGGCGCACAGCGCAGTTGCAGCGACAGGAGATTGTTTTCCTCCATCGCAAGAATCAGATCAAAGCGTTCGAAATCCTCGGGTTGGACCAGTCTGACCCTTAGATTGGAGAGGTCATAGCCCCGACGCATGGCGTGTTTCTGGGCATGGTAGTCGATCGGCTCCTCTGCGTTGAGGTCGTGGGTGGCTGCTGATGCAACGTGCACTTGACCAGCGAGGCCATTTTTAATGATCTTCTGGCGAATGACTTCCTCAGCCGTGGGGCTGCGGCACAAGTTGTCCGTGCACACGACGAGTATTGAATAAGTTTTCATGGTGAATTAGTCACTGGACGGTCCACCATGCGATCGCATGGCACGGTTGCTGTCATGCGTCACTGCCATCTGCATGAGTTGACCAAAGAAATGGACTAGTGGAGCGGGTGAAGGGAATCGAACCCTCGTATGAAGCTTGGGAAGCTGCCGTTCTGCCATTGAACTACACCCGCGTTTATAACCAGTTTAATTTTCAGCGATTGTCGATGTAAACGCTTGATTTTCATCTGTTTTTTTCATTGACAGTTGAAAATCACAACACCACAGTAAACCAAGTCAGACCGCAATCAAATGCGATCTAGGCGTAGGTTTTTGTCTGGGTTATCGAAACTTTGGCCAGCTGGAGAATCAACCCCAACGCCCAATCAACTACGGATTGTAGACCGATGTATTTTGACGCCCGCGCCGCAAAGCTACTGGCACTCGGTGAACACCTGGTCATCCACGACTGTGCCGGCCTGCAACTGGCCCCCTTACTTTGCCACTCTCACAAAGTTGAACTGCGTGGTGTGGTGATCCGTCCAGCGGCAACTCAGGTGTGGCGCAGTCAAAGCGTTCGCCAATGGCTTGCTTTGCCACCGCCCCGGATGTCAATTCGGGGCGGTGGTGCTATTCATACTGACTGTCTTGCTTGCATTGGCGGCAGCCTGGCAAAAAAGCGATACTGGCAAGCCTCAACCCTTCTGGAGTTTGTCATGCCACGCCCGATTCTTGACGAAGCACACATGCATCCTGCGATCCGCAGCAAGGTCGCAGGCCATCAACAAGCTATCGTTCAAGAGGTGATGGCAGCGGTGGGTCGCAACGATGTGGTGGTGGTTGGGATGGGTTGGAACCCTTTCCCCAAGAAGGCCTGCAAAGCGCTGGATGCCATCAACCAGCCCTACAAGTATTTGGAGTACGGCAACTATTTGAATACCTGGCGCGAGCGAAATGCGCTCAAGATGTGGACTGGCTGGCCCACCTTTCCGATGGTGTTCGTCAAAGGTGTGTTGGTGGGTGGCGCCAGCGAGCTCCAGGCGCTGATTGACCGTGGTGAATTGCTAAAAATGGTGCAAGCTGGGTAAGACCACCACCTTGGTGGCGGCTCATAGCGCGGCTTGTTACTTCAAGATATCACCCACGCAGACGTATTTGATTTCGACGTATTCGTCAATGCCCAGGTGTGAACCTTCGCGGCCCAGGCCGGACTGCTTGACACCGCCAAAGGGCACGTGCTCGGTTGCCAAAATACCCACGTTGACGCCTACCATGCCGTACTCCAGCGCTTCGCTGACGCGCCAGATGCGACCCACGTCGCGGCTGTAGAAGTAGCTGGCCAGGCCGAATTCGGTGGCGTTGGCGGCATCGATGGCTTGCTGCTCGGTGTCAAACTTGAACACCGGCGCAAACGGGCCGAAGGTTTCCTCCCTGGCGCACAGCATATCGGCGCTGGCGTCGGCGATCACCGTGGGCTCGAAAAACTGGCC
>Ga0100387_10001221_pt1 | contig 21794 bp, 22 predicted proteins | sample CryGeymeta201511_FD_81547 | JGI IMG/M metagenome (GOLD analysis project Ga0100387, IMG submission 81547) | Groundwater microbial communities from Crystal Geyser aquifers in Utah, USA - Crystal Geyser metaG 2015-11 | ecosystem: Environmental > Aquatic > Deep subsurface > Groundwater | place... | reverse complement strand
TTGTACAGGATAAGTGTAGAAATATTGATGTTAGAATGAGGATAGTACCACCGATTATTCTTGACCGGGTATCTGTAGACTTAGGACCCTGGAGTGGATACCATGTGCTGGCTCAGTACCTAAACAAGGAAAAATCAGAAAATACACCCCGTATGAATCTGACCCTGAACCAAATTTTCACCAGTTCTCACGAATGGACAGCGACATTATCCGCTGAAAAATCAAGCATCATCATTGCTACAGGTGACGTCATACCGGCCAGATCTGTCAATTTTATGTCCTGGAAAAATAGAAATTTCATGTGGCCGTTTGAAAAAATATCAGATACATTAAAAAATGCCGATATTACGCTTATTAACCTCGAATCTCCCTTAATTGATAATTGCCCTCTGACCAATTCAGGTATGATCTTTTGCGGAGATAAAAAACACATAGAAGGTTTAGTTTTTTCGGGTGTAGATGTGGCTAATCTTGCCAATAATCATATGACAAATCAAGGATATGAAGGAATAATTTCTACACGGGATCTGTTGAATAGTCGTGGAATTGAAACAATAGGTTTAAATAATATCGCAGTTAAGAAGATAAGGGATATCCGCTTCGCTTTCTTAGCATACGAAGACGTAGAAAAGACGAATGTTTCCATTTCACTGGCAGAAGATGATAAACTATCTGAAGAGATAAAAAGGTCAAAAACTATCTCTGATGTTATAATCGTATCATTCCATTGGGGAATAGAATATACCACTCAACCTTCAGAAAGACAGCGTCATCTTGCCCACCTGGCAATTGATGAGGGAGCTGATTTTGTTATCGGTAACCATCCTCATTGGATACAACCGGTAGAAATTTATAAAAACAAACTTATCACTTATGCCCACGGTAACCTGGTTTTTGATCAGATGTGGTCAGAAAAAACAAAGCTGGGAATTGTTGGAAAATATATATTTTATGAAGATAAATTAATCGATGTTGAATTTCTGCCACTGAAGATTATCAATTTCGGACAACCGTATTTTCTAGAGGGGGAGGAAAAAAACAAAATTATTGAAGATCTTAATAAAGAAAGCTTAATTTTAAACTCTAAAAATACAAATTAACATTTTATTACTCTTTACAGCAATCAATGACTGATTTTACAATCTGTCCCAGTTTATCAAAGATTCCAATAGAACCCTTTTTTTGCGGTTTTTCTTCCTCACTTATCAGTGTAATATCATCGCTTTTATTTATTTCAATTTGATCTTTATCTACTATACCTAGATTTAACCCCCAGAATAAACTATATAAATTATAGGATTTTTTAAATAAATCCTCAGCGCCTTTTATGTCACCTTTTGTCTGCATTTTAGTACCCACTTCCATGAGTCTCATCGAAGCTGCCAACAAATGTTTACTTATACACCATACTTCACCTTCATAATCTTTTATTATTCGTTTTAATAAATCTTTTCGTACTTCCCGGATCTCATTTAATAACTTGAAATATGTCTTTTTTCCGGTTTTGTTACCACTAAAAAATAAGTGCTCTTCTATGCTTATTAAATTCATTATTCCTATTGATAAATCCTCATCTGACGATAAATCCAGTTTCTCTCCCTTTTCCATTTTCTTAACTTTCTCTATATATTTTTGAACGTCATTTTTAGTATTCATAGTTCGTTTCAAAAAAATAATTATTTTGTAATAAAATAAAATATCAAACTCGAAATAATAAGGAGAAATACGGGAAGAATAACCCGTTGGTAATAGAATAAAACCTTACCCTGTTTTTTAATTCTTAAATATTTGTCTAGTCCTATACTTGCTAAAAACATTGCAGAACCGGTCGCGATACCTAAAATCAATTTATCTACACCCCATAAAGTATTAAGATAATGACCAAGAACGTTGCTCATATATAATGGCACTAGAGTAAGTAAATAGAATCCAATAACTGATAAGATCGTTTGATTCTTCACAAATATATTTTTATGTTTTAACCAATTTGAAAACCAAAGACCCGATGATAAAATCAACCCACCAATCCAGATTCCGGTAACCGTATCATCTATACCAAAATATCTGGATAAACCTACCCCTGCTCCTATGGCTATAGTACACACGGGACATACAGCCATTACTTTAGCTGGCATTGCAAGTAAAAAAACGATTATTAGTAAAATCATCTTAATCATTCTGATTAGACTGCACCGTTACCGACGGAGTAAGAATAATACTTATTGCGAATTTTTTTTCCGTATATGACATTTTAACATTTTTATTTGAATATCAAAGTATGTATGTATAGATCTTAAAGGGGTGAAAATTCAACCGTGGATTATTTTTTTTTACGGCTCTTGGTCAACTTTTTTTCATCTGCATCTTCGTCTGTCTTATCCTCCAACTCTTCATCCGAGGTAATAAGAATGGAAAATAAAATAAAACCGGCGAAAACCGGCATTATTAAAGTAAATCTTGTCACCTCATCTTTGACCTTCCAAAGGATACCTAAGGAGAGTATAATAGCAACTATAGCTGCCCAAATCATCGTCTTGTTTTCAGAATAAAATTTATGCCACCACTTATTCATAATATCAATATCCTAAAAGAAGAAGGGCTATTTGTCAAGCATATATGAAATCAGGATACGCCGTTATAGTCGGAAGACCAAATAGTGGGAAATCCACATTGTTGAATAATATTTTAGGACATAAGGTGTCTATTACATCTCCAAAACCGCAAACTACCAGATTTCCTATTCACGCAGTATACGAAGACGAAAGAGGACAAATAATTTTTGTAGATACACCCGGTATGTTTGGTAAAATAGAAGATCCTGTATCAAAAAAAATAAACCCCCTAACTGAAAAATCTTTAAAAAATAATGTCGATGTAGTCATATATCTTATTGATCATTCTAAAGATAGGGATTTTGAAGAAAATAAGATATTCGGACTTATTCGTCCAATCCGCAAACCCAAGATCCTTGCTGTAAATAAGATAGATATAAAGAAACCGTCATTTTTGGAACATTATTTATTTATGGAAAATGAATTCGATAAAATGATAAGCATTTCTGGTTTATACAAAAAAAATATCAATTACCTTTTAGATGCGATCTTTGACTATCTTCCCATAGGAAATAGAATCTTTAAAGATGAAGGCAGAGCAACACCTTTATTAAATCTAAATAGTAAAACTTTTTCTGCAGAAATAATCAGAGAAAAAGCTTATATTTTCCTGCGAAAAGAGTTGCCTTATTCCTTGACTGTAGTAGTCGATGAAATTACACCTAGAAATAACAAAACTATATTCATCAATGCAAGAATTATTACAAATAATGCCCATTATAAAAAAATGATTATCGGAGAAAAAGGAAGAATGATTAAAGAAATTGGCATGGCAGCACGAAAAGAACTGCAAACAGCCACAAACCAAAAAATATATATTGATTTAACGGTTGAAGTGAATGCCCATTGGCACGAACAGCTATTATAGTCCGATTAAAAATTGTTTCGCTTTCAAAATTGCTTCAGACCGGTGACTGACTTTATTTTTTTCTGCCAATTTTGCCTGTCCGTTTGTTTTTTTTAATGCAAAATTATAAAAAATCGAGTCATATCCGAAACCGTTTTTCCCTAAGGGTTTATCTGTAATATAACCCTCGCTCATTCCTTCAAATGTAACCACTTTTTCGGTCAAAGGCTCATAAATTGCGACTATAGTTATAAATCTGGCCGTTCTTTTTTCCTTCGAAATATTTTTCATCTCACAGAGTATTTTCATACATCTATCCATATCCGATCCGTCCTTGTATCTAGCTGAATATATCCCGGGTCTTCCTCCCAGAGCATCTATCTCCAAACCCGAATCTTCTGCAAGAGTCGTTATTTTTGTTTTCCTGCCTGCGGTTAGAGCCTTAATAACCGCGTTTTCCTGAAAACTTCTTCCTGTTTCCTCTATATTTTCATTAAAATCAATATCCTGAAACGATATGAGCTTCATATTGATATCCGAAAGCAAATCCAGAATCTCAGTAATCTTGTCCTGGTTTTTTGTGGCGATAAGAATTTTTTTCATCCTAAATAATAATTTTATTTAACCCATTGAAATATTCTTTGTACTGCTTCTTCTTTTCCTAATATTTCCATTGATTCGTTTAATGGCGGCGATATTTTTTTACCAGTCATAGCCACACGTAACAACATAAAAAACTCGCTATTTTTCATACCTAACTTTTTGGCAACTTCCTGCATGGATATACCTATCAATTCAGCTTTCCACTCGCCTAATTTCTGTAAAGCGTCAAAAATGGCAAACATCACATCTTTTTTACTACTCAAATCAATTTCATACTTTTGAGGTTCTTCGAAAATAAACTCGCATAAAGGTAAATAATCTGACAGCTTCTTAATCCTTTCTTGTATAAGTGGTATTGTCTTTCCGATTAAGTCTTCCGGATATTTACCATTTATAAATTTGTAGATTTGAGATTTGAGATTTGAGACTTGAGATTTTCTTATATATTCTCCATTCAACCATTCTAACTTTTTTATATCAAATGCAGGGCCAACAGGCTTAATATCTTCCAATTGAAAATTTTGTATCATTTCCTCTAGCGAAAATAATTCTTTTTCTTCCGGCATAGACCAACCCATAAGAGCTAAATAATTAAGAATTGCTTCTGGTAAAAATCCTTGCTCTTTATACCAAGATACCCAAACTGGGTTTTTCCTTTTACTGAGTTTACTTCTATCGGGATTACGGAGTAATGGTCCATGAACATATATAGGAAGTTTCCATTCAAAATATTTATAAAGAAGAACATGTTTTGGAGTTGATGAAATCCAATCCTCAGCCCGAATAACATGAGATATTTTCATTAGATTATCATCTATTACTACTGCTAGATGGTAAGTAGGAAATCCATCAGATTTCAATAATATTTGATCATCAATAAGTTTATTTTCAAAAGTGATTTTGCCTCTTATCAAATCATTAAATTCCGTAACACCTTCATCAGGCACATTTAATCTTATGACATATTTCTCTTTTTTTGCTTTTTCTCTTGCTTCTTCTAGAGAATATTTCTTACAAAAACCATCATACAACGTAGGTTTTCTCTCTAATTGTTGTTTTTTCCGCATCTCATCAAGTCTTTGTGGACTACAGAAACAATAATAAGCATGTCTTTTTTCTATCAAATTTTGGGCATATTCTTGATAATACTTTAATCTATCTGATTGTCTATATGGTCCATAAGAACCACCAATATCCGGTCCTTCATTATAATTAAGCCCTAACCAGTTTAAAGACTCTAGAATTCTTTTTTCTGAATATTCGACTATTCTTTCCCTATCTGTATCTTCTATTCTGACAATAAACTTACCTTTATGTTTTTTCGCGAAGATGTAGTTTATCAAGGCTGTATAGACGTTACCTATGTGTAAATCTTCTCCCGTAGGAGATGGTGCTATACGTACTCTTACCTGATTCATAGATTGATTCTAACATAGAGGGTAGATTATACTCAATTTATATGCTCAATCTAACTGAAATATCAATAAAGATGAGAAAACTCTTTATTGGACTTTCTATTGCGTTTGTCTGTTACTTAATCTTGAAATTACTCATTGGTTTTGCTGTTGATTACATAAAATCAACTACTCCTGTTAAAACTTTGCCTCCTAATCTCAGGTTCGGAATTCTTCCTAGACCAAAATTTATTAATATCGTTAACTCCTCTTCGGGATTAAATATAACATTAGAAAATGTCGAAGGACGCCCCCCTGAAGCTACAACTGTGGCAAAAATATACAGCATGCCCAATAAAATGCTCACTCTTCTTTCCCCGGAAAGAGCAAAACAACTCGCCAATAAACTGGGTTTCATAAAAGAACCAACTCACCTCAATCCCAACACCTATTTTTTTTCTGATAATAATCAGCAAAAAACGTTATCAGTGGATATTACCAACCTTAATTTCCATATGAAGTATGATTACTCTTTAAATATGAAAGATATATTCAAAAATATACAGTTTGAGTCCCAAGAAATAACTGTTGCTACAATTAATAACTATTTGCTTTCCAATTTCCTTTTTGATGCCAGTCTGATAAATAATTTAGCTAAAGTCGAATTACTTCATTATGCCTCTGAGTCTAGTCAACTTGTCCCTGTAGATAAAATTTATACTGCAGATGCAATACGAATTGATTATTTTAGAAATAAAATTGATAATCTAAGGATACTACCTCCAACTTTTGATAAGAGTTATAACTATGTTTTATATACACCTTCCCAATTAACAAATTACTTGGAAATATCGTATACATTCTGGCCCGTAGACTATGGCGATTATGCTACCTATCCGCTTATTTCTTCGGAGGAAGCCTGGAAAGAATTATTAGACGGATATGGTTTTGTACTTAATAAAGGGAATATTAATCCCAACAAAATTGTAGTTAGAAAAATATATATAGCTTACTATGATAGCCAAGAACCACAAGGTTTTCTACAACCTATCTTTGTTTTTGAAGGAGATGACGGTTTTGTAGCCTATTTACCTGCTATTCGTCCTGAATTTTTGGAGTGAAGACTATCAGTGCCTGACTCTGAACCTCTTTAAGGTATCGTCTGAAACCCCGTACCGTGAGTCCAAAAGCCATTTCACTCTACAGCTGTAACACTATTACGAAAGACATGTATCACTACTTGAACAAAACGGGGCTTTCCGGTGCTGGGGTAATTTCGTTTATCGGAAGCCATTCAAAATTATTAAACACCCAATCGACCAGCTTGACGGTATCACCGAAACGATCTCTGCTTTTTAAGACTACAACAATTATATTTCTACCGTTCTTTTTTACCTCTGATACTAATACCTCACCTGCATTTTGAGTAAAACCTGTTTTTACACCTGATACTCCAGGAACTTTCCCTAACAACTCATTTACATTTATTAAAGAATGAAAGTAAGTATATGATATATCGGATACCGTGATACTTTTAGTTCCGACGATTTTGGAAAAAGTCTTATTACTTAGACCCACTATCGCCTGTTTTGCTAAATCAGAAGGAGTCGTATATTGATTATTATCATCAAAACCAATCGGATTAGTATAATGAGAATTATTTAAATGAATAGCGGTGGTTTTCTCATTCATCTTTTTAATAAATTCTCCAATACCTCCAGGATAATTCTCAGCTATTGTATAAGCGGCATCATTTGCCGAATGGACCAAAGCACCATATAGAAGCGTCTCAAAAGTAAGTTTCTCGCCGGATACCAACCCCATTGTTCTACCATCATTAATAATTGATTTTACAGTAAGAACCTCGTCTATATTGTACTTATCCAAAGCAACAAGCGAAGTGATTATTTTCGTAGTTGAAGCTGGAGAAAATTTTTCATCACCGTTTTTTGAATAAATTACCGCCCCTGAGTTAATATCCTTTATGTATACTCCCTCCGCGGAAATTACCGGAACTGGACTTAAACCTTTATTAATCGGATACGGAGGCGGGGGTGGAAGATTACTTTCACTATATAAAGCTACGCCCTTTGTTCTTGCTACTTTCTGAAAATAAACATTAGGGTAAGGTATTATTAACAGTAATATAGTGAAAATAACAAAGAATATTATTCTTACTATATATTTTTTTATGTATTGTAGGGAAAACGGATTAATCATTCTCACTTTTCGCAAAGTCACCTAAGACTCCTGAAGCTGTTATCTTAAAATCATTTGCCTTCATTTTAATTGACTTCGTATGTAATCCTGCGTTATAAACTATATTATTATTCTCAAATAATCTTTTATCAATATATAAAGGCAGATTGAATAATTTGCCATAAGGCGGTACTGCTCCAATTTCTATTCCGGTAATTTTTTTTACCTCTACTGCTTTGGCTAAACGAACATCTCCGGCGTTTAGATATTTCTTGAGTTTTGCCATATTCAGTTTTAAATCCGCAGGTATCACTACCATTATTTCTCTACCATCTGCAAACAGGATCAGAGCTTTTGCTCCTTCTGATAATTTGGTCCCCCGTACTATAGCAGCTTGCTTTGAAGTATGTACAACTTCATGATCCAATACATGGAATACTACCTTCTTTTCCTTCAATAGAGAAACTATCCGATCATACAAATCTGTTATTATTTCTGTATCCTGAATTTTTATACCCAACTCCTCCAGTTGATTATTGGTAGCAAAACTAGGTGCATCCATGACAGCTGTCTGTCCACTTGAAGTCATTGGAAAAGCTATCACCTCACGCAAGTTAGGTTCTCCCAGAAGCACCATCAACAATCTGTCAATTCCTGGAGCTATTCCTCCGTGCGGTGGGACTCCAAATTTAAACGCTGTAAGTATATGTTTAAATTGTTCCTTCTGATTTTGTGAAAATCCGATTAAATCAAAAACCTTTTCCTGTATTTTCGGATCATGAATTCTGATACTACCACCACCAACTTCATATCCATTCAAAACCAGATCGTGCTGCAGTCCACGGACATTCAAAGGATCCTTATCCAGTAGATGAATATCTTCAGGATGAGGAGCAGTAAACATATGGTGCGACGGAGCAAATTTCGCTCTACCTGATCCGTGGAAATAATCATCTTTTGTTTGTTTCATAAACAAAGGAAAGCCGATTATCCAGGCAAAAGCAAGTTCGTCCTTATCATTTTTATTCTTTCTTAAATCAGGTTTATCCGTACCATAAGAAGAAATCGCTTCCTTATGCGGAATTCTTGGCCAAGGAGATTGAGATATTTTCTTACCGGGGAAAATTTTCAAAACCATTGAAGTGAACAATTTTTCTATTAATTGTAATATATCTTCCTGTGTCACAAATGACATCTCTAAATCCAACTGGGTAAATTCCCCATAGGCACGATCAGCTCTCGGATCTTCATCGCGAAAACATCTCACTATCTGAAAATACTTTTCTATACCCGCTACCATTAATAACTGTTTGTATTGCTGCGGAGATTGCGGTAACGCATAAAATTTTCCCTTCTGCAGTCTGGAAGGCACGATAAAATCCCTTGCCCCTTCAGGAGTGGTTTTCGTCAACATGGGCGTTTCAATCTCAACAAAGTCTCGTTCAGTCAGGAAATTGCGAATATAGGTCGTCACCTGTGATCTTATTCTGAGATTCCTTGATAATCTTTGCCTTCGAATATCGACATACCGGTATTTCAGTCTTTGTTCTTCATCAAGCTCATAACCATCTGTGTCTATTGGAAAAGGTAGTTCCAAAGATTTCGTCAATATCTTGATTTTTTTTATTTCTAATTCGACGCTACCGGTACTGATTTTGGGATTTACCATTTTTTCCGGTCGTTTTTTTATGATACCAGCAATTTCCACAACATTTTCTGTATTTACCTCAATATTTCTCTCCATACAAACGCATTGGATAATACCGCTTCGGTCTCTTATATCCATAAAGGAAATACCGCCATGGTTTCTCACTTTTGCTACCCAACCATTAATTATGACATTTTCACTGATTTTATTAACCGTTTCAAAGATAAGTGTTCTTTGCATATTTATCTCCTTTGAATATTGTAAAACTTCTATAATGGGAATATCAAGATAACAGTATATTATCCTAAACTTCTTCTTAATATTCCTGAACAGGTTATCAGCTCTGTTACTTCTTTATTCTGTTTTAATTTATCAAAAATATTTTTAGTAATTTTTTTGTGTTCATAATGATCTGAATTAACAGGTCCTAATATTATTCCATATTCTTTTTCTATACCTTCAATATCTTTTAGTACTTCCTGCCAATGAAAAGACTCCTTTGAAAGACTTAACAAGTTTTCTCTGTTAAAATACGACCCCGCGAACATCAAGTCATCTTTTAAATAATAATATATGGGTGAAACGTCTTTCCAAATACCTGCCCTTTTAGCTTTCGTTATGCCTCTGCCTGTACCTATTAATTCAGGTGGAACACCTATAGAATAAAGCGCTGCGGTGAATGGAATCGCTCTGGGCAGGGTTACCTTACCCATACCTCTGCTGTACCCAAATAGTCCAATATGTAACATCCTTTCTCTTCTTCTTCCCACTTGGCTGCTAAGCATATTAATAAACGGAGCGATATTTTCGATCGTTTGACGGTAAGGATTAGCAAAAAAAGGTATAATTTTAATTACCAGTTTTTGTATTTCAGGACTCAGTTCTTTGGCTTTTGCTTTTGGAAGCTCAGTTTTTATTCTTTGTATACCTTTCTTTACCGTTTTTAAAGGATAATCATAACGAAAAGCACTTTGAATAATCAGCGTTGATACACCAGCATATTCATTAATTTTCTTATCGATGTTTTCCGGGGTTATACCACCTCTGAAAGGTAAAGATCCTGTTCCTAACATCGGATATAATTTTACTCCGGTATTTTTTTCGACCCTGATATAAGAGGACAACGCTACTTTTACAGCTAACATCGTGGGGACCAGTCCTGAGTTAAGTGCCGGATCGCTTCTGGCACAATAAGGGCGGAGGCAAGTAGGCAAATACCCAAATCTTTTCTTATGTAATGATAAATATTTCAGAATTAGTTTATCAGATGCAATAATTTTTGATACTTGTTCGAATAGAGGGATTATTTCGATGTTTTTAAGAGAATCCGACATATTTAATAATTTATGTTTAAGACCTGTCAAATCCCTAAAAGCCTGTTGTATCTCTATAATTTCTTCAGCAGTTTCTGTCAAAGGGAGGATTGTCTCAAAAATCGGGGAAACTTTTATTCCCAGACTTTTTGCCAGCTGACTACTGGTAATAATTACCATAAATGCTCTTGCCAGTCTGAATTGTTTTTCCACTCTCGGATTGGGAATTCTAAAAGTCAGAAATTTATCTTTTCCCAACGGGTGTTTAGAAAAATAATCGAAATATTGATGCAAAAATCTATCAGTCACTGCTTCATCAACAAATTTGCCTTCCCAATCCCAATTATACTCATCAATATCAAATTTGGAAAAACATAAGTAGGACTCCAATATCTCTTCGCTTGTGGATATGTATGCACTATGATGCCAAAAAGGTTTACAAGCATTATCAGGATGCTGTGTTGCCATAGATGTAGGTATTTTTCTCATATAAAAAATCTCACCTCTTAAAAGGGTGAGATATCTCACGGTACCACCTTAATTTAGTTATCAGTAAATAAGCTATAGCTCGAGGGTAATAGATATATAATTTATTATCTTAAAATTATCTGACCGATAACCTTATACTTATTACTTATAACTCTTATACTGCTATGACGGGCTTACCCGGCAAGATCTACTTTCAAGAATACAATCTTATTTCTCCTTGCAGCTCCGGTGTGTCGGGCACCATCTTGGCTTTTATATGTATTGATTAAGTTAGAATCTTAACATCTATTAATTTTAATTGCAATATTTTTCGATTATTCCATATATTTTCATTTAGCGTGTAAGCTAGATCAACAATCTGATTCGACAACATTTTATCATACAAATCCCCCATACCAAAACCTATGGCGTCAACAATATGATCATTACGTCCGATTTGGTTATATATTTGACCCTTATCTGCTTGTACTAAACTCAATTTTAAATGTTTACCGTCTTTTCCAACCTTCCTCGTACTAATTATTTTGATATTTTTTGAAGAAAATACAGGAATAGGATTTCCTATACCAAAAGGCTCTAATTTTGTTATTTTACGGTATAATATCTGACTTATCTCATCTATATTCAATTCGAGATCGACGGTCAAAGTTTTAGTAAGATATTCGTCTGTCAGTTCTTTATTGGTTAGATTAATTAATCTATTTTTCAACTCCTTTAAATTTTTGGTTTTTATGGAAAATCCTGCAGCCATTGGATGACCTCCTGCGTCTTCCAAAAGATATGATGATTTTCTAATTGTTTCTATTATATTAAAACCGACTACCGAACGTGCAGATCCCTTTGAATATTCCTCTCCTACAGAAACTACAACCACCGGCCTATAAAATGCATCAACCAGTTTTCCTGCTACTAATCCAATAATTCCTTCATTATATGTTTTACTGGAAATGAAAATGAGTTTGTCTATTTTCCCATTTGAAGATATGAATAATTCTCTCACTTCTTTAATTGCTTCGTTATAAATATCATCCGTCAACAACTGTCTTTGTTTATTTACGTCACGTAATTTATCAGCAAGACACTTTGCTCTGTTTGTATCTTTAGTGCATAATAGCCGTAAAGCGTCAATCGCATGCGTAATTCTACCCATAGCATTTATCCTGGGTGCCAATACGTGTCCTACTTCATAAATACCAATATTTCTTTGCATGAGACCCGTGCTTCCGATTAATGCTGTCAATCCTATTCTACTGGTATTGTTTATTCTGTCTAAACCATGCTTTACAATAATTCTGTTTGGACCTTTAAGCGGTATCATGTCTGCTATTGTTGATATAGCGGCCAAATCCAGGTTTTTTTTGAAATAATGGTATTTTTCCTTTTTGGCTTTCAATTTATTCAGTAAATGATCTACAAATACTAGAGACAACGCTCCTGCTGATAACTGCGTCGTATGAATGATGGCTGTTGCCCGGGGAACTTTTTTTGGTTTAGAATGATGGTCAAGAATTATTGTTTCAATACCCAGTTTATTCGCGTAATTTACTTTATCATTTGCTGTAATACCGTGATCTACTGTAATAATCAGATCAGTATTGAATTTTTTTTTAACAGATTCTATTCCAAACTTGGACAATCCATACCCTTCTTTCACTCTATCCGGAATATAAGGTAACACTGACGCTCCTAAACTATATAAAGCCTCCCACACGATAGCTCCACCACATACCCCATCTGCATCATAATCTGTATAAACAATAATTGATTCTTTTTGGGAAATTGCTTTTTTTATTCGTCCAATCGCTTTTTCAATCTCCTTATAATCTATACCTAGATTCTTAAAGTCTATATCCTGAAGTTCAGGCTCAAGAAAACCCTTTTTTTCTTCTTTGTTTACCAGACCCCTGTTTTCTAAAATTATATCTATAATTTCATCATCATGAAGTTTATTACCACCAGTACGTTTGAATAAATAAATCCATTTCTTCATATGACGTGTTAGGTTATAATATTAACATATTATTCTATCAGTAATTTGAAAATTGTGGTATCACAAGTAAACACAAAAATATTGGAGAATAGGTTTTATTCAATTCACTTAATAAAATTATGAAATATAAACTACCTGATAAGGTCACTGAAGTAATGGATAAAATAAGAAACGAAGGTTACGAAATATATGCTGTAGGCGGTTGTGTAAGAAATATGATTTTGAAAATCAAGACCAAAGATTGGGATTTTACTACAAATGCTACTCCTCTACAAATTGTGAAAATATTCCCTAATAGTTTCTATGACAATAAGTTTGGTACTGTTGGTATCCCCATAAAGGAGAAGGTAAAAGGTAAAGACCAAACAGCTGTCTTTGAGATTACTACATTCAGGAGCGAATCTGGTTATTCTGATAACCGGCATCCGGATAATATTAAATGGGGAAATAGATTGGAAGAAGATTTGAAAAGAAGGGATTTTACAATAAATGCCATCGCATTCGACGGAAAGAACCTAATAGATCCTTATAAGGGCCAGATAGATTTAGCTAATAAATTGATTAAAGCGGTGGGTGATCCGAATGAAAGATTCAAAGAAGATGCTTTACGCATGATGAGAGCGGTCAGAATCGCGTCACAGTTGAACTTCCTGATTGATGAAAAGACATACAAAGCTATCAGTATAAATTCAATTTTATTACAAAAAGTGTCCGGTGAAAGGATCCGAGACGAACTGGTAAAAATACTCTCTGCAAATTATCCCGCGGATGGTATCAGGATGTTGAAGAACTTCAGCATACTGTCAATTATACTTCCTGAGCTGGAAAAATGTTTTGGAATAGAACAAAAAAGCCCTAAAAGACATCATAAGTATGATGTAGGTACACACTTGCTTCTGTCTTTAGAAAAATGCCCATGCGCTAATCCAATTGTCAGATTTGCCACCTTATTGCACGACGTTGGCAAAGCAGTAACTTATAAAAAAACGGCTGAAGGTGTCATTACTTTTTATAACCATGAAATTTTCAGTGCTTCTATTGTAAAAAATATTGCCAACAGACTCCGATTTGCAAAACACGACAGAGATAAACTGTTATGTCTTGTCCGTTATCATCAGTTTACCGTAAATGAGAACCAGACTGATTCTGCATTAAGAAGATTTATTAAAAATGTTGGTCCGGAAAATCTCCAAGATATCTTATCTCTTAGAACCGGAGACAGATTAGGAGGTGGCGCTAGAGAATCATCCTGGAGACTAGAATTATATAAGAAACGTCTGATTGAAGTACAAAAACAACCCTTTAGAGTACAGGATTTAAAGGTAAGCGGTCATGATGTGATGGAAATTTACGGAATCGGTCCTGGACCTTATGTGGGTTCCGTTCTTAACATGCTTTTTTCTGATGTAATTGAAGGAAAATTAAAGAATGTTCACAAGATGCTTATTCAAAGAATCAAGGATTTGAAAAAGGAAAGTAAATCTCTATGGCCTAAAAGTCCAGAACTTCATTGATACAAGAGCCAAAAATCCGTACTGAATGCCAAAGTGAGTCTCTAATCATCCCCATCTTAAGAGAACAGGGTTTCTGGTTCTGAAGTAATATATTAATATTTTGTCACTTTCGGATGAATTGTTTATCCCCCAGACATCTTTTTTATTTATTCTTTCTTTCTTTTGTTTCCCAAATTACCAAAAGTGGCGCAGCATTAAAAATCGAGGAATATGTACCTGAAATAATCCCGATTAGAAGCGTAATTATGAACCACCGAATAGTCTCCCCGCCAAACAACAGCAATGCTGATAACGTAAACAATACTGTTAGCGAAGTAGATAATGATCTTGCCAAAGTCTGAAGGATTGATTCATTCACCACCTGTGGGAAAGGTACTCCGGGTATCTTCTTCAAATTTTCCCGAATTCTATCAAAAACCACTATCGTATCATGGACTGAAAAACCCATTATCGTCAGAAGAGCTGTAATAAACAGACTGTCTACTTCAACTTTGAAAAAATGACCAAAAATGGAAAACAAACCAACTACGACTAATATATCATGGATAAGCGCAATCACAGCAACAATCCCGAATTTTACAGATGAATATGGTTTTGGAATTTGTCTGAACGCCCATGCTATATATAAAATAATAACTATTGAAGCAATAATAACTGATTTTATCGCATTTTTAGTCGTTTCCTGACCGACCGTCGGACCTACAGTTTCGAAACGAATTTCTTCAATTTCACCATAATGCTTTTTCAAATCGTTATTTAAGTTTTGGTTTTGGTTTTTATCTATCGGTTTAAGTCTTAATAGAAAACCATTATTGCTTGTTTTTGAAATAGATCCAACTTCCACATTCTGTTCTTCTGCTATTTTTTTTATATCCTCTTTTAACACCTCTTTACTAGCATTTTTTATCTGGAATTCTATAAGGCTGCCGCCGGTAAAATCAACTGCCGGTTTTAGACCCCACAAAATTAGAGCAATAGTACCCGGAATAATGATCAAACCGGAAAATATAAAAAAAAGATATTTCTTGGCAATCAAATCAATCATATGGCTACCTGTAAATTAGTTTTAATAGAGATCTGGTTATTGTTATTGCGCTGAAAAGTGAAACGACTATACCAACTGCAAGCGTAATTGCAAATCCTCTTACAATTCCTGTACCAAACCAGTATAAAATTCCACAGGTAATCAATGAAGATATATTCGAATCGCGAATCGATGGAAAAGCTCTATCAAATCCCAGCGAAAGTGCATGAATATAATCTTTCCCCCATCTTATCTCTTCTTTCATTCTTTCAAATATCAGTATATTTGCATCTACAGCCATCCCGATTGATAAGATGAATCCGGCAATACCCGCTAGAGTTAAAGTCACAGGGATCAATTTGAACATGGCAAATACCATAAGTGTGTAAATTACTAATGCAACATCGGCTACTAGACCAAGAAGACCATAATTAACTAACATAAACAGTCCTACTATACATAGACCGATCACCCCGGCTATAAGACTTCTATCTATAGACTCCCTACCAAGCGTTGCTCCGATATTTCTCTGTTCCAGGATTTTAAGAGGAACAGGAAGTGCTCCTGCGTTTAAAGAGACAGACAGTCTTTTTGCCTCATCCATAGAAAAATTACCTTGAATAACCGCTTTACCTCCTACTATCGGTTCATTAACTCTCGGAGCAGAAAGCAATTGATCGTCTAAGAATATTGCTACAGTTTTTCCAACATTCTGTGTAGTTATATCCTCGAACAATTTTGCACCTACCTTATCAAACTCCAATGCCACTTCAGGTTTTCCGGTTTTTGAATCGAATGTGACTTCTGCTCGTTTGAGATTCGAACCAGTTAAATCAGTCTTTTTTGACCATAATTCCAGTACTGATGAAGGAGTGGCAAGATTTGCGGTCTGGGAAGCTTCTTCATAAAAAGCCAACTGTGCGGTTTTTCCTATAAGGTCGATAGCACTGCTGACATCCGAAATTCCCGGAATTTCTACAATTATTCTGAATGAATTACCTACTTTGGTCTTTTGGACAATCGGTTCTGTTAAACCAAATAAATTAATTCTTCTTTCTACAATATTTTTTGCGGAATCAAATGCTTTTTCCTTATCCGAGGAAGAAATATTTTTCATATCTGCCTCAAGTACCAGATGTGTTCCCCCAGAAAGATCCAAACCTAAATGAGTTTTTAAATCATTTTTTATTTTTATTCTGCCTAAGTCAATGTTAATTGAAGGTGCATTTATCACCCTGTCTATTTTCATCGATCCTATATCAAACTTAATTCTATAATTTTGGGGTAAATCTACTATTGTTGAAAACAATACTAAAAAGATGATAAACCAAAGCAGTTTACGTTTACTTTTCATTTTTATTTCTTTTTCCTTAAAGGGGTTGGTAAAGATAGTTGCAGAATACCTGAAAAATAAATTGTAATTTCCCCTTTTGTTTTATCCAAAATCATTTTGACTTTATCTCCGGTTTTTATCCCCAACGCATGAATAAAATCTGCAGGGATAATTACCGCATGACTGTGAGATCCTATCTTAATTACCTTATGCATTAGATCAAACTAAATTAATTCTTATTAAGTGAGTAAAATTTTCAATTCTTGAAACTCCCTCAACCTTATCCACCCTCCGTAGCTTCATTACTGCGAAGGACGGGCGGTCGTGAATTCTTCATCTGCGCTTCGTCCAGAGCTTAAATCCGGCAGAAGTGGAAAATGTCTCTGAATCGCTCGATCTAACCAATCGGCGAGATTTCCGCGGAGGCGGATTAAAATATGAATCAATTATTTTACTAATTCTTCCTCATCTCCAATTACCATAATTCTTGCACCGTTTAATATGCTTATTACAAATGGATCTCTTCTCCTTTTGCGAAATTCAAATTCATCTTCACTCATCACCGTATAATTTATTTCTCTTTCCCTCTTTTGCTCTTCCTGACGTATAATTTGGCTTATTTCCGGCAATACTACTTTACCGACGATAAGCATGTCTACGTCATTTGCGTCTCGTACGCTATTTCTTGCATATTTTCCTGATATCATGGCAAATTTTATTCTACCCAGTTTTGCCCGTTTCTTAATAATCTCCCCTCCTAAACCATAACATTTTACAATAAGTTCTAAAAGATCATAATACAGCGGATAATCACGACGCAATACATAGAACAGACGATTAGCCCGCTTCTCCTTAGTCATTATCCCTGCTTTTTCCAGATTGGATAATTCCCTTCTCACGGCATTTATCTCTTCATCAGTCCTTCTTACTATTTCACGCACATGATATATCATTCCGGGTGCTAAAAAAAATAAACTCAGAATTTTCACCCGGACGCGTGAGATAATCAAATCTTTTAGCATAATAAGACTCCTTTCTTATATTTGCGATTCAGGAATCTTATGAATCAAATTAATTGATTTACAAGATCATCCCTTACCAAAAATTAGCTAGGGGCAGATTATATTGTTATTTAATATGTGACTTGCTGTTCACTAGGTAATACTTCTATCCAAATAGAGCCTCTGGTAAATTCAATCTCTTTACCGGATGAGTTATAAAATACAGTTCTACCAATTCTGCTCTTTTTTGACCAGGTACCCACAATTGCCTGCCCGTCCTGAAAAATAATTGCTTTTCCGCTACCGATAGTTGCATATAATAGGTGAGCATGCTCATCTACAGGTCCTGTAATTTTTGAAAATTGAACAACCACGTTTTTGGCTGTTAGTTGCACGTTTGCTTCAAGATCAAAATGTGGTTTTCCTCCATTAGACCGCAAATACGAATTTGAAGATGTATTGTAATCCCAATCCACATCATACTTGTCATAACCTTGTGCAAACACCAGGTGTATCTTATTTATTTTCCCTCTTTCTGATTCTTTTGAGTCGTCTTTAAATTTCCATTCTTTAAAATTTTTATCCCAAGGAATTCCTCTATCATCTACATTATTCCAATCTCTTTTATCGGCAATTTTATACAGGTTTTCAGAAAAACAAACCATTGTGTGTTCTGTAGCTACAGGATGATCCAATCTGTCAGGATTTCTATAACAATCAGGATAACCTATACCGAACTGGTCTAAATCTTTGATACCATATCTGTCTATTTGACATAGAGCCTTTGCTCTTGGATCGACTGTATCATCTGGACACCTTCCTGCTCCTCCAACATGGTTATAAAGAGCATCATATTCCGATACCCAATCAACATAATATGTTCTAGCAGAACGTACCGGAGCAAATGTAATATTTTCCATCGGTGTATTGCAATAAAAAATACCCATAAATCTGGTAATCCATCCTTCTGCCAAAGCCTCATAAACAATATCAGCCCTGGAAAGTCCGGACTGAGGTCGTGCTTCTTCACTGTTTTCTATCATAACTGCCAAGGGTCTTCTTTTATCCCAAATGTCTTTTTCCTGATTAGTAAATTTAACTCCATTAAGCGGACACACTTGATCTTTAGGAATAGAAGGATCTACTTTATTTTTTACTTTTTCTTTTGGAGAGATTTTCGGTACAGGAGAAGTTATTGTACTAGAATCGCCTACACCGCTTACCTTGTTAAATACAGCATAGGAAATACCTGTACTTAATAAATACAATCCTGCAACTGCTAAAATTGACGCTATTTTTGGTTTCATAAATTGTAATTATAAATTTTTATAAAGTCTTCTTGATTAAACAGATTTATTTTTAATTTCTCCTGTTTTTCTTTTTCAGTGTTGTTGCGTTTTTGATCGCCTCTAACTCTTCTTTCGATAAATCATAATTTAAACCTTTTCCGCTTTCAATATTTTTTGCATACCACCTGGTTATTCCTCTTGTATGTAAAGATGAAATTACTACACCGTTATCCATCTCGTCTAAAATTGCCAAAATAAAACTTTGATCCCCTCCCGTATCAGAGAAAGGATTAAATCTCATAATACCAACTTTTTGTATGTAAAAAACAGATCTTTTCTCTAGATCATCAACTTTGGAAATAATTGTTTCAATGTCTTTTCTGTCTAAATCGATATCTTTTAATACTTTTTCCAAAACCGAAGTAAGACTATCCTTATCAATACCTTTAAGTAAATTCTTATAACGGGATATCAATTTATATAAATAAAATGATAGAATACACAACCATAATAATATTATCCCAAATAACGAATTAATTACTATAATCTGCTGCATTTGTAATATTAGAAATATATCCTTAAATGAGTAAACTATGTATTCGAGATTGTACTCACTTTACAAGATACTGTCAATATGTTAAGCTCTGAAATTGTTAATTACTTAGATAAAATTTGCTACTTTCTCAATTTTATCATTATTGATGTTAAATCAAAATAGTGTCAGTCATATTATAATAATATATGCCTAAAAAAACAAAAAAAGAAAAATTATTAGCTGACCTTCGCAGACTAAATAAATCACAAATTCAAAAAGAACAACTCCTTGTCAAGAACCAAATTATAGTCAACCCTATACCTACTTCTTCATCCTTAACTCCAAGTTTAATGTTTAAAATAAAGAGCGATACAAAGCCCAAAAAAATATCAATCGAAAATGATTACTCCCATATTAAACACGACCTAATAAAGATTACTATCTTCTCGTTTTTTGCATTAGGTATTCAAGGTGTGTTATATTTCCTACTGCATAGGATTTGAAGCTAAAACTTCTATGAAGGGAGGTGAGGTATAAATGGCAGAAATGTATTGCGTAAAATGCCGAGCCAAAAGAGATGACCCGAATGCGCAAAAAGTAACAATGAAAAACGGTAAACCTGCGCTTAAAGGTAAATGTCCAGTTTGTGGAACCGGTATGTACAAAATCGGTGGTTGATTATTGATTTTGATTTCTTAAACAAAACCCCTATGATAAGGGGTTTTGTTTGTATATTATTTACCTAATTCATCTTTAATCCAGGAAGACAACCAATTCACATCTTTGGAAGTTTCCCAATGTATCAAGTCTGGAGTTCCATAACTATGTAGTTCTTTTATTCTGGTAATTGCTGCATCAAGTTTAGATTTTACTGTTTTTACTAATAATAGAACTTCCCTCCCTTCTTCCACTCGTCCTTTCCATCGATAAATAGAAATAATTGAAGGAATAATATTTGTACAAACTGCCAGTTTGTGACTTGTGAGGAATCTAGCTATTTTCTTGGCTTCTTTAAGATCTTTACAGGGAACAACTATTATGTTCATTTTTTGACTGCCACAATTTTATTTACCATGTTAAAAGGTCCAAAATCAGTTCTAGTTACTTCAAATCCGTGCTGTTTAAGATATAACACATTATCCCGTTCTAATTTAAGTAAAGTTTGTTGTTCTAACATCCTAAATAGTATTCTGGCAAATATATTTTTATCCTGAGGCATTCCCCCAGCAATAATAATGATTCTGCCGTTTTCCATAAGTACTCTCTTCATTTCGGAAATCGCCTTATCCAGATTGGAGATTTCCGCCATTGTGAAAGTCAGGACGATACAATGAAAAACATCATTCTGGAATGGTAAATGATAGATTGATTGTTGAAGAATATCTATATCATAACCTTTTGCTTTGATTCTTTTCCTAGCTTCATCTGCCATACCTTTTCTAAATTCCAGACCTGTCACCGAATATCCTTTTTTAGCCATTTTCAAAAGAAGTTTACCAGGACCAACGCCGATTTCTAGAATTTTCTTTCCGGTAAGATCATCAAAAGTTCTATCCTGCCATTTTTCCCACTGTCCAACAGAAAAAAGCTGTATTATTCCATCATAAAAAATAGGCCACGATTTATAGACACGGTAAAACAGATCAATTATTTTTATTTGTGGAAGTCGCATAATGCGGCAATAAATAGTATAGCATAGAAATTCAAAAATGATATATTTAGTTATTGTATGTCAAATATTACTCTTCCAAACTCATTACAACTCCTTTTCGGGAGTATTTTGTAATGGTTTGAGGGAGACAAAAAGATAATAAAAAAATAAATCTCTCGAGCCCGGAGAGATTTTTTTTATGATTAATATTTTGACTTTTTATATTTTTATATAAAACTAACCCACGAGCTTACGCTCGGGGTTTTAAGAGAGTTCAAGCAAAGCTTGTCCAGAATCCTCTTTGCCTTGATTCTCGATATATTGTTTGATTGTTTGCTCATTGACACCAACG
>Ga0100387_10001216_pt1 | contig 21837 bp, 20 predicted proteins | sample CryGeymeta201511_FD_81547 | JGI IMG/M metagenome (GOLD analysis project Ga0100387, IMG submission 81547) | Groundwater microbial communities from Crystal Geyser aquifers in Utah, USA - Crystal Geyser metaG 2015-11 | ecosystem: Environmental > Aquatic > Deep subsurface > Groundwater | place... | reverse complement strand
GGTGAAAATAATATAAAGACAAAGCAGCGCCGCCAACCAAATAGAAATCATCTATCTTGCCTGCCAAAGCCTTCAATACCTTGTCTTGAAAATCTGTTATGATTTTACTCATGTGTAGATTTTACAACATAAAAGTTGTTTTGTCAAGTATTTTTACAACTTTTAGGTTGTTATTGATAGATTAGGCTATTTTTAAAAAGATATCTGTCACGCGGGGGTCAAATTGGGTGCCTGAACCTTCTTTTATTATGCGGATGGCCTCTTTTTTTGGCAGGGCCCTGCGATATGGCCTGTCTGAAGTTAAAGCCTGGTAAACGTCTGCTATTGATACAATCCGCGCGCCAAACGGAATCGCTTCGCCTTTTAACCCTGACGGATAACCTTTTCCGTCCCATCGTTCATGATGATGTAATATAAAAGGCAGGATATCGCGCATAAAATGCATGGGCTTTAAAATATCAACGGCTGCCTGGGGATGTTTTTTTATTTCATTAAACTCCTCGGGCGCCAGGCTTGATCTTTTATATAAAATACTCTCGCTGACACCTATCTTACCCAGATCGTGCAAAATAGCCGCCTGTTTTACAGCGGCTTTCTCTTTTGGGGATAGATTAAACGCATTAGCAATGCGCACAGCATAATGAACTGTCATCTCGCCATGACGGCCGGTATACGCGTCTTTTGCCTCTATTGTTTTAACAAAAGCTACTATAGCCTCTATAGCGTTTTTATGCTCCAGGCTGGCAAGTTTTTTATTAAGGGTGTTTATTTTTTTGTCGGCGCAGCGGCTATCGGTAACATCTGTTCCTGAACTGACTGTTGCTATTATTGCGCCGCCTTCGTCTCTTAAAACATTATTATGCCATACTATCGTCCTTTTTTCTCCTGTTTTAGTAAGTATGCTGTTTTCAAAATGCTCCGCAAGCTCTATGTTGCCTGCTATAAGGTTTTGAAAAATTGTACGCACTTTACTACGATCCTCCTGCGGCACGAAATTATCAAACCAGTTCTTACCGACTATCTCAAGTTCTTTGTAGCCAAGGGCTTCACACGCCTTACTGTTTACTATGCGCACCGTCTGATCGCTAGTTATGGCAACTACCATAACATCAACCAGGCTAAGATAATTACGCGCCTTGCGCTTCTCATGCTTTAGTATGTTTTCTATATGGCAAAGCCTGGCCAAATCCCAGCTGGTTGCCACGCGGTCCACAAAAGAAAAATAGCTATGGCCAGGCCTATAGTTACTTTTCTCAAAAAAGGGCACCTCAGACATATGCGCCTCCTGAAAAAATAATAAGCAATCACCCCTTTGAGCGATTGCTTATATTCTGCAAATTCCCTTTTGTCCTTATGTGGCGCCATGAGAATTTGCCTTTGTCGGTATTATAATTATACCACACATAAAGGCAAAAATCAAGGGCTGAAAACAGTTTTTTGGCGTCCCCACGGGGATTCGAACCCCGGTCGCGAGATCGAAAATCTCGTGTCCTAGGCCTCTGGACGATGGGGACGGTTATTTTTTCTCTTCTACTACGACTTCTTCTTCCTCAGCTACTACAGGCGCTACGCATGAAACCTTGTCTTTGGCATCAAGCCGCATAAGCCGTACGCCCTGTGTTGAACGGCCTGTTTCGCGCAGGTCTTTGACAGAACAGCGCACAATCATGCCGGCCTCAGTAATAAGCATTATCCCGTCTTTGTCTGTAACGCTTAAAACGCCAACCGCTTCGCCGTTTCTATCTGATGTTTTTATGTTTATAACGCCTTTGCCGCCACGTGACTGAATGCGGTACTCATCCATATCCGTGCGTTTTCCGAAACCATTTATAGTAACGGTCAGGATACTGGCGTCTTTCTTTAAAATCTGCGCGCCAATAACAATATCTTTTTCCCCTAGGGTTATGCCTTTTACACCTTTAGCGCCCCTGCCCATATCGCGCACGTCTGATTCATTAAACCTTATAGCCTTACCGTCTTTTGTTGCAATCAGAATCTCCTGCTTGCCGTCGGTTAGAATAACCTGTATAAGCTCGTCGCCATCTTCGATACCAATCCCGATTATGCCGCCTTTACGGGGATTGGAATATGCCTGAATGTCTGTCTTTTTTATAAGGCCCTTCTTTGTTACCATTATAAGAAAACTACCTTCTTTAAATTCCTTGACCGGCACAAAAGCAGTTACGTGCTCATCCTTGGCAAGCTCCAGCATATTTATAATCGCCTTACCTTTTGAAATCCTGCCTGCCTGCGGTATTTCATGAACCTTAAGCCAATGCACCTTACCTGTGTTTGTAAAGAAAAGAATGTAGTCATGCGTTGAAGCTATAAACAGGTACTCTACAAAATCTTCCTCTTTTGTCTCAGCGCCAGTTACACCTTTGCCGCCACGTTTTTGCTTTCTGTACGTTGACACAGGCAGGCGTTTTATGTAGCCGGTATGGCTTATTGTTATTACAACATCTTCCTCTGCAATAAAATCCTCTATGTTAAGCTCTGTGACCTCTGCGGCTATCTGGGTCCTGCGCTCGTCACCGTATTTTTTCTTTATCGCCAAAATCTCGTCTTTTATCACCTGCAAAATCTTTTTTTCACTGGCAAGGAGAGATTTGTAAAATTCTATTTTTTTAATAAGATCCAAATACTCGGCCTCTATCTTGTCTCTTTCAAGGCCCGTCAGCCGCTGAAGCTGCATCTCCAAAATCGCCTGCGTCTGGCGCAGCGTAAGATCAAACTTATCCATCAGCTGTTCCCTGGCGTCGTCAGGGCTTTTAGATTTCTTGATAAGGGCCACTATCTTATCTATGTTGGCAAGGGCTATCTTAAATCCCTCAAGTATATGCGCGCGGCCCTGGGCCTTTTTAAGGTCATATTTTGTCCTGCGTATTACAATATCCCTGCGGTGCTCTACATACAGATCAAGCGCCTGACGAAGATTTAAAACCCTTGGCCTATTATCAACCAAGGCAAGCATTATAACGCCAAAGGTTTCCTGCATCTGGGTATGTTTATAGAGCTGGTTTAGAACAACCTGCGCGTTTGCGTCGCGCTTCAGCTCGATAACTATCCTCATCCCGTCCTTATCTGACTCATCCCTTATATCAGATATGCCATCTATTTTTTTATCGCCTACTAAATCCGCCATAGAACTTATAAGGTTTGACTTATTAACCTGGTAGGGGATCTCGCTTACAACTATTCTTTCTCTGCCGCCTTTTACACTTTCTATATTTGCCTTTGCATGGACCTTTAAAAGCCCGCGTCCTGTAGTGTATGCGTTCTTTATCCCCTCGTGGCCGCAAATAATTCCGCCTGTAGGAAAGTCCGGCCCCTTTACAATCTTCATAAGGTCTTTTATCTGCGCCTCTGGGTTATCTATTACAAGCACGATGGCGTCTGCTATTTCTGTTAAATTGTGCGGCGGTATGTTTGTCGCCATGCCCACGGCTATGCCGCTTGATCCATTAATCAAAAGATTTGGAAGCGCCGCAGGCAGCAACCTCGGCTCTTCCAATGACTCGTCAAAATTCGGCATAAATTCAACCGTGTCTTTTTCTATATCTACAAGCATCTCGCTGGCAATCGACTCAAGCCGCGCCTCGGTATAACGCATTGCCGCCGCTGAATCGCCGTCAACTGAACCAAAGTTACCCTGCCCGTCAACAAGCGGATACCGCAATGAAAAGCTCTGCGCCATCCTTACTAAGGTATCGTAAACCGCAACATCTCCGTGCGGATGATATTTACCAAGAATTTCTCCAACGATACGCGCGCATTTTTTGTATGGTTTGCTATGCTCAAGGCTAAGCTCCTGCATAGCAAACAAAACACGCCTGTGAACCGGTTTTAAGCCATCCTTGGCATCGGGCAGCGCGCGGCCGACTATGACACTCATAGCATAGCTTATATAAGAATCTTTTAATTCGTCTACTATGTTTACAGGTACTATTTTTTCGTTGCGCGTATACATTGCTCTCCTTTAAATAATCGTTTAGGGGTTAGCAGGGGATAGTAAGGGTTAGCAGGGGGTAGCAGGGGAGTTTTTTGTTTTTTCCCTTACTAACCCTTTCTAACCCATATCACCCTTACTAACCCTTAAACATGGTTTTTCTTTCTAAATATCCAAAAACCTGACTGCGCGAGAATGCTCCTCTATAAACTCTCTGCGCGGTTCCACTTTATCGCCCATTAAAACGGTAAACATCTGGTCTGCCGCAACCGCATCCTCTATTGTTATTTTTAAAAGCGTGCGCTTGTCTGGATCCATGGTGGTTTCCCATAGCTGCTGCGGGTTCATCTCTCCAAGGCCTTTGTACCTTTGTATATGCATGCCCTTTTTACCGTTTGATTTTACAAAATGCAGGATCTCTTTTAAGCCACCAAACTCTTTTTCAACGCCATCGCCTGAAATCTTAAAAAGCCCCGATTGCTTCGGCTTGTCTTTTTCCTTTTTGGATTTGGGCACATCAAGGGCCTCTGCGGTTTCTGTTTTTTTGTTATAATCGGCTGTATCCATATCGTGCTTGGCAAGCCTTTTAATCAGGTCTTCCATCTCTCCTGCCTCATATATCTCAAGCACGTCAAGCTCTTCTTTTTCCTCGCCTTTTTCTGCTTCTTTCGTAAGCTTCGCAAGCTCTTGATCGCTATATAAAAATTGGTATGCGTCCTCCACTTTTACCCTATAAATTGGCAGTTTTTTGGTCTTTGGGTTCAATAAAGACATGTATTTATCAAAATCCACTCCCTTTTTATGCAAAACATTTTCCAGGAGTTCAAGCTCAATCAGGCATTCCAGCACATCGCTAAACTGGGCATCTGTGTATTTATTTTTTCCTTTTATCTGCTGTAATACAAGGCCTTCCCTGCCAAGCTCAAGCAATATGTCATTCATCTTATTCTCTGTTTGCACGTATTCCTCGCGCTTTCCTCTTTTGATCTTGTATAAGGGCGGCTGGGCAAGGTATATATAGCCATCTTCAAGAAGCTTGGGCATCTGACGGTATAAAAGCGTTAAAAGCAGCGTGCGTATATGCGAACCGTCAACATCAGCATCGCATGTAATAATCAATTTGTGGTATCTTAGCTTTGAGATGTCAAATTCTTCGCCAACGCCTGCGCCGAACGCGGTAATTATGGTCCGTATTTCCTCGTTGCTTAAAACCTTGTCAAGCCGCGACTTTTCTACGTTAAGAATTTTTCCTTTTAGCGGCAGGATAGCCTGGAATCTCCGGTCTCTTGCCTGTTTACACGAACCGCCTGCAGAATCGCCTTCAACAAGATATAGCTCGCATAACGCGGGGTCATTTTCAGAACAATCCGCAAGTTTGCCCGGCAAACCCGCTGATTCTAAAGCGCCTTTTCTGCGGGTAAGCTCCCTTGCCTTGCGCGCGGCCTCTCTTGCGCGGCTTGCAAGCAGCGATTTCTCAAGTATTTTATTCGCCACGCTCGGGTTTTCTTCCAGAAACGCGCCGAGCTTCTCGTTTACCGTCGAGGCAACAAGGCCCTCTAATTCGGAGTTACCAAGCTTTGTTTTTGTCTGGCCTTCAAACTGCGGGTCAGGCACCCACACGCTTATTATCGCGGTTACGCCTTCGCGCACGTCTTCGCCTGCTAATGACGACTGGTTTGATTTAAGCAGTTTTTTATCTTTGCAATACTGATTAAGGCACCTTGTGAGCGCTGACTTAAAGCCGCTTGTATGTGTGCCGCCTTCTATTGTATTTATATTGTTGGCAAAGGAAAAGATTGTTTCTGAATAACCGTCATTATACTGGAGCGCGGCCTCTATTTTAACCGTATCTTTTTCTGCCTGCATATATATCACCTTTTTATGCAGGGGATTTTTATTTTTATTGAGGTGCTCCACAAATGAAATGATGCCGCCTTTAAACTGAAACAGGTTTTCTTTGTCTATGCGCTCGTCCTTTATGGAAATCTTCAACTCTTTATTTAAAAACGCCAGCTCTCTTAAGCGGTTTGAAAGCGTCTCGAAAGAATATGAGTATTTCGCGCCGAAGATTTCCTTGTCAGGTTTAAAAGAAATCTTTGTGCCGGTGCCCTTTGACTTGCCTATAACAGTAAGCTTGGTGTCTGTCTTGCCTCTTTTATAGCGCTGATGGTATATCTTGCTGTCGCGGCGCACCTCAACCTCAAGCCATTCTGAAAGCGCGTTTACGCAGCTTACGCCTACGCCGTGCAACCCGCCTGATACCTTGTAGGAGCGATGGTCAAACTTGCCGCCTGCGTGCAATGTGGTAAGGGCCACCTCTACAGCGGGCTTTTTCTCCTTGGCGTGCATATCAACCGGTATGCCGCGGCCGTTATCTTCAACCGTAACGCTATTATCGGCGTGTATAACAACGATTATTTCGGAACAATAACCTGCCATTGCTTCGTCTATGGAGTTGTCCACGACTTCATAAACTAAATGGTGAAGGCCTGCGCTGCCTGTATCTCCTATATACATGGCCGGGCGCTTGCGTACCGCCTCGGCGCCCTCTAAAACCTGTATATGCGTTGCGTCATATTTTTCATTTTGTTTTATCGCCATTAAACTTCCCCTATCCTGAAAACCATTTCTTTTATAAATATATCGTCTTTTTTCAGCTTCTCGTTTAACTGCCGGTGTATCTGCGGCTTTTTTAAATTCAGCTCATACATCCACGCGGAGCTGTCTATGCTTACCACCAAACGTTTTGCCTTAAACGCAACCGGCTGCGCATGCGCTGACGCGGTTGGCTCTAAAGCCCCCAGCCACGCCTCTTTTATGCGGTCGATTTTCTGCTTCTTTTCGCCGCTCATGCCCTTCAAAACATCTTTCAACACTTCTTTTATAGAAGCCGCCTGCTTGCGCATAAATTAGCCCAGCTGCATCGGCAAAACCATATAGATATATTTCTCAGGCAGCTGCGTCCTTATAACGCCGGCCTTATCAGGAGCGTCTATCTCCATATCTATTTCCTGCTGCGAAATATTTTTCAACGCCTCTACAAGGTAATGCGGGTTAAAACCGATTGACACCTCTTTTCCTTTATAAGATACATCTATCTGGTCTTTTACCTCGCCCAGTTCCGGCGTATTTTTGGATATAACAATTTTGTCTTTAAGCAAATCCATCCTTATCGATTGCGAATCCTGGTGGGTCAGAAGCGCGGCTCGCCTGGCGCCTGTTAACAACCTTTGCGTGTCCACCTTTATTTTATTCGCGGTTTCTTTAGGAATAACCTGTTCGTAGTTGGGAAATTCCCCCTCTATCTGCCTTGTTATTAAAACCGCGTCCTGCGCTTTAAATATAAGCTGGTTATCGGCGAATATTATTTTCACAGTGCCCTCTTCCTGTAATATTCTGCCGAGTTCCTGCGCGGCCTTGTTTGGCACAATCGCGCTTCTTGTAAATTCCCTGCCTGTTTTTATCTGCTTTTCGGCCAGCGCCAGGCGCCTGCCGTCTGTCGCGACAAGCCTTAATATAGAACCTTTTAAACTAAACAACACCCCGTTTAATATATACCTTACCTCGTCCCGCGACGCGGCAAACATGGTCATATTAAGCATGTTCTTTAGTGTTTCCTGGTCCAACTCTATGCTGTTTTCCTCTTTTGGCTGCGGTATTTTTGGAAAATCCTCTTTTGGCAGCCCCAGTAATTTAAAATAAACGCTCTCGCTATTTATTGACATTGTATTATTTTTAAGTGTTGATAATAATACGCTGCCGTCCGGTAATTCTTTTATTATCTCGTTAAATTTTCTGGCAGGCACGGTAAGCGCGCCCGGCTGCATTACCTCGGCCGGCACCGAATAATACATACCCATCTCAAGGTCTGTGGCTGTTAATTTTATTTTGTCCCCTTCCGCCTCTACCAGTATATTTGACAATATCGGCAGGGTGCCTTTTACTGATACAACGTTTTGAATAATCTGCGCCGCTTTTAATAAAGCCTGTTTTTCTGTTTTTACTTTCATTGCCCCCTCTTTTTTTAACCGTCTTTTATCTGTTATCTATATAAATAAAAATAGCAGCAGTACTAGTAGGTTAAAATATTTTGTTGGTAACCCAATAAACAATAAAAAACAAACAAGATAGCGAAAGACAAAGCTGTGGACAAGTATACATAATTATCCACAACTTTAAATAAAAATCAAGCGCTTATTTAAAATACCATTATTCTTTTATTTTTGCAACAAGGTTTTCAATAAGTTTCTTTGTCTGGCTGTTTTTGTCAATATCCTGCCGGATCTTATTGCAGGCGTGCAGGACCGTTGTGTGGTCTCTCCCGCCGAAGTATTCGCCTATCTGAGGCAGAGACAGGTCTGTCAGCTCGCGCGCAAGGTGCATGGCGATCTGGCGCGGGTAAGCGAAAGACCTTGTGCGCCTCTTTCCTTTTATATCAGAAACGCCTATCTCAAAAATCTCCGCGACCTTTCTCTGTATGGCCTCTATAGAAACCCTTTTTTCTTCCCTGATGACGTCTTTTAGCACATCCTGGGCAAGCGCCAGGTTTACATTTTGCCCTGTCAGGGACGCGTACGCTATCACTCTTATAAGCGCGCCTTCAAGCTCCCTGATGTTTGTCTTTATTTTTTCAGCGATAAAAAAAGTTACATCATCCGGCACGTTTATTGTTTCTCTTTCAGCCTTTTTCCTTAATATAGCTATGCGCGTTTCAAGGTCAGGCGGCTGGATATCTGTTATAAGGCCCCATTCAAACCGCGAAACAAGTCTTTGCTCAAGCGACGGAATGTCTTTTGGCGTCCGGTCGCTTGAAAGTATTATCTGTTTGTGCGCGTCATAAAGCACGTTAAAGGTGTGGAAGAACTCTTCCTGGGTTGTTTCTTTGCCGCCCATAAACTGTATATCATCTATCAGTAGTATGTCCATATTCCGGTACATCTGCCTGAAAGAAATGGTCGTCCTGTTTTGTATGGCTGAAATAAGCTGGTTCGTGAAGCGTTCGCTGGATATATAAAGGACTTTGAGCTGGTTGTTTTTTTGCAGGGCGAAATGAGCGATTGCCTGCAAAAGATGCGTTTTACCCATGCCAACAGGGCCGTATATAAAAAGCGGATTGTACGCCTTGGCAGGCGATTCAGCCACAGCAAGGCTTGCGGCATGCGCGAATCTGTTGCCTGATCCGATAACGAAATTATCAAAAGTAAAGAGCTGGTTAAGCCCCGGCGTTGTTTCAAATTTTTTAGTTTTTTGTTTTTGTGGGAGCGGCGCATCAGGCTGCTTTTGAGCCGACGGGCTGGCAACCGCGAAGTTTATGGTTATAGCCTTGCCGCATACCCGGCGGCCTGCCTCCTGCACCATTTCCATGTAGTGGTCTATGAGCCAGTCTCTGAAATAAGCGTTTGGCGTCTCGACGGTAATGCTGTCATCGTCAGCAGAAACAGGCCTTGTGTGGATAAACCACGTCTGGTAACTCTGAGGGTTTAAATCCTTTTTTATTATGTCTAAAATTTTTGTCCAGATTTCAACCGGATTGTCTGCCATATGAAAGTGCACTAGTTATCCACAGGATCTTATAAATGATTTAAAGTACTTATCCACAGCTTATCAACAAGTGCCTGGCTGCTTTATTTACAAGCGGCTTGCGCGATGTGGGAGTTATTATACACAATAACAAGGAATGGGTCAAGTAAAATTTTCGCAGGTGGGGATTTATTTCTTGACAGGAGCGGCTTATCTGTTATAATAATACCTCACCATATATTTTAATGGAAGGAAAACAATAATATGAAGATGGGCATAGTAAGAAAAAGTAACCTGAAAAGAAAAAGAACTCACGGTTTTCGCAAAAGGATGTCTTCCGCCTCAGGCAGAAAGGCCTTGGCGCGCCGCAGGCAAAAAGGCCGCAAGGTTTTGACCCATTGAGATTAAGGCTTACCAGAAAACAGCGTTTATTAAAGGCACAACAGTTTAAGCAGATACTTAAGGCCGGGCGAAAAAGCTCTTATAAAAGAGAGTTGTCTGTTTTTTGTATGGAAAACCTCCTGCCTTTGGCCAGAGTCGGCATTATTGTGCCGAAAAAAAACGTTAAACTCTCGACGAGAAGAAACCGGGCGAAGCGCCTTTTCAGGGAGGCGTTCAGGCTTAACCAGGCAAGGATTAAACCCGGCCTGGATATATTGATATATTCTTATAAAGGCGCCGAGTCTCTGGATCAGGCGCAATCCAGCCTCATAGAAGCGCTAAAGAAAGCAAACGCGCTGTTATAGAGATATTTATAATATGATAAAAAGGACTATAATAAGCATGATAAAGATTTATCAGGCAGTTTTTGCGCGATTTTTAGGCAGAAATTGCAGGTTTTACCCATCCTGCTCAGAGTATGCCATGGAAAGCATAGAAAAACACAACATTTTTAAGGCCTGCGCCAGGATATTGTGGCGGATATTGCGCTGTAATCCTTTTTGCGCAGGCGGATATGATCCGGTAAAATAAGGGAAAACAAGGGGAATTCAATGGATAAAAGAACATTAATGGCAGTTGCGTTAGCGATATTTGTAATGATGGTGTATTCTTCTATGATGCAAAAATATTACCCGCCCCAAAAACAACAGTATCAACCAACTGTATCATCATCCTCAACAGTATCATCCGCCCAAACAGTATCATCGGCTCAGGCAACATCAATCGCAGGCACATCAGTAAAGTTCCCAAAGCACAAAACTATAAACATAGAAACAGATAGTATTGATTGGGAATTAAGCGATATCGGAGGAGCAATAAAAGCCGTTAACATTAAGAAAATAAACAACTTAGAGAAACATGATACTATTTGCAAAGCGGAATTTTTAAACTCAGCCCTCTTCTCTTTTTCTGCTGAATCGTTTGGCTCAAGCGAAGCCATGAGATCATCTTATGAATATACAAAAACAGGCACAGGCGTGGTTTTTGACCTGCTGCTAAAGAACGGCATAGAAATAAATAAAATATATAACGTTATTGATAGCAATGGGTTAGAAATAGAAATGAGATTTAAGAACACAACAAAAACTCCGGTCGAAGTAGGTTATTCAACAATCGGCACATCAAGCATAAAAATAGATTCAGCCCAGGACACAAGGTTTGTGCAGGCAAGCATGTTTTTGAACGGCAAGCGCATAAAAGCAAAGGTTCCAAGGTCTGAAACAGCAGCCAGTGAACAGTATCATGGTACAATTGACTGGGTATCATTACAAAGTAAGTACTTTTCGTTGGTTGTTAAACCGTATCATTCAATAAAAACAGCAACAGTATCAAAGCTACCTAACAATAATATCAGCATAGGGTTAGAGAATGATACTGTTATGTTGCAGCCAGGCGAGACTGTTTTCAACAAGTATCTTTTGTATTCAGGCCCGGCAGATGCCACTATTATGGCGCGATACAATGCCGGAATAGAAAACTCAGTGAATATAGGCATGTTTGGGTTCATAAGCCATCTGCTTTTGGTTGCATTGAATTTTTTATACAGCGTTTTCAGGAACTATGGGGTAGCTATAATTTTATTGGCGATTTTAATATCTCTTTTGATGTATCCCCTTACAATGAAAAGCTTTAAGTCAATGAAAGAGATGCAGGTCTTGCAGCCAAAAATAGAAAAATTAAGAAAAGACCTTAAAGATAATCCACAGAAACTTAACAAGGAAATAATGGAGTTATATAAAAAGCATAAAGTTAACCCATTTGGCGGGTGCCTGCCTATGGTTCTTCAGATGCCTGTGTTTATTGCTTTGTATCAGGCGTTTAGCCGGGCCATAGAGTTAAAGGGCGCAGGATTTTTATGGATAAAGGATTTATCGCTATCTGACAAGGCATTTGTTATACAAACAGGGCCTGGCAGTAGTATACCTATTAATGTATTGCCGATCCTAATGGGAATTACTATGTTTTTTCAGCAAAAGGCGTCTACAATGTCTGTACACGCCAATAAAGATGACCAAATGCAGCAACAACAAAAGATGATGACGTTTATGATGCCAGTGCTGTTTGGCTTCATATTTTACAATATGCCATCTGGTTTGGTGTTGTATTGGTTTATAAATACTTTGTTAATGTTTTTCCAGCAAATCAGGATTATGAAGACTTTCCACGTGGAAAGTCAGATAGAGACGCAATAACCATGGGACCTAAAAAACGAGCTCCAAGGGTCATAGAAGTGGAAGGGAAGACTTCGCAGGATGCTATTCAGGCAGCGCTTACAAAGCTGGGCGTTTCAAGGAACATGGTTAATGTTAAAATATTAGCAGAGGGCGAACAAGGGCTTTATGGAATGAGTGGGATGAAGCTTGCAAAAGTCCGCGTTTCGCTTAAGGATATATAACCACTGTTTGAGCTTGCAGGCTGTTCGCAGCTTCAGAAAAATTTTTCTACGCTTTTTGCTTCGGGCTAAATCGGGGCCGGTGAACTCGCCGACACATAAAGTGTCGGCTCGGACATCCACTGGCCTTTTATAAACCGCTTTAGCCCTTGCAAAAAGCTAAAATTTTAATTCGCTGCGAACAGCCTGCAAGCAGCCATTGATATATAAAAGTAAATTTTTCTTGACAATATTTTGGGTATAGGTATAATAGTATCAATAAGTAGAATTTGAAATAATTTCTGTAACTTCAATAGTTTCAAATAGTTATATAAAAGCATGGGAAAGACGATAGCGTTTTGCAATCAAAAGGGCGGGGTAGGCAAGACAACCACTGCCATAAATCTGGCGGCATACCTGGCAGCTGCCGGAAAAAAGATCCTGCTTCTCGACGCTGATCCGCAGGGCAACGCAACAAGCGGATTGAGTTCGCAGGTTGCGTCCAGCCCAACGCTTACAACCTATGATGTAATTCTCGGCGCTGCTTCAGCAAAAGACGCTGTTGTTGCTACAATGATCCCGGGTTTAAGCCTGATAAGTTCAGGCCCGCAGCTTACAGGCGCCGAGGTTGAACTCGTCGGCGCCATAGGAAGGGAATACAAGCTGCAAAAGGCATTAAAAGAAATAAAAGAAGAATACGATTATATTTTTATAGATTCCCCGCCTTCATTGGGGTTGTTGACGATAAACACGCTTACCGCGGCAGACTCGGTTTTGATTCCGATACAATGCGAATATTATGCGCTGGAGGGCTTAAGCCATCTGGTAAACACAATAAATCTGGTACGCGATAATCTTAACCCGCGCCTGGATGTTGAAGGCGTTGTTATGACAATGGCGGATTCGCGCACAAAGCTGACCAGGGAAGTAATAGATGAGGTAAAGAAATTTTTTAAGGACAAGGTTTACCAGTCAATAATCCCCCGCTCGGTTAAATTAAGCGAGGCGCCCGGTTTTGGCAAGCCGGCGATGCTTTACGATAAAAATTGCGCCGGGGCAAAGATGTACGAAAGTTTAAGCAGGGAATTTTCAAATTTGGAGGTAGAGAATGACAGAGAGAAAAGCGCTAGGGAAGGGCTTGGCAGCGTTAATCCCGCAGTCAAGTATTGATCAGGACTCTTTAAGAGATGACACAAAATCGCGCATGAAATATTTTGTGGAAGAAAAAGGCCTGCGCGAAGGCAAAAATGTCATAAGTATCGCCGTGGACGCCATAAGGCCCAACAGATTCCAGCCTAGAAAAGTATTTAAAGACGATAAATTAAACGAACTTGCCGAATCGATAAAACAAAAAGGCATTTTGCAGCCGATTCTGGTAAGGCCCCTGGGCGAGGACGGGTTTGAGCTTTTAGCCGGCGAGAGGCGCTGGAGGGCGTCAAAACTGGCAGGGCTTCGGATAATACCGGCGATAATAAAAGACACCTTTGACTCAGACGCCCTTGAGGTTTCATTAATAGAAAACCTTCAAAGGGATGATTTAAATCCCATGGAAGAATCCCGCGCGTATAAAAAGATGATAGATGATTTCGGCTTTGACTTGGAAAAGATTTCAAAGGCTGTCGGCAAGGCTGTCTCGTCGGTAAGCAACACGCTCAGGCTTCTTGCCCTGCCGCAGAAGGTGCAGGAGGCAATACTTTCAAGCGAGATTTCAGCAGGCCATGCCAAGGCGATTCTTTCCTTAAAAGACATAGCGGCCCAGGAAAGGCTGTGCAAAAAGATCATAGAAAACAATTTATCAGTAAGAGAGGCCGAGAGATTGGCGTCCGGAGCCAAAACAGTTGTTATCACAAGGCAACCGGCAAAAAAAGATATCCAGATAACCAGCCTTGAGGAGCAGCTGCAGCGCGCCCTTGGCACAAAGGTTAAGATACTGCCTTCAAAAAAAGGCGGCAAGATGGTGGCGCAGTATTTTTCAAATACGGATCTGGAACGCATAATAGATTTAATTACAAGGGGGGCAAGGAAGTGATACAGCCTACATTGGTTTTGATAAAGCCCGACGGGCTTAAAAAATCCCTGACCGGCAACATATTAACGCGGCTATCGGAGACAAAGCTTGAGATAGTTGCTGCCAAGATGGCAAAGGTGACCAAAGATCTGGCGGTAAAACATTATGAGCATCTTAAGGGCAAGCCATTTTTTGACGAACTCATAAGATATCTTATGGGTGAGCTGCATGACAGAAAAAAAGTCCTTGCAATGGTTTACTGGGGCGAGGACGCTATACAAAAAGTGCGCGAACTTGCCGGAGCGACAAACCCGGAAGAGGCAAATCCGGTGTCTATACGCGGGCAATACGGCAGGATTACCACAAAAGGCGTTTATGAGAATGCTATACACGCCTCAACAAATGATATAGAGGCTGAGCGCGAGATAAAGCTGTGGTTTGAGCCTGACGAGATAATATTGGATTTATATCCTTCCAAAAAAGCAACAATAACCAGCGTGGAAAAGAGAGTGTGGGCATAAAATGATACGCAGCATGACAGGATACGGCAAAACCGAGCACAAGTATTCACACGGTAATATAGTTGTGGAGATTAAAACGGTAAACCACAGGTTTTATGAATTATCCAGCAGGATGCCTTCGTCATTTTCCTTCCTGGAAGACAAGATGCGCAACCATATAAATACAAAAGTAAAACGCGGCAAGGTAAATCTGAATATAATAGTCGAGGGCGCAAACGGTTTTGAGAAAAACCTGCATGTAAATAAAAAGCTGGCAAAAAAATATTACAATGCTTTTAAAAAACTGCAGCGGGAGCTAAAGATAAAAGGCGATGTAACAATGGACCAATTAGTCCTGCTGCCTGATATTATAACATCGCGCGCAGCGGATTATGATTCAGAGCGCGTCTGGCCGCATATAAAAAGCGCGCTTGATAAGGCCCTGGACAAATTGACAAAAAGCAGGCAGCGCGAGGGCGCCATGCTGTGCAGGGACCTGAGGAAACGTATTAAAAAGGCCGAGACGGTGACAAATTTAATTAAGCGCCAGGCGCCTTTGGTTGTAAAAAGCTATCAGCAGCGGCTCAGAGAGAAGATTAAAAACATAAGTTCTTCGGTTAAGCTGGACCAGGGCCGCCTTGAGCAGGAGGTCGCCATATTTGCCAAGGCAAGCGATATAACAGAAGAGATAACGCGACTTAAAGCGCACCTGAGAAGTTTTAAAAATCTGCTTTCTTCGCCAAAAGAGGTGGGCAGGCAGCTTGATTTTATCGCGCAGGAACTGTTCAGGGAAACAAACACAATAAATTCAAAGGCGCAGGATATAAGGATTTCAAGAAACGCCATAAAGATAAAAGAGCAGATAGAAAAGATACGCGAACAAGTGCAAAATATAGAGTAAACAGCGGCAACCATCTCAGGCTGGCTGTTTACAGGGACGTTCGGCGCGCTCCAGCGGCGCGCCTCGCTCTAAGAAAATTTTTACACTCCGCCACAAAATGTGGCGGAGACCAAGCTGTAAAAATTTTCTAAGCCCTGTTTCACAGCCAGCCCTCGTGGTTGCCCAAGCATATGTTAATTATGACTTATTTCGCCAGGGAGAGGTTGTGAAAAAAGGAAAGATTTTTGTAATATCAGCGGCATCAGGCAGCGGCAAAACCACGCTTGTCAGGGGGCTGCTTAAAGAATGTAAAAATCTGGTTGTATCAAAGTCCTATACAACCAGGGCCTTGCGCGCAAATGAGAAAAACAGGCGCGATTATATATTTGTTTCCGGCAAGGTTTTTGCCGCCGCGCGCAAAAAAAAGGCATTTTTGGAATGGGCAAAGGTTTTTGGCAATTATTATGGCACGCCGGCTGACTTCGTCGAGAAAAAACTGAAAATCGGCAAAAGCGTTGTGCTGGTTATAGATGTCCAGGGCGCGGCAAAAGTGAAAAAGGCCGCGCCCGGGGCGGTCTTGATTTTTATTATGCCGCCATCGCTTAGAGAGCTTGAGAACCGCCTAAGGAAAAGAAAAAGCGACCGCTCGGCGCAGATAAAATTAAGGCTTAAAACCGCGCGCGCAGAAATAGCGCAGGCAAAAAGATATGATTATATAGTGATTAATGATAATTTAAGCAGGGCGCAAAGGCAGCTGAAAGAGATAGTGGATTCGGAATGCGGCACGGAGGGATAATGCAGAACATGACGGAGCTTGAAAGAGACGCGTTAATCAAAAATTCCGGCGATAGCGTGTATAAGCTGGTGATATTGGCTTTCATAAGAGCGCTGGAACTTAATTCAGGCATGCCAAAGCTTATAGTTGAAAGCCCTGGCAAGGTGGGCAGCATAGCCCTTGAAGAAATAAAACAGGGCAAGGTAAGAATAAAATGAAAAAGCATATTGTCGTCGGAATTACGGGATCGATAGCGGCGTATAAGGCGTGCGACATAATAAGAGGCCTAAGAGGCGCAGGCTGCGATACAACCGTAATCATGACAAAAGAGTCGCAGGAGTTCGTTACGCCTCTTTTGATGTCGCAGATTTCAGGCAATCAGGCGTATACAGATATGTTTACGCCGCCAAAAAGCTGGGACGTGGAACATGTATCCCTGGCGCAGTCAGCAAAACTCATTCTTATAGCCCCGGCCACGGCGAATATCATAGCGAAATTGGCAGCCGGTATATGCGACGACCTTTTGACATGCGCTGTCATAGCGTCAAAAGCAAAGGTTTTAATAGCCCCTGCCATGAACAGCGTTATGTATGAGCATCCGGCCACAGTTGAAAACATAAAAAAACTGAAAAGCTTCGGGTATAAATTTATCGGCCCTGTAAAAGGAAGGCTTGCCTGCGGCGATGAAGGCATGGGCCACATAGCCGGAGTTGACGAAATAATAAAAGAAGCAAAGAAGTTATTAAATGAAGCAGCTTAAGATTTTAATAACAGCCGGCCCGACAGTTGAGCCGATAGACCCAGTGCGTTTTATTTCAAATTATTCCACCGGCGCAATGGGTTTTTCAATTGCAAAGGCGGCAAAAAGCCGCGGGCATAAAGTTATTTTAATAGGCGCGCCCGGCGCGCTCTCAGCGCAAGAGATGTATAAACAGGTAATCAAGAATTTCAGGCGCTGTGATGTTGTTGTTATGGCGGCGGCTGTTGCTGATTACAGGCCAAAGGCTGTAGAGAAACAGAAGATTAAAAAATCAAAACAGCAAATCACCTTAAAGCTTGTAAAAAATCCTGACATCCTGCAGGCGCTTGGAAAGATAAAAAAAGATAAAATACTCGTCGGGTTCGCGCTTGAGACAAAGGGCCTTTATAAAAACGCGTTTTCGAAATTAAAAAAGAAAAACCTGGATTTTATTGTCGCAAACCGGCTCACAAAAAGACGGAATGTTTTTGGCAGCAACAAAACCAGTGTTTTAATGCTTGACAAAACAGGCAACAAAGAATATCTTAGCAATGTTACCAAAGATAAAGTTGCCCGAAGAATTATTGAAAAGATAGAAGAGATAAAAAAATCGGCGGCTTAGCCAAGTGGTAAGGCAGCGGTCTGCAAAACCGCTATTCTCCGGTTCAAATCCGGAAGCCGCCTCCAAAATTTTTGCTTTGCAAAAATTTTGATCCTGCTTCGCCAGCTATTTCCAAGCGGCGAAACAGGACCTTTCTTAGCGTGTCATTCCGCAGCATTTACTATTATTCCCCTTGACTTTTAATCCCCCTCAGTAGTAAACTACCCCTATGGTTGAGATGGCCCTGAATAAAATAAGAATAGACGAAAAAAGCGAAGGCCAGATGATAGTGCTTAAGGAAAAAACAGGCACAAGGCAATTGCCTATCATTATAGGCATATCAGAAGTTGCTGCAATAAAAAGAAATATCTCAGGCATTGAGCCGCCCAGGCCGATGACGCATGATTTATTGGCGAATATTGTTTCAGGCGTTGGCGCGCGGCTTGAAAAGGTTGTTATAGATAAGATAGAGGCAAATACTTTTTACGCCAAGCTTGTTTTGAAAGTAAAAAGTGATTCTGGCAGGGATAAAAAAACACTTATAGATGCCAGGCCAAGCGATTCGATTGCCCTGGCAATACGTCTTGAGGCGCCGATATTTGTCGAGGAAAATGTTTTTGAGGAATTAAAAAAATACGAGCAGGTAATTTAAAAAGAAAGGGATTGCTATGAACAGAAAAGGTTTTACGCTTATAGAATTGGCGGTAGTGGTAATAATAATAGCTATATTGGCGACTATGGCAACGGTGTTTTTTAAGGGCGATTATAGCGCTCAGAAGAAATGCGCGCAGAACCTCAGGATTATATCTGATGCTATTGAGCAGTATGTTGACGCGAATAACGGCCAGTATCCGCCTGACGGCACAATTAATCCGGCAAATAATTTAAAATCAGCGCTTTATCCTGCGTATATATCAGACGCATCTGTTTTTAAATGTCCGGCTGATACAGATTCCGGATCCACAGATAGCTATTCAGCATTTTATGTCAAGCGCAATAATTATTCTAAAATGACAACATTCTCTGTCGGCTGCCCAAGGCATGACAACGGCAAATCCGCCATGAACCTGTTTTTTCAGGGCCAGACGCTTAAATGTGAGCTAGCCGAGGCAACTGACGGCAGCGGAGTTTTGACCCCGGGCAGCGATATTTCAGGCACAGCTACTATGGCAGATGGCAGTACTGTTTCATCAACAGGCGCAGTGGCATTCCTACAGTCATTTGATATAGGAAAGGGCATGTGTTATAGCTTGTTTAAAAGCGATGCCGATCCAAAAGACATCGTGTTAAACGTAACGCCCGGGGCAAAATTCGAAGTGATTACCCCTTCGGCAATAGCAGGCGTTGAAGGTACGCGATTTTTGGTAAAGGTTATTGATAAGGATCATACGGATGTTACAACATATGACGGTAAGGTGCGCGTGGAAGAAAAGACTGGGACAGGCCAAGTGGATATTCCCGCCGGTTATACTACAAGCGTGGTTTTGGGCATAAGGCCTTTATCGCGGTACTCTACGAATAGTACGCTAGGCAGAGGCAGAGGCGGAGATAGGGATGAGGATAAAGATAAGGATAAGGATCGTGACAAAAAAAGCTAATCAGGTGAATTTTAATCCTGAGCTTACCCAGGTATTTATTAACCAGGCAGGGAGACTTGAGACCATTCAGACTAGCTAAAAATTCGCCTTTATCAGCATTAAGATTAGGCACAATGATAGGCTTTTTATTGTGCCTGATTTTTTTATCAGGTATTTTTGAATACCCTGAGCTTATTGCAATAGACGCCAGGTACAGGTTAAAGGGCGAGGCTGTTCCGTTTCAGGATATAGTCGTGATCGGGATTACCCAAAGATGCTTGAACCAGTTCGGTAAATTTCCCTGGCCGCGCGATTATCACGCCAAACTCATAGATTTTTTAAAAGATGCAGGCGCGAAGGTAATAGCGATGGACATATTTTTTGCGCAGCCCAGCCATGACCCTTCAGAAGACGAAGCGTTGGCCGCTTCGATAAAACGCGCAGGCAATGTAATCCTGCCGGTTTTTATGCCTTACAGGATTTCAGTCAAGGATGACCATGATAATTTTATACAGGTAGACAATCTGGTAGAATCTATTCCGGTATTTACAGAGGCTCAGGCGGCGCCTGCGCACATAAATATGATAGCAGATGCCGACGGTGTTTACCGCAAGGCGCCGGTGATTTTAAGGTACTCCGAAAGGATATTTTTTAATCTTGGCATTGAATCTGCCATAAAATTTCTTAATGTGCCGGCCGGCGAAATAGCCTTTGAGCGCGATGCGCTATTTATCGCAGGCAAGCGTATCCCTCTTGAAAAATCAAAGTTTATGTATATAAACTTTTCAGCGATAGAGGCAAAGGCCCAGCGTTTTGCTTTTTCGGATGTGGCAAAAGGCCTTGTTGCGCCTAAAAATTTTAAAAATAAAATTGTTTTTGTGGGCCAGGCCTCCCAGGGTATGCCAAACGCGGATATCCTGCAGACGCCGTTTAAGGAAAAATACGGCTTAACTATGCAGGCAAGCGTTGCCAGCACAACGCTTGAGAATTTTTACATAAAGAAAACCGGCAAGCTCAAGACGTGCCTGTGGATCTTCCTGTTGGCTATTTTTATATGCGTTATAATGGTGGGCATAAAGACATGGCCTTCGACTGCCATATCAATTTTAACATTTTTCGGGCTTTGTTTTGTCGCGGCAAGGGAATTTATATTAAATGGTGTATTAATAGATTTTGTAGCGCTTGCATTTACTATCGCGGCTGCGTTTATATTTTCTATATTATTCCGTATAAGATTTGCCGACCGCATGGTCAAAACCAAAGAGCTTGAGCTTGATTCCATACTTCAGGCAGGCAAGCTTGCCTCCGAGGGGCTAAAAACCGACAAGGCGTCAGATGTGATATTGGCAACACTTATTAATTCTGTGGGCGCGCGCGGGCTTTTGCTGCGCTGGAAAAACGATAAGACATCAGAATTTGAAAAAACCTACGCGTATGGCTCGGCAATGGCTATTTTAAAATCGGATTCAGCAGGCGCAGAAGAGCGTCTGGCGCAAAATACTATAAAAACTCAAAAAGCGGCCTTAAGTGAAGAAAAAGCGCATTCTTTTCTTTGCGCGCCATTAATGTTAAAAGGCGAGGTAGTTGGAGCTGTTACATTAGTTGACAAGGTGGTTAGCGGTAAGCCCAATGAGATATTTTTTGACGAAGCGGACCTTAAATTATTTATGATATTAACCCAGCAGACCGCCATATCCCTTGAAAGCGCGAGATTGTATGAAGAAGTTAACGAATTGTTTTTAAGTTCTATAAGGGCGCTTGCCGAGACAATAGACGCCAAGGATCCTTATACGCGCGGCCATGTTCAGCGCGTTACAGATGTTGCCCTTGCGATAGCCGATGAAATGAAGCTGGACGAAAAACAAAAGAAACAACTTACAGTTGGCTCTATTCTGCACGATATTGGTAAAATAGGCATCAAGGACGCAGTGCTGTCAAAGCCTTCCCAGCTGACAGAGGAAGAAAAAAAGATATTTGATCAGCATCCTGATATCGGATCAAAGATAATGAAGCCCATAGGCCAGTTAGAAGAAATGATACCGCTTATACGCCATCATCATGAATCATATGATGGCTCAGGATACCCTGACGGCTTAAAAGGCGAGGCAATCCCCCTGGGCGCGCGTATAATGGCGGTTGCCGACACGTTTGACGCTATGACCTCAGACAGGCCCTACCGCAAGGCCCTTCCAAGAGAAGCCGCGAAAATAGAAATAAACAAGATGTCCGGTAAACAATTCGACCCCAAGGTAGTTGAGGCATTCGACAATCTCTGGGAAAAAGGCAAGTTAAAATAGATTAAAGAATGAATAGGGGAATGAATAGGGGACAGCGCCCTTTATTATTATAATGAATGTAATAGCTTAGCTCTGGAAGTAAGGTAGAACATGTCCTTCCTGATAGATGTTTCTTTTTATTATAGAATGGGATGAATTTTAAGGTGGGGCAAGGCCTGTAAAGGCTTTAGTTTTATCAT
>Ga0100387_10001214_pt1 | contig 21846 bp, 23 predicted proteins | sample CryGeymeta201511_FD_81547 | JGI IMG/M metagenome (GOLD analysis project Ga0100387, IMG submission 81547) | Groundwater microbial communities from Crystal Geyser aquifers in Utah, USA - Crystal Geyser metaG 2015-11 | ecosystem: Environmental > Aquatic > Deep subsurface > Groundwater | place... | reverse complement strand
TTTTTTTTATACTTAATAATCTTGCAAATAGAGATTATTTGTTTTACTTGTTCAACTTTAAGTTCTGAAAATAACGGTAGAGTGCGAAGAGTTTCACTGTAAATACTTGGTTCATTTTTCATAATCACTGTAGCTTTAAATAGGTGATTTTTAACACCCGAAATTTAGTGATTATTTTTCAATACTGTTCGATAAAAAAACAAGTCGAAAGTTGAAACTTCCGTTGAGTGATTAGCCATCTTCTCACTTGAGTTTGTTGAAACTGTAAATGTGAAAAACGCTTATTATTGAAATAGTTTTGCATGAATCAGTTAAAAATATTATAACGTTTTAAATGAAAAATGATTTGATTTTAAAACAAAATAAAATTAAAAGTGGAGGTGTGCATTGCTCTGTTATCCCTTAAAAAATTCCTTGGTTATCGTCCAAAGGAGAATTGGTAAATCTAATGACAAATAAAATTATCAATAAGGCAGATTGTGGATATTATTTGGTCGGTAACTTATGCTAAACTTTACAATAAAAAAAACGGAGAAACTTTTTTATTAAAATCGAAAATAACACCCCAAACACAAATAATTTTAAATAGGTTATTCAACAATTTGTCATGCTAATTGGCAGAAGTCAGAACAAGACAATTCAACTAAAAAAGGGCGCCGTAAAAGCGCCCGTTAGGAATTTGGAAGAAGGGATTAAGCTTTGGATTTAATTCTGGCAGCTTTACCGGAAAGATTTCTCAAGTAGTAAAGTTTTGCTCTTCTTACATCACCTTGTTTAAGAAGTTCTACCTTTGCGATTTTGGGTGAGTGAAAAGGAAATATCCTTTCCACGCCAATTCCGCTCGATACTTTTCTTACAGTGAATGTTTTATTTATTCCGCCGCCTCTAACGCTTATTACGTCGCCTTCAAACGGCTGAATTCTTTCTTTATCTCCTTCAATTACTCTAACATGTACCCTAACATGATCGCCTGCATCGAAAGCAGGTAAATCTGTTTTTATTTGATCGGGCAATATGTTGCTTAAGTTAGACATCGTTTTATCTCCGCTAATTATTAAAATTTTTCCAGCGTTCAGTCAATGTTTTTGACTGCTCTGTTTTCCATTTCTTTATTTCTTTTTCATTACCCGAAAGTAGAACTTCGGGAACTTTCATACCCCGGTATTCAGCAGGGCGTGTAAAAGCCGGAGCTTCTATTACTTCACCGTCCATAAAAGAATCGTTCAGCGCTGATTCGCTATCATTCAATACTCCCGGTATTAAACGGACAATTGCATCAATCATTATTACAGCAGGCAGTTCGCCGCCTGTTAAAATAAAATTTCCTATAGATAGTTCTTCTGTTGCAAAAGTTTTTATTACGCGGTCGTCAATATCTTTATAATGACCGGTTACAAACATTATATTGCTGGCAAGGGAAATTCTATTAGCAATTTTTTGTTCGAAAACTTTTCCGCGGGGTGAAGTAAATATAATATAATCATACTTCCTTTCGCTTTTAAGTTTTTCGATGCACTCAAAAAACGGTTCCGGTTTTAATACCATTCCAGGTCCGCCGCCGAAAGGTTTATCATCAATCTGTTTGTGTTTGTTAAAAGCATAATCGCGCAGATTGTGGATAACTATTTCAACTTTCCCTTTATTCTGCGCTCTCTTAAGAATACTATAATTAAGAGGGCTTTCAAAAATTTCGGGAACGGCTGAAATTACATCAATTCTCATCATCATACAATTCTACATCGGGCTTAAGTGTAATTAATTTTTTTTCGATATCAACCGCATCAATAAAATGTTCAACCGCCGGAATTAAAATTTCTTGCCCGTTTACATCTTCAACAACATAAACACTATTTGCAGGAATAGTAAGAACATCTTTAACTATACCGAACACGCTGCTATTTTGTACTACCGTACATCCAATTAAATCATGTATAAAATAAAAGTTTTCGGGAAGCTTAACAACATTTTGAATGTCCACAAAAATGTTTTTGCCAATAAGAATCTGAACGTCTTTATCATCATCAAAGTTTTTAAACTTCAGAGTAATAGAGTTTTTTTTAATTTCAGTTTTTTCTATATGGAAGATTTTTTTTTCATCAAAAAAATCTATATAGACTTCCTTAAGATCGAAAAATCGCTCGTGGAAATCAGAATAAGAAAAAATCTTAACGAATCCGTTTTTTCCGTAAACAGAATCTATTTTAGCAATTAGAAAATATTCGGACACTAACTAAACTGCATCAATCAAGTATTTCCAGCACAGCCCTCTTGCCTTCTTTTGCCGAAACGGCAGTAAGAAGAGTACGCATAGCCTGAGCAGTTTTGCCTTGCTTACCGATAATCTTGCCGATATCATGAGATTGTACCTTAAGAAGAAAAACGACTTTTTGGTCTTCTTGAACTTTTTCTTCAATCACAACACCCTCAGGGTTATCTACAAGGTGTTTAACAATGAATTCAATGAACTCTTTCATAGAAAGAAGCCTCCTAAAATTAGAGCACGGGAGCTTATTGAATTGTGTACAGAGAGAAAACTATCCCTGAAGATTATTCTTTTTTATCCTCTGAGGTGTTCTCTTCAGAAGCAGCACCCGTTACTTCTGCCGTACTAATATCATTCGAAATTTCTTCTTCGGCTTTTTCTGTAACAACTTGTTCAGTTTCAACCGGTTGAGGCACAGGGGTTATTTCCGTTTTAGCACTTTTTGTTTTTCTTCCGGTTTTAGCTTCCTGCAGCTTTTCCCATTTTCCAACTTCTTCGTTTATCTTTTCTTCAGATAAACCTCTCTTGCTTAAGTCGTGTTTTAGGTTAATACCTTTTTGCCTGAACAAACTCTTTACAGTATCGGTTGGTTGTGCACCAACGCTTAACCAGTACAAAGCTCTTTCTTCATTTATCTCAATAGTATGGGGCTTAGTTAATGGATTGTATAATCCAACTGCCTCAAGAAATTTACCGTCACGCGGGGCTCTTGAATCTGCAGCAACAACTTTATAGATAGGTTGTTTCTTTTTTCCCATTCTTCTCAATCTTAACTTTACAGCCAAGTTATTATATCCTCCAAATTAGATATTACATCAATTAAATTTAAAATTGCCGAGTGATTTACCTAACCCGCCTTTACTTAGGCGGCTCATCATCAGCTTCATTTCGTTAAACTGCTTAATTAAACGGTTAACATCCTGAATGGAAGTGCCGCTGCCTCTTGCAATTCTTTTACGGCGGTTGCCGTTTAATACTTTTGGCGATTGTCTTTCATCAATTGTCATCGAGTTTATAATCGCTTCAACTTTTATGAGCGCTCTATCATCAATCGTGGCATTTTTTAGTTGATTTCCCAGTCCGGGAATCATGCCAAGCAGCGATGACAAAGAACCCATTTTCTTTATAGCCTTAATTTGCTTAAGAAAATCTTCAAAATCAAATTGATTCATACGGAATCTTTCTTCCAGCTTGCCGGATTCTTTTTCGTCAAAGGTAGATTGTGCTTTTTCTACAAGCGAAATAACATCACCCTTGCCAAGAATTCGCGAAGCAAGACGGTCGGGATAGAATTTATCGAGAGCGTCAAGCTTCTCTCCGTTGCTTATAAACTTTATCGGTTTACCAACAACCTGTCTAATTGATAAAGCCGCACCGCCTCGTGCATCACCATCAAGCTTTGTAAGAACTATTCCGTCGTAATTAACCCGTTCGTTAAATATCTTTGCCGAGTTAACGGCATCCTGTCCGGTCATTGCATCAACAACAAACAATGTTTCGGAAGGATTAACAAATTTTTTAATATCAGCGACTTCATCCATCATCGTTTCATCAACATGAAGACGACCGGCGGTATCGATTATTATAGTGTTGAAACTTTTTTCACGAGCAAATGACAAAGAATCTTCTACGGTTTTTCTCGCGTTCTTTTCTTCAAGAGCAAATACTTCCACCGATATTTGTCCGCCGAGAGTTTTAAGCTGTTCAACTGCGGCGGGACGATAAACATCCGCTGCAACAAGAAGAACTTTACTCCCGCTTTCCGTTAAGCGTTTTGCAAGTTTTCCACAAAATGTAGTTTTACCGGAACCTTGTAACCCAACTATTAAATACGATGTGGCGCCTTGCGCATTAATTTTAAGATCGCTTGTAGAACTGCCAAGCAATTCAATCAACTCATCATAAATAATTTTTGTGATTAGCTGACCCGGCGAAATAGAAGCAATTACTTCCTTGCCAAGTGCTTTTTGAGAAACATTTTCAATGAACTCCTTAGCAACTTTGTAATTTACATCGGCATCTAAAAGAACGCGTCTAATTTCGCGCAGTGTGTCGGAAATATTTTTTTCCGTCAGTTTGCCCTGCCCGGTAATTTTTTTTAATGCCTTATCTAATTTTAAGGATAAATCTTCAAACATCGCAACTTAAGTAACTGTATATATAAAAATTAATAATTTTATGCAAGTTGAACAAAAGTTAGCTGCCCCGCAATGCATTTGAACCGGTTACTATTTCCAAAATTTCCTTAGTAATTGCTGCTTGTCTTTCCTTATTATAAGTTAGATTTAAACTTCTAATAAGTTCTTTAGCATTTGTTGTCGCATTATCCATCGCAGTCATTCGCGCTCCTTGTTCGGCGGCGCTCGATTCAAGAAGTATGCGCCACAGTTGAGCTTTTAAGTGCTTGGATAAAAGATATTCAAATATCGTTTTTTGATCCGGCTCAAATATAAAATCCGGCAGTTTGGTATGATTGTTTTCCCCGCCTTCCGGTTCGGGTATCGGAAGAAATTGTTCAGTAACTATTTTCTGCTGAATGATTGATTTGAATTCGTTGTAAACTAAAACAACTTTATCAAAAGTACCGTCTAAAAATTTGTCGATTAGTTCCTGAGTGACAGCAAGCGCATCTTCATACTTCAATGATTGAAAAAGAGCTGATCGCGAACCGGCGATATTAAAATCTCTGTTACGAAAAAATTCGTATCCTTTTCTTCCCAGACAGAAGAAATGCTTATTTACACCCGGTTCAATTTCAGTAAGATAGTGGGTTACTTCTTTTATTAAATTGCTATTGAAGGCGCCGCATAATCCTCGATCGGCTGTAACTACAACGATTGCGATATTTTTTACTTCTCTATTTAGGAAATATGAATTGTTAACTTGATATTCCTCGGTAACAAGATGTGAAAGAAGAAGTGATATTTGACGTGCGTATGGACGTGCGTTTATAACTGCTTCCTGCGCCCGGCGTAATTTTGCAGCGGCAACCATTTTCATCGCCTTTGTAATTTGCTGCGTATTCTGAACGCCTTTAATTCGTCTTTTTATATCGCGTAATGTTGCCATTATCTTCTTTAGGAGCTTTTCTTAAATACGCTTACAAATTCACTGCCGGCGTTTTTAAGTGCGGATATTGTATCTTCTGAAAGCTGTTTTTCCTTCTTGATATTTTCGAAAATTTGATTGTATTTCACTTCAATAAATTCAAGCACTTCTTTTTCAAATCGCTTTACATCATGAATCGGAACCTCATCTAAAAACCCGCTAGTGGCTAGGAAAAGACTAACAACCTGTTTTTCAACGTTTACAGGACTGTAAAGCCCTTGCTTCAACAATTCAACAAGGCGCGCGCCATTTGCAAGAGTACGCTGTGTTCCTTTGTCAAGGTCAGAACCGAATTTAGCAAACGCTTCTAACTCCCGGTACTGAGCTAGGTCAAGTTTCAAACTTCCCGCAACTTTTTTCATTGCTTTTATTTGAGCATTACCACCCACACGCGAAACTGAAATACCAACATTAATAGCAGGTCTAACGCCGGCGTTAAACAGATTCGATTCAAGATATATCTGTCCGTCTGTAATTGAAATTACGTTAGTAGGTATATATGCGGAAACATCGCCCTGCTGGGTTTCAATAATAGGCAATGCAGTTAAACTTCCGCCGCCTAAATCATCACTTAGTTTAGAAGCTCTTTCTAGGAGTCTGGAGTGAAGATAAAACACATCGCCGGGATAAGCTTCACGCCCCGGTGGTCTTCTTAAGAGTAGAGAAAGCTCCCGGTAAGCGGCAGCTTGTTTTGATAAGTCATCAAAAATAACAAGTGCATGTTTTCCGTTATCTCTAAAATATTCGCCAAGCGTTGCGCCAGAGTATGGGGAAATAAATTGTAAAGGAGCTGGCTCAGAAGCCGAAGCTACGATAACTGTTGTGTAATCCATTGCCCCGTATTCTTGCAGTTTAGATACTACCTGTACAACTGTTGAACTTTTTTGACCGACGGCAACATAAATACAATAAACAGGTTTGATGCCGAGACGTTTTGCTTCTTCGGTATGTGTATATTTTTGGCTGATTATTGTATCAACGGCGACGGCAGTTTTACCGGTTTGGCGGTCGCCAATAATCAGTTCTCTTTGTCCGCGTCCGATAGGAATCATAGCATCAATAGCTACTATACCTGTTTGAAGAGGTTCTTTTACCGGCTGACGCTGAATAACACCAAGAGCTTTACGCTCAATTGGTAAGAACTTATTTGTGTTTATAGCTCCTTTACCGTCGATAGGAATTCCGAGAGGATTTATTACTCTTCCAAGCATTTCATCGCCAACAGGCATTGATGCAACACGTTTAGTTCTTTTAACTGTATCTCCTTCTTTAACAAGTGTAGATTCGCCAAAAAGAACGCAGCCAACGCTGTCTTCTTCCAAATTAAGAACCATTCCGTAAACATTATTCGGAAATTCAACAAGCTCACTTGCCATTACCTTTGAAAGTCCATATACCCGAGCAATTCCATCCCCAACTTGCAGAACAGTGCCAACATCGTATATGTCCACTTCGTTTTCGTAACCGGATAATTGTTTTCTAAGTATCGCAGATATTTCGTCTGGTCTTACTTCAGCCATTTTTTATTCCTTCTTAATTCCAATTAATTTAACGAAGCTCCACCTTCGATAAATTGTTTTTTTAATATTTCTAATTGATGACTAACAGAGGCATCAAAGACAGTATCATCAATCCGCGCAACAAATCCGCCGATTATTTGTGGATCGATACTGTAATTAAAATTAATTTTTTTATTAACCAATTTTTCAAGATTTTCTTTTAACGCACGCTTTTGTTCTTCTGAAAAATCAAAAGCAATACGTACTTCTGCATCGGCAAGACTAAGATGTTCATTATAAAGTTGAATGAATTTTAGCATTATGCTAAATAGAAGGTCTTCCCTGGATTTTTCAACAATAAAGTTTAAGAAGCTAATTGTATCCCCATTTACCTTTTCCTTAAAAACTTCATTCAAGATTGAAGTTTTTGTTTCAGGTCTAATAGTAGGATTTATAAAAACTCTACGAAGTTCGGGATAATTTTTCAAAGTAGATACAATTAACTTAACATCGTTGTAAACATCGTTTAGGTTATTCCTTTCGACTGCCGAATCGAGCAAAGACTGTGCGTACCTTATTGAAACTTTTTGCTCAGCCATAACTAATTCTTAGTTATCTCATTAATGTAATTGTTAACAAGTTTTTTATTTAATTCCGGGTTGATGTTTTCTTTAAGAATTCTCTCTGCGGCATCAACTGCTATCCCGGCAATTTGCGCTTTTAATTCGTCAAAGGCTGCTTCATTCTTTCGTTCAATCTCGGCAGAAGCGTCCTCAACAATTTTTTGTGCCTGTGTTTTACTTGCTTGAAGCATCTGCTCTTTTAATTTCTCAGCGTACTGACGGCTTTGTTCGATTATCTTTTGCGACTCTTCTTCAGCTCTGGCAAGATTAGCTTCATTCTGTTTAAGGATTTGAATAGCATCCTGTTTTGCCTGTTCAGCTTTTTCGAGTGATTCTTTTATAGTAGTTTCTCGCTGATCAAGAGCAGAAAGAATCGGTTTCCAGGCAACCTTTCGTAAAATTAGAAGCAATAGAACAAAAGTAATTACTGTCCATACGATAAGTCCGGGGTTCACATCAAGCAACGTTCCTCCGCCCTCTTGCGGAGAAAGAGCAAGCAAACCAAAAATCATATCAGCTAACATCAATAACTTCCTATTAGTTAAAAATAAACCGGAGTTATTAAAACCCCTGTTGTGTTAATAATTATTTAACTGCCAAAAGAATACAAATCACAAGTCCAAAAAAGGACATACCTTCGATAAGAGCTGCAGCAATAATCATCGAAGTTCTGATAGGACCTGCAGCCTCAGGCTGCCTTCCGCTGGCTTCCATAGCCGAGCTTGCAAGTTTACCGATACCAAGACCACCGCCGATAACTGTTAATCCGGCGCCAATACCAGCTGCTAAATAAGCAAAATCCATTTATAACTCCTTACTAATTTATTATTTATTATTTATTAATTATTATTTATTAATGTTCTTGATGAACCGCCATACCAATGAATAGTGATGACAACATAGTAAAAATATATGCTTGTATTAGTGCAACAAGAATTTCAAGCAGATAAATAAATAGTGCAAAAGCCACCGATAACGGCGCTACTACCCAAGTTCCTAAGAAAAAAATAAGCCCAATAAGAGCCAAAATGACGGTATGCCCCGCAAGCATATTTGCAAAAAGACGTATAGCCAATGCAAATGGTTTTGTGAACAATCCTAAAAATTCTACTGGTATCATTATTGGCATCATCCACCAGGGAATTCCATGAGGCATTAAACCCCGAATATAACCCCATATGCCGTTTTGCATCATCCCGCCAACCTGTGTAACTACAAACGTTAATGCCGCTAAAGTAGCCGTTATGGCAATGTTACTTGTAAATGAAGAGGAATAAGGAACAAGTCCAAGGAAATTGCCGAATAAAATAAAGAAAAAAGCTGTCAATAAATACGGAAGGAATTTTTCGTAACCTTTACCGATTGTTGGTTTAGCAATTTCATCTTTAACAAAAAGAATAAAAACCTCAAAGAAATTTGCTATTCCTCGCGGAACGATCGATTTTTTATATTTTGATGCAACGGTGGCAAAAACCAGCAGTACGAGAAGTGCAGAGAGCCACATAAACACTACGTGCTTGGTTGGGGTAAGATCAATACCAAACAAAAGTGGAAACTGAGGAATATGAACTTCACCGAAAAAGGGGAGTTCAATTGCCCTGGAATCCATGATATGATGCATTATCCAGCCACTGTCGGTCTTTTTAACACTGACAATTGTGTCAGCAATAGCTAATGTATCCGTAATATTGTTCAAAGTTAAAAAAAAAGTTAATGCCTTTTAAAAATTAGATGCAAAATTTCTGTAATTAGGTACAAAATATAAAAAATGAAGATGGAAAATATAAAACTATTCTGTTTTAATTCCAAAACTGTTAATGAAATTAGTACCGCCGTAAGAAGGAGCGCAAGACGGATTATCATGCCGCCAAAAAATATCGCCACGAACATTTGTTCTGATCGTTTATTAGCGATGCTCAGTGAATACATACCGAGTAAAAAATTTGATGTGGTAATAAGTCCACCAACTGTCAAGGCAACGGCACTTTCGATTGCAAACAATTTAAAAAAAACAGATGTCCATCCAGCTAAAACAAAAAAAACAACAAGAATTACAACAGAATAAAGAAGCTTGTTATCTTTAATCATTTTCCTGTTTTTGTTACATATTTAATAAAATTATACATTCCGGCAAAGATCCCTATAAATGAGAGTGAAATAGTCAAAATTGGGCTAGTGTCAAACTTTCCATCCAACCATACTCCAAGCAAAGACATAGCAGCTACGGTTATAGCAAGTTGAAGCCCGAGTCCAAGATAAGGAGTAACTTCCTTTAGAATTTTGTCTTTCTCAGAATCGTTTTTATCGCTTTCTGACATTTATTTTTGCTCGGGAAATTGTCCGGGAATTTTAGTAGTTTCTGCTCCGCCCATAGAACTGTTTCCCTCAAATTTCGCTCCGGCTTCTACAACCAATATTTTCGTGACTAAATCACCTTTCAATAATGCCTTGGATTCGAGAACTAATTTTTCTTTAGAATGGATTGCGCCAGTAACTTTCCCGCCGATAGTAACAACCGAGGCACGAATTTCTCCGTTAACTTCTCCGTTTTCTCCAATTGTAACATTGCCGGAAGCATTAATATCGCCCTTTACTTCTCCGTCTATTCGAACATTACCGTTGCTGTTCAGTTTACCTTCAATAGATACTCCAGCGCTGATAATTGTTACTTCATCTTTCCCGAGGTCATTAGATCTTGCTTTCAATTTTTACTCCTTTAATAGTTTATTAAATACTTTTCCGGATCAACGGGATAACCATCTTTCCAGATTTCAAAATGTAAGTGCGGTCCGGTTGTAATATCACCGCTATTCCCGCTTAAAGCAATCATCTCCCCCTGCATTATCTCATCGCGGCTTTTTTTAAGTAACGTTGAACAATGTTTATACACAGTTACAAATTCTTTTGGATGTGACAAAATAATCATATAACCATCTTTAGGTGTAAATCCAGAAAATATAACGTAACCGCTTGCTGAAGAATAAACAGGCGTTCCTGTTTTCAGTACATAGTCTGTGCCCATGTGTCCTTTTTCAGGATTGAAGGAACGGCTTATAAAACCTGCAGCAGGGGGATAGAAGTACAAATCATTTTGAACTTCATTCATTCGTAAAAGAAGTACGCGAATTATTGATAACAAATTTCCCTCAAGATGAATTTTACTTTTTTTATCAGCGCTTTCTCTTTTTTTTAGGGAATCAAGCAATGTTGAATCGCCGAGCGAAATTGCGGAACGAAGTTTGTCATTTGTCGATTTTAATTTTTCTAATTCTTGCGAGAGGAACAACATTCTTTCATTCAGCACTTCAATCTTTTCCAAATCGCCTGAACTTAGATTAGCATATTTGGGAAAAACCAATAATCCCAGCGGAGTTATATTCATCAGAAAAAAGCCGAGAAGCATTGTAAAAACTGTGTACCCCAAAAAGACAGCTAATATTTTTTGCATAGTTAATTTATGCGTACGGGTTTCCCGTCCTGTATCTTCGGGAACTATAAGGATAGAAAGTCCTTTAAGTTCTTTAACAATATTAAATATTTTAAATATTTTCATATTCTATTATGAAATATAAATTTTTTAAAATTAATTTACCCGTCATTTTTTTTGAGCAGCTTTTTAATGTTTTCGATATCCTGGATAACTGATTTTTTTAACTCTTCGCCTTTAACCATCGGGAGATATTTTTCAAAGTACTCAAGCGCTGCCTGATACTCTTCTTTAATATATAAGGCAATTGCAAGATTGCGATAGGCATCCGAAAATTTTGGATTAATTTCGATTACCTTATTGAACTGATTAATCGCTTTCTCTATCTGGTTCGTCTGGCTATATAATAAACCAAGATTGAAGTAAGAAAGTTCATACTTGTTATTCAATTCTATTGCTTTTTGATAAGAATATTCCGCGGCATTAATATCTCCGCGCACTGCAAGAGTGTTTCCTATTAACACATATGTCAGGTAAGAACTTTCACTTTGGATTGATTTACGGTAGTAAGTTAACGCTTTGTCATATTCTTTATTTTCAAATGCTGTATTACCGAGATTTATGTAAGCATCATAATCACTGTAATTGAATTTGGGCGAAACAAAAGACTCAACAAGGACAAACAGAATAACAACACCGGCTGAAATAAAAATCGGTTTGAATTTTTTAGCCCTCAACAAATTATACATTTCCACTAACGCAGCTCCTGCAAAAACTATAAACACCGGCGCTATGGCAACACGGAATCTTCCTATAATGAAGAAAATAACGACAGATAAAATGTAGAGACAGATCAAAAAATAAATCAGCTTTAACCGGTTTCTGTTCTTCCACGTTAGGATAAAACCAGCAATTGAAAGTAAAAATATTAAATAAAAACCCGGAAGCGGTAATGAAAGCAACTTACTGTAATTTCTTGCAAAAAAATCTAAATCCATTATCGTAGATTGAGGATTTTCGGAATTATCAAAAAACAGTAAAAGTTTTTTTAGAGTTAATATTGCCGCCCCGGCAGGCTTCTCTGAAATGTAATTAAATCCTTTTCTATACCAAAAGGAAGAAGCTTCGGAGGCTGTTAATTCTGTGCCGGTTAACTTTTCAGCATAGTTTTTCCCGGACATATCGCTGAAAAAATCGAACCCTTCCGGAGTCTTAAATACGCCTAATGCATCATCATTATTGCCGATATAAAAATTAATTCCTCCGTTCGAGGTTAACAAAACAAACTCACCCGAGACGACATAATTTCTAACAGTAACAACAAAAACCGGAAGCGCCGTACCTAAGAACAAATAAATTAGCGCTGGTTTCAAAATCGTTTTCAGTTTTTCATCTTTTCGATAATGAAAGAAAAGCCATACAACAGCACCTAAAAAAAACAAAAGAATATTTGCACGAAACAGCGATGAAAAACCGAGCAATAAACCTATCCACAACCAGCGGTCTTTTGTTTTTTCGAGTTCGTCTTTTTCTTCAAACATTGAAACGTTTACAAGAAGGAGCACCAACATTGATACGATAAAAGTTTGCAGAGTTTCCGATAAAATTGCACCGGAATAAAAAATAAAAATTGAATAAACTGCAGCTAAAATTGAAGCTGCGTATCCTGCTTTTGTTGAGAACAAATTTCGAGCAATGAGATAAATAACCCAGATATTTAAACTGCTCGCAATTACCTGAATAATTCTTACAAGGGTTATACTTTCGCTACTGATGGCTGTGGCTACTGCTAAAAAGTAAGGATAAACGGGCGACATAAAATATACTTCGCTTCCAACCCAATTTCCCGAGGCAACTATTTCAGATGCCCAGTCAAAATAAATTTTTGAATCTGAATAGAGGCTGGTAAAAAAAGGCGTCCCCTCTGTTTCAAAAAAATAAATCAAACGAAGAATTAATCCACAAAAAATAATTAAGGATAGATATAAGATTTCAGTCCGGGAATAATATTTTTCACCAAAAAATTTTTTATAATAAACCTCCTGCATTTCTTCTGCAGGTTTTTCGCTTATTCTTTTCTTTCTTGATTTAGTCATTGCAAAGAATTTAGAGAAAACTTCTTAATCAAACTATCAATTTGGAATTTGCCTTGACGCAAAACTACGGGCTCGCTGCTTGTCATATCTATTAAAGTTGATGCTCTATTTTGAATCTGCTTAATGCTGTAAAAAATTGCATCGACTTCTTCTGAATAATTATCAATTATCTGGCTTGGGTCAACATAAGACGCCTGCCCGGTTTTATTAACACTTGTTGTAACCAAAGGCATTTTTATGGCTTCAAGAACTTTTATGCAAAACCGGTTACTCGGAATTCTGAAGGCAATATTTTCTTTATTTAAATCAGCTCTGGTTTTAGCATTTAGCTTTAGGACAACCGAAACCGGGTTGGGCCACATCTCATTCAATAAATCAAGTAAACGTTCATTTTCAATCTCAGTATATTTCAATAGTTGTTCCATACTACTGATAAGCAAAATGTAATTTTTTTTATCATCTCTGTTCTTTATAGTTGAGATTCTTTTTATTGCTTCATCATTGAACGGATTTGCACCTAATCCATAAATTGTGTCGGTTGGATAAATAAATACTTTGCCATCAAAAAAATATTTTTTTGCTTTTTGAACTGCTTCGTCGCAGTTATCTTCAATTTTAATAATCTCAGTCATTAAACAATCCCTATTAACATTTCTTCTATTTTATTTGTGATTTTTTCGGGCGTTAATTTATTTGCACAGTCGAACGTTTTTATCGGACATTCATCGTAACCGTGGATGCCGCACGGTTTACAATCTAATTCATCAAAGCTTATGTAGCTACTATATTTATTGTACGGATAAAAACCGAATAAATGAACAGTCGAGCAATAAATTGTAAGCACTTTGATCCCTGCCGCCATTCCAAAATGAGTCGGTGCACTATCATTAGAGATTAATATTTCGCATCTTTTTAACAGTTCAATCGTTTCTACTATACTTAAATCTCCTGCGGCTACTTTAACGCCGGAGTTTGAATTCTGTGCAATTGAACTGCAAATATCTCTATCTATTTCGCTTCCGATCAGCAGCACTTCAAGATCTTTTTTATTTAAATAATTCACAACTTGCGAAAAATATTTCGCAGGATATTTTTTTGTACTCCAAATAGTGCCTGGAGCCACTGCTGCAAGTTTACGTGTTAAATTATTTCCAAGCAAATATCTATCAATTTTATTTTGTGTTTCAGCAGAAACCTGTATCTCCGGTTTTATTCGCCATTTATCATTCGAACAATCGAAGCCTATTAATTCAAGGTTTCTTTCTACTTCGTGATGTTCTAATTTATATTTTGTAATGTGTTTGTAAATATGAAACATACTGCTCGAATCAAATCCATAAGTTTCTTTTACACCGCTTTGCATAACTATCAAAGACGATCTGAATGAACGATGGGGGGAATAAATTCTTGTGTAATTTTTATCTTTTATTTCTTTAATGAACTTGAAAAGATTTATGATTGATTTGTGTTTTCCTCTTTTATCCATTATTAAAACTTCATTTACTGCATCAGATGCGTTAAATATTTCCTCGGTTGAAGGAATACAAACAACATCTATGGCAGAAGCAGGAAAATTTTCTTTTAATTTTTGAAGCATCGGAAGCGTAAGAACAGCATCGCCGATGAAAGCTGTTTGTATTACTAAAATTCTTTCCATTCTCGTTAGTATTTCCATATTTTATGATGCCACAACCACTGTTCGGGGTGCTCTCTTATCAATTTTTCTAAATGAGCCATATGTCGTTGACTAATTTCTATGACTTTCTCACTGTCATCATCCGGTAAATTGCTTCTATCAATTTCTACCATTTCTACTTTATATATAGCATCGGTTTGACGAACAGCGATGCCGTACAAAATAGGTGCGCCGGTTTTTAGCGCCAGCATCGCAGGTCCTTGATAAATTGCGGTCGGTCTGCCAAAAAAATTCACTCTAATTCCTTCCCTTGGTCCTCTCTGGTCTGCAACCATAGCAACGATGTTTTTATCTAACATTTCTTTATAAATATATCGTATGGAAACGCCGAGAAAAATTACTTTATTCGTCCATCTGGTTCTCATTTTGTTAATCCAATTGTCTACCAACGTGTTCCTTTGAGATTTAACAATAACCGAGAAAGGCACATTTAGCTGACAACCACCTGAAGCTGCGATATATTCCCAATTGCCAAAGTGAGCCGAAAGAAGTATCACTCCTTTGTTTTCTTTATGTTTTTCGAGAATTAAATCTCTGTTTAAAAACAGAACCGCATTTTCTAATTCACGCCTTGTCATCCAGGGCATGTACAAAATTTCAACCAAAGCAACAGAAAAACTTATATAACTGCCGAGAGCAACTTGGTTTATTTTTTTTTCATCAAAATTGGGGAATGCAATTTTAAGGTTTTCGTAAACTGTTTTTTTTCTGATGGGAATGATGTAATAGAAAAAAGCCCCCATTAATTTGGCGAACTTACGCGCATTTGTTAAACCGATTAGTTTAAACAAAAAGCTTAATAAGATGAAAAGGATATATTCTATTCTGTTTTGCACTGGCTACTTTATTTTTTAGAAATACAATAATAGCTAAACTTAGTTTTTTAACTGAAGTTCAAATCGTTTCGAAAATAAATGCGTTGTACCCGTTCAAAAATTAGTAAGTGCTTATTTTTCTCTGCCAGTTATCGTCATATAACTCACCGCGCATAGAGGAATGAAGTAATTGATAATCAGAAAAACCTGTTAAATCCGCAAACACAAAAACAACGCCGCCTTCTAATTGATTATAAACCCAAATTTCGTGAGGTTTAGTATCAACTTGATTCGGATATCTTTCGATCTCACTCGGTTCGCCGTAAGTAATAAAAACCCTCCCTCTGTCAGTCTTCCAGCCTTTGCGCTGAATATTACCGAAATGCTCATTTGAATAATCTACCCGGCGCATGTAATCGCGCTTATATTCATTTACCGGAGTATCCACATTCAAATCCCGCCCATTCCAAAAATCAAATAAAAACTTTCGTTTACCTTCCTCTTCAGCAAGTTTACTCCACTGGTTAATTTCCTGGCTTGAAGCAATATATTTAGAAACAGCGAAAGCATCATTAAGTTCTTCTTCAGACATCGAAGCGAATTCGCTTAAAATTAATTTGTTATCAGAAACATGGTACATATTAGTATCAACAACCGAAGGATTGTAAATAAACAATTTTTTTGAAGAATAAATTGTCGAATTTTTAATTGAATCACTCACAGCAACAGCAAGTGTGTACGACCCGGATGGCAATTTGCTTGCATTAATTGCTCCAACCTCAACCATAGTAGCAGTTTTACGGGGAACAAGTTTTTTCTTACGATAGACAGTTTGTCCGTTTGAATTAACCAGCAGATGTTCAAGTTTAAGTATTTCATCACCGATGTTTTTATCGATGTTATATAATTCTGAATAAAAATAAATAACCGGAAGAGCTTCGCCATAAATTATTCCCGGATTGGGAATAACCTCAAAAGTATTTTTAAAAAAGATAGAACTTTTATCGTCAGATTGACGGATAGAACTTGCAAGTTGTAAATCGCTAAGAGAAACTCTTTCTTCCGGCAAAGCTGAAACTGATAACTGGAATGAAATTGAATCTGTTTTTGTTGAATCGGAAGCATCACTTCCCTCAAGAAAACAATCATATTCTCCAAATGGAATAATAAAACCGATATTTCCAGTCAAGCTTTTTGAGGAAGCGCTCAGTTTTGAAGTGTCCACTACATTAGTAAACTGATATTCCTTATTTACAATCAAATCATCAGAATTATTATTAACCATCTGAACCAAAAGTTTTCCACGAACCATCAATTTTTCATCCACAGTAATAACTTGAAGCTCCGGCTGAAAGAATGAATAATAGATTTCAACATAACCGCTCTTTCCATCATACATAAAGCGAGCATAATCAAAATCAACTTTTAGATTTTTTTGTGCGAAAACGAATGCTGGTAAAATTAGCAGTAAGAAAATTATTTTTTTCATGGCATATCTTTAAAGAAAAAGGCTGGAATACGCCAGCCTTTTTTAAATGAACTTATTTTTAGTTAATTAGAAACCAAGCTTTACTGAGAACATATGGTTAGCATCAAAATATGTAGTAGTTCTGTAAGCATAATCTACCACAATATTTATTCCTGCATCAAGATTAATTCCGGCGCCAAAAGTTGGACCGAAAATATTTTCCTGATCAACTTTGGCATCAGGAACTAACGCATAACCGCCTCTTACAAAGAAGATATCTTTGAAGCCAAATTCGGCAGCAAATCTATACTCATCATTTGCAAAGTTGTTATTTTGAAAAGAAGTAGCAAATAAAGCTTTAAAATCATCTGCAAATCTTCTTTCGTAAGCCAAACCAAGTTCTATCTGAGATGGAAGTTCGAAACCGGCAGCATCTATTTTGTAGAGCTGTTCTCCTCTCAATCCGTTAACAGCTTCAGCCTGCCTTAATAAATCCGGTCCGTCAAACTTCATCTGAGCGCCAAAATTCTTAAGAACAACGCCAAGTTTCAAACCATCGATTTCTGCGATACCATTGTATTGAACTCCGGCATCGAATGAAATTCCGGTTGCGCTTGTATTTACTATTTTTTCGGAAACCACATTTAAAGTAACTCCAACTCTAATTCTATCTGTTAATGCGTTTGCATAAGTAACGCCAAAAGTTACAAATAAAGGTGAAAAGATTGCGCCGGTACCGCTTGGGTTTTCAACCGTGGTAACCGGAATATCACCAAAATCAATAGATTTAATACTGAAGGCAAGAGAACCTAAGCCTTCGAAATTTGTGCCGATAGCGGCGTATGAGACGCCAATATCAGCGATATAGTTCATGTGTGAGAACATTGCTTCGGTGGAGTTACGGGAAACTCCCAGACCGGCAGGATTGTAATAGATTGCATCTATACCTTCAAGACCGGCAACATAAGCTCCTCTAAGAGCCAAACCGCGCGCACCAACTGGAATTAATAGTTCTTGGGCGCCCGCTGTTCCGTTACGTCTCCCACCGCTCGCAAAAATATCTACAACCATCAGCAAAGCGAGGATAGATATCTTTAGTATTTTAGTAGTGTATTTAAACATATTCAATCTCCTTTAAAATTTGATTATATGTACAGAGGGAGGGGCGAACTCCCTCCATAATTTATAACCTGTCGATATATTGTGTTTCCATAATTACAGCGAGTTTCATTACTTTAGTGCCCACGTTCGGAATATCGAGATAAGCAATATAAACGCCGCTTGCTACCGGAAGACCTTCTGAATTTCTAAGGTTCCAATCTAAATAAGGGCTTGTATCATTTTTCTCAATAGTGTTAATGAAAACCCCGGAAAGAGCGAATATTCTAACAGTAACCTTTTGAGGCATGTTTGTAAATCTTACAAACCTCTGGTATTTATCTCTTTCAAGAGAGTTAGCGCCAAAATAAGGATTCGGGAAAACGCTTATGTTATCTATATTGTTTTTAGCAAGTTCAGTATTTGAACGCTCCGTTTTAGGAACTTTAAATTCAAAGACATCACCTTTTGATAAAGGTTTCCAAGTTTCAATTCTAATTATTGTTCCAGTTGCAGGTTTTTCACCGGCAATTACAAAATTGCCGACAACAAAATCCTTTTTATTTAAATTGCCTGACTTAATAGGCATTGGTTCTACATAAGGCGGTAATGTTGAGAAGTAAAGAGGTTCCCATTCACCATTGGCTCTACGAGTCCATGTATGATCGGTAGTCGTCCAGGTGATATCGCCTTTCTCAACATCGCGGACTTTGATTGAAAGGCGAACATTATCCGTATCACTTGCAATGTCCTTTCCAACATTCCAGAATTCGAAGGGAACTTTATCAGGCGCTAAACTATCACTCTTTAAATATCTTGGCTCAGAAACACCGATTGAACCAGTCAAATAATATTCACTGCTGCCTGAAAATCTAAGTTCGTAATTCGTAAACCCAATAGGTGCAGGGGTTATATCTCTACTAACATTTAAAGTTGTTAAAACATTACCAGTGGTATCTTGATACCCGGTTATTCTCCATTTACCGGTGGAGTTTAAACCCATTACAACATCAACGGGCTCTGACAATGTTCCATTCTCATTTGCTATTTCAACTACTCTTTTTATTTTTCCTTCATAAAAACCAGTTGAAGCTTTTTTTAATGAGTCTGCGCCAATGTTAATTACTTTGATCATTAAACCATCTACAACATACTTGTTGTAAAGCGTATCACTACCAAAGTTTTTAACATTCCTTATAATTGTATCACCTTTTGTTACGTTTATTATGTCCCAACTCGGGTCGTAAATACCACCATGAATATTAACGCGATACGTATCGCCGGTAAGTGCTGTTGGATCAACTATAGACCAGATAATTTTGCCTTCACCAGTTCCAGCTACTTGTTTACCGGTGCTGTTAGTCCATTGTTCGTCACCATATTTTTCGTCTATAGCTCTTGTGCCCGGTCTTACCTCAATAATTACGGGAGGATTTTCCAGGAACGTTGGTGAGCTATTCCCGGAATAGCCATACGCGGTTACGGAGAAATAATATGGTGAACCATTATAAAGCGCTCCGTTTGAGTAAGCATCTTTAGTTATCTGAAGGAATCTTGTAAGTCCTTCATTTGGTCCTGTAATAACGGGAACAAGCACTTCTTTTCCATTTATAGTAACGTAATCACTGATTACAGCTATAGTATCCTTAATATCATATACTGCAAGTAACACAGGCTCGGTGCCAGCCTGATCTTTAAACTGCCATAAACGATAACCCTGGAAAGTGTAAGTTGTATCAGCTAATCCAGCATTGTAAATAAGAGGGTCGCCTTCATCATAAGATTCCGCATTGTTTTCCCACCATAAAGTAACTTTTTTATCGTCACTAAAAGCATGGAGCTTGGGAGAAGGCGGTGAAGGTGTTAACTGAAAATCGAGATCGTAAGCTATCTGTGCAGCTACATCTTTTCTCTTTAATTCTGTAATAGAATTTAAATTGCTAGTGCCTTTTGCAATAACAATACCTACTACTACTTCCTGAGTATCACCTGGCGCCATAGTGAACGGACCGGAACCCATGACGTGTCTTCTATCACCCGGACTTGGTCCACCTGACCAATAGTCATTCCAACCGGTTCCTGTAACAGGATCACCGGCAAGAATTATTTTCACAATCTGCCCGGTATTAGGATCAATAAATGGGGTTCCGTCCCACACTTTTCCGGAGAGATAGTTATAAAATTCAATCGAACCGCTTGCTACACCTTGAGTAGGATCACGATACCGCGGAAAACGTTGAGTATAGAAAGTAAATGCGGTCATGGGAAGATTTTTGTAACCTTTGATCCACTTGCCGTCAAATTTTGCACTATCTGCGGGCGCTGCGGGTACGATTGGACCCTGGAAGAAGTCATAACCGACAGCAGGAGGAGGTGAACCATAAATACCGTCGCTATTAGTTCCATTGTAAGTGTAACCAAGGCTTAGTACTGTATCGCAGCCGGTAAGATCATCATTTGCATCACCGAGGTCGGTGTCTGACCAATAACCAAGTATCATTTCGCGGATAACATTACTGCCTTTGTTAATGATTTTATATTTCTTGAATACCATATCGCCAAGAGCGCCCGTCCTCTGGAATCCGAAAATTGTTGTTTGAAATTCCAATCCAAATGGTAAAGTACCATAAGTGAATGTGGATCTGGAAGCATCCAAATCATTAGCTACGTACCATAGGACTTCATCGCCAACAAAGAAAGGTTCGTCACCGGCGCTGGGAACACCATCACCGTTAACATCAACGTAAGGAGCGCCATCTTCCATCGGCCATTCGTTGTAATCTTTTTCGTATGAGTCTCTGTCAGGACCGGGAGGTAAACTTTCCCAGCCTTTTCTAATTTTATAAACACGGTATTTCTCAAGTCCCGGGTTGTCTGCCTCGCCGGATGGAAGTATCTTTCCAGCCTGCAAGCCCTGTCTGTGAGTGTTACCGTTCATTCTAATTTCACGTCCTACTTTACCGGCGAAAATCAGACCATCTTCAAAGATAGCTGATTTACCGGTATTGTTAATACCGCCGGGCCAATAAAAACCATTCCCATCGGTACGGGGATCATGCGAGCCATCGCCGTTGTTAGATACCCACATGAGTATTTGATTAATAGCAATGTATTCATAATCATCATTTATCGATGTCTTTTTTACTTTTCCGTTTTTATCGTCCCCCCTAAATCCGAGAGAGATAAAAGCCAGTATCAGCAAAAACGTTGATAAAAGACCTATAATTTTTTTATTCATTTTAATCTCCATTTTATTCATTAGATATTATCAGGTTATAGTTAATAATTTAACCTAATGCCTAATCTAATTTGTCTCGGTGTTCCAAATTTACCGGAATCATAGTTAGTGGCTTTGTATAGATTTTGATAAAGAACTGCCTGTTCGTCACCGTATGATGTACGAAGCGCTTCAACCTGTTTTTTACCTTGCGGACTCGCTAACCAGCCGTCATCATATGCGTCGCCGGAAGTGTTATAAACACCGGTAACGTTCTGGGTATTAAGAAGATTAATTACCCAAACATATATATTGGTGTTAAAAGGACCGATCTCAATAGTCTTATCAACTTTTGCGTCCAACTGAAACGTCCATGGTGTTGTTGAAGCGTTAAGCGGTTCAATCGGGAATCTCCGGTTACCAAAACTTTCATCATCCCAGCGGGTATAGTTAAAACCACTGGTAAATGAAAATAGAATATTAGCGCCGAATTTCTCAAGAATTTTGCTTCCAAAAACAGAAGGACCATCATTGTC
>Ga0100387_10001205_pt1 | contig 21890 bp, 16 predicted proteins | sample CryGeymeta201511_FD_81547 | JGI IMG/M metagenome (GOLD analysis project Ga0100387, IMG submission 81547) | Groundwater microbial communities from Crystal Geyser aquifers in Utah, USA - Crystal Geyser metaG 2015-11 | ecosystem: Environmental > Aquatic > Deep subsurface > Groundwater | place... | reverse complement strand
TTTTAAACAAATCTGAAATATTAACTGTTTTGTTAAACCAGGGAGTAAAAGAACCAGTATAATGTGTGTCATTATAGACCCTCGCCTCAATATCTGACCCAATTATTTCTGCTTGAGTTGGTTTAAAATTTTTAAAACTTGTTTCAAGATTGGAATGACTTATGCCAACTATTCTTGATTGCCCCCTCGCATCAGACAATTTAACTCCTTGTTTTAATTCTAAGGGGATAAGTTGGATAGTAGTTAATTGTGGATTAATGGTGTTAAAAATTAAACCAGAAGCCAATAAAATAATTAAACCCATAAAAGCCGAAAAGATTTGGTTTTTCGCATCTTTCAAGGCCTCGGGATTGCCGGTGGAGGTCAGATAACGCACTCCGCCATAAATGAGAGAACCAAAAGCAATGATTGCTCCGATAATAATTGCCCAATTAAAAATATATTTCACATAAAGCGGGAAAGAAGTAGTTTCAGTTATTTTAATTTTGTTAAGTTCCGGATATTCCACTTCCATTTCTTGGGCAAAAACAGAATTGTTAACGGGTAGATAAAAAAAACTTATAATCAAATTAAAAACAACAAAAGAAACAATAACGAAAAATAAAATTGACACTATTTTTAACTTCTGCATAAAGTTGTTAAATTGTTAATTTGTTAATTTGTTAAATTGTCATGTTCAGCGGCAGCAAGTCCAATTATAGGCGCTTTGGCATAATCTGATTTCGCATTGTTTTAATCCTTCAGTATTATAATTCAAACCGGGGCAGACACAGTTGAAACATTCATATGATAATCCTCCTCGGCAAAGCTCAGAGGCATTTTCACAACTGCCTTGAGGCCATTTTTGAGGTTGAAAAATTAAACCGGTTCTAAAAATATCAAAACATCTTATTGTATTACGGCCGGCATATTTCCCCTGACTGGCTAATTCCCATTCTTTATAACTCATCGCGCAATTATCAAACTCTTCCTGCGCTTTTTTCAATTTTCTTTTTGTAAATTCAAAAATTGATATTTTAGTAGAACTGCTTTCTCCTTTAGCTATTATATCATCGTCAACAAGTTCTGTGGAGGAGGAGAAGACATCGTTGATTTTTGAAATTGAATCGGAGATCCTTTTTATGGAACTATCAACTACATCAATATTGGGCTTGATTGAAGGACAGGGCGTTCCTTTACAAGGCAAGCCATAATTACAGAGAGAAAAACAGAGAGGAATGGTAACAATGTCCCAATATTTTCCTAATAACCAATCAAGATACAATCTCTCCCAATTTATATAAAGTGTTATCCCAAAAGTAAAGATAGCTGGCGGACAAACTCCCTGATTAAATTCATCGCAGATTTTTGGATTGCAATTGGAAACAGAACCAAGAGCAGCCATAGCGGCGTTAATTTGGAAGTTTAATTCCTGATGGATGGTTTGAATTTCTTTGAAAACCCGGTCTTGGGTTTCAATTGTTTTTTCTATTGCTTCGCCAATGGGAATTTTGGTATCACAAGTTTGAGCTGAAACCAAAGAAGGAAGGACTATATCTAAAACAAGAGAGAAGACAAGAAAGATAATAATTGTTTTGTTTTTTTTCATAAGTTATTTGGTAATTTCTTCTTCTAATTTTTTAGCTAAACCTTCAACAGTCGGACTGAAAAGAAACCAAGTAGTAAGACAGTTGGTACTGGAAAATGGGTCAAGAATAAGAGGGTCAAAATAGCGGTTCCAGCCGTTTACAAAATATAAAAAGTTAGGCCAGAGACAGTAATTTTGCCAGTAACTATCTGAAATATTAAAATTAGGATCAAACCATTTCCCGATACCTTTGATAATTTCAATCAAGCTACCGCACACCGATTCATTAAGACCGGCTAAAAGAGCAATGATTTCATATTTTTCAAGAAAATCTTTAACACTGGTGTTATCTGAAAACTTGTCGTTTTCAAAACACTTAGCAATATTACTGGCAATTTTACAATAACTTTCTCCGCAGAAACATTTGGCTGCTCTACCAGCCAAAATCCTTGACCAAATTTGAAGAGAGGCGGTTGAGCCGATAATTTCATTGGCTTTTGCCTCTATTTTTTCAATTTCCGGGTCTTGCTTTTTTAAATTTATAATTTGATGGAGCATTCCTTTTGTTCTGCCGCCGCCACTGAGAGTTGCGCCATAGGTCATAGCAAAATAATTGGACACTAATTCGCTGACCAAGGAACTAATATCAGGACAAACTTTTCCTCCCATATGCCAAGCCGCAGTAGTAGCAGCAGTTGTAGTAGCGGTTGTTTTGGTTGTTTCACCTTCGCAAATATTTAGGTCAAGACCAACTCTTTTAAATATATCATTGATAGCGGGGCAATCAATTTCACCCTGGAAATCGCCCTGCCAATCATTGTAAACTCCTTTAGCCGGATAGCAGTGATAGGTTTTTGTCCAATCAACTCCAAACGTTTGACCTCCTATGTTTACTTGTTCTGTTGATGTGAATATCCCTTTGAAACAATTTATAGTGTCTTTAATACCCTTAATAAAACCTTTTGTTCCTTTAATCACTTTGGCAATTGCATTGTATAAGTCATTAATATCCTTTAGTAATCCCAAGCCCCTTAAAACTGCCAAGGCATCGGTGAGATATTGTTTAAATTCTTTAATTTTAGGTATGAGCTCATCTAATTCCTTAATCATTTCGTTCAATTCGTCTTCTTGAATGTTGTATTTATTGATAAAAGTATCTTTTTTTGAATTAAGCCCTGATTTTATGCCATTAATTTGTTCGATTGTTGAAGCAACTCTCTCACCAACATAGTCAAAGTTTACATCAATATTTATTGTTTCATTTAATTCGCTTAATTTATTGACAATTGAATTTAAGCTATTTTTTATTCCGCTTACTTCTAAAATATTTTCCAGGTCTCTATCGTCTTTTAATTGACATACAGTTTTTCCGGTTATATCTTCTATTCCTCCGCCTCTCCATAAATCTTCTAATAATTTTTCATAATCTTCTTTTAATTTACTTAATTTTTCTTTTTCCGGAATTAATTTTTTTAATTTCTCTATTACTTGTTCTTTAGTGTCCGGAGGTGGTTGCGGACAGGGAATTGGTTTTCCGTCTTCACCTATCACTTGTACACATATCATATATTCTTGAAATATGCGCAAATTAGTAAGCAAAGCTATCACTTCATGTAATTTGTTATAGATATTTTTATTTTTCGTTTTGTTTGTGTCTATATAATCACGATAATAATCATTAACCCCTCCTACAAATCCCTTGTCTAATTCTTCATCTCTAAATTTAATAGGGTCAAAATCTTTCTCTTCCAAGAGTTTGTCTATGTTGAGCATATCATTAATTTTTTCTGTAAATTGTTTGCTTTTTAAATAATTATATTCAGGATCTCCTTCAGGATCTCCGATTTTTTTTAAAATATCGTTCAGTTGGTCTTTTAAAGCATTAGCCGTGGCAGCAAGGTTAGCTCTCGCCTGTCCATCAATTCCTCGAGGCCACCAGTCGTAGACCTTAGCATTAAGTCCGCAGCCAACATCGAAAAGAGACCCACAATCCCTGTTGTTGTCAGGACATTTCGGGATAGAATCAATATAAGACGCTTCATTATTTAATTCGTCAATTTTTGAAATGGCTTCGCGAATTTTGTCTTTCAAACTGCACATAATTTCGGTTGTATTAGGAAATTTTCCCGGATTTTTATCGTAAAAATTCTTTAAAATATTTTCTATCTCGTAAAGTTTTGAAGCGAGATTATCAATTTTTTGTTTTAAAGCATCGTGAGCGATTTCGCACCACTTATACCCACAATCTCTTTGGTTAGGTGTAGTATGTGTCATTTTTGACAAACAAATTAGAAAGTAGCCATTATCATTTTCTTCATTTAAGCCATAAATAAAATTCTCAGCAATTATTGCTCTTTGTTTTCTTTCTTCGTCTCTTTTTGCTATTTCTTTCTGGACATCGTCTTTTGCTTTGTTGGCTTCTTTCTTGATATTAATTGCCTTCATTAGATTCGCTGACTGATCGGACCACGGAGGCGTATTTAAAAGTATATATATTAACTTCCGTACTCCTATATCATTGTGAGCAAGATAATAAGAATTAACATTATCATAAGAACGCAAGAGTCGATATTGACAATGGCTATCGCAAGGTTCAATACCTTCGTGAAAAAGATAGAGAATGAAAAATAAGCCAATTTCATCAGCTTTTTGCAAAATTAATTTTAATTTTTCTCTGTCCCAACCAAGAGAATCAGCCATTTCCTCAACCATCTTTTCCACTTTTTTATCATTTATAGTATCAATTTCAGCAGCAATCTCAGCCACTTTTTCGGTTGAAGAAGTAAGAGAGTTTTCAAAGTTTGCCAACTTATCCCAAAAATTTTCTTTTGTTTGGAGATCAGCAATCCGGTCATTTATATCTCCAATAGTTGTGATTAAAAGATTAACGCCAGATATTGTATCATTAAGACTGTCAGCTATATTTCCTATACCTTCTAAACAAGTTTTAACTTGGTTTACAATGTTTATTATGTCCATTATGGTTTTAAACCAGCCGCTTCCCGTCACCAGCCCCATGACCTTTATAATATTGTTAATTACTGCTATACCGCCAGTCCCAAAGATTGATATTATTATATCGATAATATCAATCTTATAATTTAGTTGAGGAAAACTTAAAAGGCAAGTTGTTTTACAATTAAACATTGGGAAACAACTCTCGCCTTGTATTTCATTGGTCTTTGATGCATCTTCTGGCCAAATTCTGGTTGAGGCAGTAATTCTTTCAGCCAGATAAACTTCATTAGCCGCCGTATCATAAATTTGTTTGAGAACATAGCAGGCTTGTTGGAATGCTTCGGTGGGCAAAAGTTTTTCCGGTGAAGAAACCTGGACCTCGCAGAAATCAGGATATTTTACTTTTATCGGTTCTTGGCGAGCCGCTTTGGTTCTAATTAAAGGAATTGATTGAAAGAGTAAAGAGAAAATTACCAGAAAGACAATCGGAGTTTTAATATATTTTTTCTGAAATAAATTATTCATAGTTGCTATAAGTTCTTTAGAGAATTAAGAAGCATACCTTTTTCAATTGTATCTTTCAAAGCGGTTTCACTCAAACCTTGAATGAATTTACTGATTTCCTCGGTTATTTCTTTTATTTTTGTCTGCGAGAGATTTTGACCAGTTTTTTCCGCAATTTTAGCTACTAATTTATCAACGATTGAGCCGGCAATCGAATCGCTTTTTTCTTGAAGAGCCTTATCAATTTCATTGGCAATATCTATTTCTTTTAATAACTGGTCAGCAACCTCATCTGCTATTTTCTCTCTTTCCTCTTTGTTTAAACCAAAAATATCGCCATAAGTTCTTTTCCAGCAATCCGGGAAAATGTATTCCATTAGTTTTTTGCTGAATAACCAATTAAACTTTTTTTCCAGCCAAGATTTAATAGATTGACCTAAAGCTTCTTTACAGGAAAAATGCTTTCCGTCTTTTTCATATTCGCCATATTCAATACATAAATTAACCAAGGAAGTATTTAAAATTTTACATTTGTCGCGTGTGTCTTTAGAAATTTCAATTTTTACTGGGCCAACAATTGGCGGTTTATCAGGTATTGGGTTAGGAGTTTCTTTTATAACAGTAAAAGAAGTAATAGTTGTTCCCGGAGCCGGATCAGGAGCATTAGCGCATTTTTTAATTACATCGGAAAGCGAATTGGTTAATGGTTCTCCTAAAAATGGGAAAATTTCTGTGAGAGATTTATTCAAAGTATTCTTAAGCCACTCTGGGAGAAATACATCCCACATTGGATTGCTGATTGCATAAGCGAGTTCTGGTTGACTTAAACCCAAGGGCAAACTTAGACCATTTAAAGCCTTTTCCTCTCCTAGATAGGGGTAAAAAGGATTGTCTAGTTGATAGCATTTTTCTGAAAAAGTTTCATTTCCAATAAAGTTAGGAATACTTTGGGGAAATATTTGTCTGATAATTATTTTGGTAAAGCAAGGGATATCTTCATCTTTTAAATATTGGTTTATTAAATTAACCAAATGACCAATTGGGTTAAAGGGGAATAAATCAAGAACTTTTTCAAGTTTATTTAACTGTTGAAGATCGCGAAGAGTGTTTATTATAGATAAAATTGAATCGTTAGTAATTGAAATAGAATGAGTTTCGTCAATTTTAATAGGATGTTCTGAAACTAAAGTACGAACAGAAGTAAAAAGCGTATGGCAGTAATCAAGTCGGGTTTTTCTTTGTTCTTCTGTTTCTTGGGTTCTTTGTTCTTCTTGGCATAAAAGGTCTTTAATCGTAGTTTGAGAATAGGGCATAAGCTCAAGAAGAGATTTATTTATATATCCAGTTCTTTCTAAATAAGTTAAAAGAGATGTTTCTAAAATTTCTTTAGTATTTCTGACGCTTTTTTTTGTTTCTTCATCTTGATATAGGTCAGGGTCAAGCATTAAGTCATAAAGGGTGTATTTCAAATATTTAAGCCAAGGAAAGGCGTCAAGCGGACTGCTTTCAAGCATTTTTCTGGCCTCTTCTCCGCCATATTCTTTTATTAAATCTAAAATCCGGGCAGTAAGAAAGTGTTCTGCTTCTTCTGGCATCCATGTAATAAATTTAGTGGTAAAAGGCGAACAAATATTGTTCTCAAGACGTGCTTTATAGGCATATAATCTTTGTTTAGTTTTTTCATCTTGGGCGTTTTCTATTTCTTTGTCTATGTCCTTTAAAAATTTTTGACCTTCTGGGCTCGCCAGATAATTTTGACATAGTGTTCTAAAATGCTGAATCAAATTATTTTCAAAGAAATCCCGACAATTAAAGGTGGATTCCTTCCCCACCGATATCTGGCAAACTTCATAAAATACATCTTTGACAGTTTTGTTGAGCAAATTTCTAATAAATTCCATTGCGGGCGTAAGCCAAGATTCAAGTTCAGCAGCATAATAACCAAGATACCAGTCAAAATATGTTTCAAAATAGGCAACGGTTATATCTTGTAATATGTCAATACCAACCGATAAGGCCTCTTCAATAATTGGTATTACTCTCGTTGTTTCAGGAATAAGTGGTATTAGATTGTTTTCTATAAGTTTTCTTTCCCAGTTCGCTGCGGTTTCGCCGAGCTTCTTACCCAAATTTCTTGCCGAAAGCGCGCCCGCAGCTTGCTCTTTAAGATATTTTTGGGCGAAAGCCAAGGTGGTGCTTCCCTCAGTAAAGGTTTCAAATACTCTTTTGGAAAGAGTTTTTGATATTGCTTGAGAATATTTTGGAGAAATTAGAGAAACTGTTTCTAAAATTGCGTTAAGAGTAGTAGTGGTAAGATATTCCTGTCCGGCTTTGGAAATAATTCCTAAAAGGTCTTTATTTAAGACGTCTTTGGTAATTTTTCCGCTTTCATGCCATTTCGCCCATTGGTCTAAAACACTATTGGTGAGAAATTCCCGGGTTGTCGTTGCTGAAAGAAGAATTTTTTCCGGGGTTATTTCCATAAATTCTTCAAAAGCAGCAATAAATTTGGCGCATTTATCTTCTTTTTTTGCCGTTTCTACTTTATCATTTATTTTTTCTTGGAAAAGTTTTGTTAATTTCTCGGCTAATTTCGCTGCCAATTCTTCAAGAGTTTTTTTAAGATAATCTAATCCCCCTTCTTCCAGTGCTTCTTTAATAATCTCTTGCCATTCTTCTTCGGAAATAGTTTTTAGAAAATCACCTTTGAGTTTTTCATTAATTATTTGTTGGATAACGAAATTATATTCTTCAGGCGAAATATTCCCCAAGACCAAAAAACTATTTAAGCGGACAGTTTCTTTTGTAACCTGTTGATTTTGGAAATTAGCTTTTGGGAAATAAAAAGTAGCCGAATCAATAACATTTTCTTCTGCCCATAAAGAACTTGGCCAGCCATATTCGGTTTCAATTTCAATTTTTTGTTTTGCTTTCCCGGCCAAATATTGAAGATAGCTGAAAGTTGAATAATCGATTATATTATCCGTTTCAGTAAGATAGAGCTGAGCTTTCCGCAAATTATTAAGATGGTTGGTCAAATAAACAACTTCTAAATTAGCAATTTTTATTCTTTCTATTTCCAATTCATTCATTGCCTTTTCCACTTCGGCTTGTTTATTAGCTATCTCTTTTAATTTTTTTTCATCGCACTTATTTTCGCAAGCATTTGAGCCAAATTCAGGAATACATTTGCAGCCGAATAAAACTCCTTCCCCTTTGCAATTAGTAGTGCCGCAGGTGCAGGCCTCGGTAATTGTTGCTAATTCTTTAAGTTTTGTTTTTAACGCTTCTGACTTAGCTTTTGCGCTATTTAAAACATCAATGAGCGATTGCTCCGTCTTGGTCGGATCAGGTTTTTTTAATTGGGACAAGGTTTGGTCAATTAATCTTCCCATCGGAACTTCTTGATAGACAGTTGCTTCTGGTTTTTCTGAAGGCAGAGTGGGAATTTCTGCCGGAGCAAAGACCGGTCTTTTTAATCTAAAAAGCGCCAAGTCCGGATTAACAGTGTAAATAATTAAAGTTGAGATGGTTATAATTGTTAAACCAAAAAGAGCTGAGGAGACCCAACTTCGAGCAGTAAGCAAGGTCTCGGGTTTTTCCCGGGAAACTAAATGAAGAAATCCTCCGTAAATCAAAGCGCCCAGACAGATTAAAACGCCAATGAGAATAAAGAGATTAAAATAATATTGGAAATAATAGGGGAGAGCATCTGTTTCGGAAAGTTTTTTAGCTTCTATTTCTTTTTGGATTTCGTTTGGAGTTTTGGCGCCCGGCACTGGCGGATAAATTATTTCCAAAGCAAAAGCAGAATAGGCTTCAAAAAGAAAAATTACTAAAAGAAAAACAATAAAAAAAATTTTAATCCCCTTTTTCTTCATAATTAGGACTTTAATTCAAACCAAACTGCTACTACCCAAAGAGGGACAAAGCTGCTCAAAACGGGAATAAGTTCCGTTATCATACAAAGAGGTTTTAACCACTTCGCTGCTTTACTTAATCGACTTACAGCTTTTGTGGGAGCAGTTATTGATTGAGAACGCCAAAGCATCCAACTGCCAATAATAGCAAAGGCGCAGACATCAAGGATAATTGAGAGAATTTGGGTAACACCTGAGGGGATAATATCAAGAACAAACTCAAGACCATCAACCGCTATGGCCAATCCCAGCATTATTATTCCTTCCGGGCTGAGAAAGGCATTGGTAGTTTTATCTTCTGCAGCTTGACCTTCTTCAGTTTTTTTAGAAAGTTCTTCTGCCATTATTTAGCTAATTTTAATCTTTTTTTTGCCTCCCTTATTTTTAAAATTTGTTCCGGCGAGGTAGTAACCATTTGGTCTTCAGCGTAAGAAGCAACGACTTTAAGGGCAACTCTTTTTTGACCGGCAATAAACACCCCTTCGCCCACCGCTGATTCAAGCAGGTGATACTTTTCTTCTTCCGTCAAATAAAAGATTTGTTTAACAACATCAATTGTTGCCGGACTTTGCTTCATTAAAAAGAGAAGCGAAGAATTAGTGATGATCGGCCGGCCATAATCAGAATTCATAAAGTCAGAAACATCCTGAGTAATCGTTGTTACTCCCAGCCAATATTTTCTTGCCCGTTTGCAAAGGCCGTAGAGAAACGAAGCGCCATCGGGTGATTGCATTAATCGCCAGGCCTCATCAACCAAAAGAAGTCTTTTCTTTAAGACCGAACGAATTTTATTCCAAATGTATCTTAAAATTACAAACATTGCCATTGGTCTGAGTTCCTCTTCCATATCCCGCACCCCAAAGACAACTAAATTTTTATCCATTGAGACATTTGAAGATTGGTTAAAGAATCCGGCATAACTGCCGCGGCTATATTTTCTTACTCTTTCTACCAACGATTCAGTGCCGGTCATTGAAGAAAGAACTTCTTCAAAATCAGACATTAAGGGAATTTTTTCAGGCCAGCTTTTTGGGTCAGAGGTTGGCGTGATGTCGCGAGCAGCGTAGGTCTCGGTTACTGCCTGGTCAATGAGAGCGTCTTCGGTTGGGGTCAGCCCACCCAGCATAATTCGAAACAGCCCCACCAGATTTATTGTATTAGTCCGAATAATATCTTCTGGTTTTTCGTCTTCTAAGGGTATTGGCAAATCAAAAGGATTTAAGTGATGAGGAGAAGTTAAAGAAAATTTAAAATAAGAACCATCAACTGCATCTGATAAAAATTCATATTCATTTTCAGGGTCAATAATAATAGCGTCTATTCCCTGCATTAGATATCTTAAAATTTCTAACTTACAAAAGTAGCTTTTACCCGAACCACTCTTGGCGAATACCACCAAGTTCGCATTCTCTAAAGTAAAACGGTCAAATAAAACTAAAGAATTATTATGGAGATTTACGCCATATAAAATTCCTTCATTAGCGCTTAAATCGGGCGAAATAAAAGGGAAAATACTTGATAAAGGAGCGGTATTCATAAAATTATGAACCAATATTTTATCCAAGCCATAGGGAGAACTGGAAATAAATCCTTCTTTTTGCCTCATCAGGCAGGGTTTAATATAAATTAAGCGCGACTCAAAAATTGAACGCAACCGAGTGGAAATTTGCCCTAATTCTTGTTCGGTGTCGCCATAAATGGTGAGATATAAACCAAATTTAAACATTCGTTCCGACGCTGTCTGAAGTTGGTCTCTTAATATTTCAATATCCTGGTAAGCGGTTTCCAAGACCGGGTCCCTCACCAAACCTTTTTCTGCCCGCTCAATTAATTCCGCTTGAATGCCGGTTACTTTTCTTCTCAATTCTTTTAAAATTCTTCCCGAATCAATAGGATTGAAATGAATAGAAATGTCAAAAGGATAATTTAAATTGATAACCGGCGAAAGCCAACCAATGGAAAGATATCTTGGGTAAGAGAAGATAAAAAAACTTTTAACCAGCCGCTCTCCTAAAACAAGATGATTTTGGTCTATTTTAATATAAGATGGAGCAACAATATCTCCGATTCCAATCTCTTCCCTTATTTCTGTTTGTTCTTCAATCTTTTTCATAATTATTTTATGAGTTCTGGAATAATTTGAGGATAATAACCCTGTTCGGCTTCCTGCGGATGATGCCAACTCCAGAAAAGCTCAATTAATTCAAGAGTGGTCAGAGGAATAGCATTTAAGCCGCAGCGGTGGAGTCCCATGGCTGTAAATTCCATTCTTTGCCAAAGTTGTTCTTTACATCTTCTAAAATTATCTTCGCTTATTTGGAAAGTTTTTCCTTTTAAAATAGAAAAGCCCGCGCCAGCTATTTCTGAAAGGAAAAAGGGAACAACAACATAAAATTCTTTTCTCATAATGGAACCGGCCTCTACTAAACTTTCAATAAATTTTCTATATTCGGCTGTTTGAATTTTTAAGAGTTCATTTTTTTGTTTTTGTTCCAATTCTTTTAACTTTTCAAAATAGCCGGTAATATTTAAACGTCGGGAACGAACAATAATTTGGCAGGGGAAATCTAAAGAATTTAGAAAATTTTGAAACTGATAAATAAGAGCATTTTGTTCTTCTTCTGATTTCAAAGCAAAATTTATTGAGGAAACCATTAAGATTCCTCTCATACTTTTATCTTTTAAAATAACTACCCCTTCTTTAATTTCTGAAAATTCTAAAAATTGTTGAGTTGCTGGATACATAATTATTAAAAACGGCCGATTTCAATTTTTGAACCGAGTTTACCCAATTTACTTTCCGGAGAAACTTTTAAGGGAGGTTCCTCTTCCCCTTCTTTCTCCTCTTCTTTTTTTAATATCTTAGATATTATTTTTTCTTTTTTCTGCCAAATATAAATCTTGGCTGAAGAAAAAAAACCAAAAGAATGTTTAATTACTTCAGGCAAGGGGACACCATCAATTTTTATAAAAACAAAAGCTAAAACTAAGCCCACCATCAAAAGAACAGCAATTAAAAAAAGCCAGACAGGAACAAAAAAATAAAGAAAAACTAAAACAACGCCAGCTAAAGCCAAATAAAGAACCTGATGATAACTAAAAGGCCCAACAATTTTTGCCTCTCTTTCTAAAAATTTTGACACTTTAAATTGCATATCCTGTATTATTATATTATTAATTTATTACGAGTTATTTATTACGAGTTTAACCCCTAACTCGCTAACTCGTAATAGATAAATAAATTAATAAACTAATTATTCTATCGGTTCGCGATAAACATCTTGAGATTTTGGTTCTTCAGGTTTTTCTGTTTCTTCCGCAGTAATTTCTTCTGATTTTCTCGCTAAACTTAAAACCTCATTTTTTAAATCAGTTGCCAATTCCTCTGCTTTTTTTTGAGAAATATTAAGTTGCTTTTGGAGTGAAGCAGTAAATTCTAAGAAAGAAAGATTTTTTTCTTTATATTTTCTCAGAATTTCGGCAATGATGACAATATTTGACTCTTTGCCCAATTGAAATTTTTTTTCCAGTTCTTCTGGCGACTCTTCTAATTCAAAGTTTTTAAGTATCTCAGAAGCGATTTCAATTGTTTCGTCAGGATAATCAATTGATTGTTTTTCAAAATTATTAGTCATATTTATACTCTTATTTTTCTTTTTCTCCTGTTTCTACTATTACTGTTGGTGTTGGTGGAGGTTCTTGATAAGCCAAATCAAGCTTTATATTGGCTGCTAATTTCTGGAAATTACCGATGAATTCAGCCCTTTGCTTTCGATCTTGTTGAAAGTTAGTATCAAGGAATGAATTTAATTGTTCTGGGTTTTGGTTTAATTGATTATAAACGTTTAACGCATTTCCCCTTTTATCAGTATCTAAACGGCGGACAAGAGCGCCCAAATTTTTCCCCATTCGTTTGACAGCCTCTAAAACATAAGGCGCATTGTTCCAATTTTCCTTGGTGGTTTTAGCGAATTGATTCGCTGACCAGTTTTTAGTAACATCAGCAATGGTTGTCTGTAGTTGATCAGCCGCATGGGGATATTTCTCTAGGAAAGGTTTTTTCGGTAACCATTCTTGATTTATTGCTTTAGTTGTCTGAGAAATAAGCGATGAGGGTAGTTCACCTCTCTGTATTAAGTTAGAAAGCATTCCTTTTCCTTTAATAGTATTAGCGTAGGTCTCGGCGCCTTTGATAAGTGTGTCAGTTGATAGAGCTTTGGATTTGGCCGCCTCCGCTGCGACAGCTTTTTGTTGGTAACTCTCAGTACTACCTATTGGTATAAGGTGCATCTTTTCAAGCATTTCCCTTCCTTTGGTAGCCATTTCTGCTGTAGAAGTTCTTCCTTCCTCCTGGCCTTCAGTTGTCCATCCACCTCGAAGCGCGCCCATGCCAAATCCTTTTAATCCCCCAAGGGTTTTTCCCCACCCCCCTTTTCCTTCGCTTACCCCTTTTACTGTTCCTTTATACATTCCAGTGGTAGCACCTCTTAAAATATTACCTATTCCTTTGCTTCCTGCCCAAAGAGCGGATTTACCCTTGGTTTTAGCCCAAGCTGTAAGCTCCTTTGCGCCCATGGGACTGAATTGAAAAGTAGCCAATAAACCAATAACCAAAAAAGCTAAAACCACAAAATAGCTTGATACTGTTCCCAAAAAAACAGCAGCTTCGGAACCAATGGCGCCGGTTGGGACAGCTCGCTGCCAAATTAAAGGAGTTTTTTCAATAACTCTTAAACAATGATGGGTTAAGTAAAGGAAAAATCCGCCTACTGCTCCGATAAGAGACCATTGTAAAAGTTGATTCCACCACATTTCAAAATATTTTTTAGTTTGGTCAAAGATATAACAGAAAAAGGCAATTGGAGAAAGAATTACCAAGATAGGGATAGCTACCATTCTTAATAAAAATAAGGCAGCAAAGAGAATTAAAGCGAAACCGCCAATAAACCCAATGGCAATTAAAACCAAAAATTTAAATATACTGGCAAAAGCAACTTTGCCAGCAAACATTTCCAGTAATCCCCCCATATGAGCTCGGAAAACTTTTTCAAGAAATGTTTCACCTATTTCGCTTGATACCCCTGTTGGCAAAAAGAATTTCATTAAGATATTGGAAGCATCAACAATTAACCCGCAAATTAAAGGAGTAAAATTAATAAAAAGAGCGATTATTAAAAGCCAGACAAAAGCCTTTTGAGTTTTAAATTCTGTTAAACGGAGAGCAGTCCCTAAACCAATAAAAACTAAACCTAAAACAATCCCAATATTGGCTAAATCTCGGGTTAGGGTCCAACCGACGTTAATTAACTCATTTTTAGCCGGACTAGTTAAAGCCCAATCGCCAGAAAGAGAAATATTTACCACCCAAATCAAAACAGCATTTGCTAATCCTAAAAATCCTTCGCCCAAGAAAAGTATTGGCTGCAATATAACTCCCATTGGGATTTCTATTATTTTAGCAAACAAGGATGTCATAAAAATTTTTTATTAATTTATTATATAATTTTAAACGTCAAGAGGCAAGGAACGAGTTAAATTAAGCCAATCTTTTAAACTTAAATTTTCTGCCCTTTGTTCCGGCTTTATTCCATTGACTAAAAGCCAATTTTTAATTTTCTCTCGTGTAAAATTTTTAAATTTCCCTTTGGAAAAATTATTGAGCAGTTGTTTTCTCGGTTGCGAAAAACCCGCCTTTACAACTTTGAAAAATAAATCAGCATTAATCAGCTTTTTATCAGCATTAATCAGCGGCGCGATTTGGAGAATCGCGCTATCAACTTTAGGAGAAGGCCAGAAAGATTTTTTTGAGACAAAAGAAATAATTTCTGGTTTTGAATAAAATTGGACTGAAACTGCCAATAAATTCATTTTACGTTTGGCGCCTGCCCGCGCAGGCGGGCAAATTCTTTGGCTAACTTCTTTTTGGACCATTAAAACCATTAGTTTTGGTTTATTTTCTGTTTCCAAAAATTTTCGGATTACTGGAGAAGTAATATAATAAGGTAGATTAGCCACCACCTTATATGAATTATGAATCATGAATTTTGAATTATGAATTTTTAGGATATCGTCTTGAATAATCTTAACGTTTTTTATTTCCATTATTCTTAATTCATTATTCAAGATTCTTACCAAATTTGGGTCTTTTTCAATTGCGATAACTTTTTTTACTCTTTTGGCTAATTCATAAGTTAAAGTTCCAATTCCTGGCCCGATTTCTAAAACAATGTCAGAAGATTTAAGTTCAGCTGCTTTTATAATTTTTTTCAATATTTCTTTTGAGACCAAAAAATTTTGCCCCAGTCCTTTTGAAGGACGCCACCCACCCACCACCCTCCCGTTTTCGCGGGCCCCTATTTCATTTTTTTTAAGAAGAGACCTGATAAATTTTTTAGAGGTTAATTCCATTTTTAATTTATTATAACAATAATAATTAGTTTAAACAGCTATTTACTTGACAGGAGGATTTAGTATCTTATAATGAAAGAGATAGGTTATTTCAAATTAAATCTATTCCTAAAAATTTTAAAATTGAAGAAATTAGAAAAAAATTGAGGAGATTTATAAAATCCCCCTTTTTCTTTTTTGGGTTAGTTTTTTTTGGTTTAGCGCTCTTTTTAACAATTTTTTTACTTCAAAAAGAAGCGCTTCACTTTTCTTTTTTAAAAGAAAGCGTTTTAGCAGAAACCCATTATTTAAAAAGTAATTCAGACTTAAATTTCGAGACGCCGGAATTAAATATAATTAATGAAAATAGTTTAATAGCTAATTCCCCTCTTTGGATTGTTTCTCCTAAAGTTTTAGGAACTTTAGGAGATTTTAATGAACCAGCAGAAATTAGCAAAGAAATAATAGAATATATTGTTGAAAAAGGAGATACCATTCAATCTATTGCCAAGAAATTTAACATTAGTGTTGAAACATTGTTGTGGGCAAATGATTTAAGTAAAAATTCTAAAATAACAGCCGGACAAGAATTGATTATTCTTCCAGTTTCCGGAGTGCTTTATACCGTAAAGAAAGGAGATACTTTAAGTGAAATTGCTAAAAATTATAAAGCAAAATTGAATGAGATTGTGGCTTTTAACGAATTAGAGAATCAAGACGATATTTTTCAAGGAGACATTTTAATTATCCCGGGAGGAAAAATGCCTCCAGTTTCTTCTCAAACTCCTTTGATTCCAATAGCTGATTCTTATTTTACCTATCCTTGTGAAGGAATAATTAGCCAGGGACTTCATTTGTTTAATGCTATTGATATTGCCAATGAATGCGGAAGTTTGGTAATAGCGCCGGCCGGTGGCACGGTTTTAAAGGTTAAATCTGGTTGGAATATGGGGGCGGGGAATTATCTAACAATTTTACATCTTAATGGAGTAATTACAGTCTATTATCACTTATCTATAATAAGAGTTGAACCAGGACAAAAAGTTAATTCCGGCGAGATTATTGGTTTTATGGGAAATACTGGTAGGACAACTGGTTGTCATTTACATTTTGAAGTTAGGAATGCTCAAAATTTTCTAAGCAAATATCCCGTCGGAACTCTTTTAAAATGGGGCGCTAAGTAGTTACTCGGATATACCTTGCTTCAGGGAGCACGCAGTCGGCTAAAGGGAAAAGACAAAGATTATTTCCAGCCGCTGCTATTGCTCGTCCCGCCTTACAGATTTAAAAGATAATATATAGTTTATCTTAAGCGGGACTGCGCAATGCTCCCTTCAGCAAGGATATCCTCGCTCCTTAATTGGGAATTAGGTAGGGTTATTAATCTTTTTCTCTCAATCGATATATCAATGCTTCGCTGATATTCTCTAAAGAAATATTTTGTTTTCCTTCTAAATCAGCAATAGTTGTCGCTACTTTTAAAACCCGATGGTATCCTCGAGCTGATAATTTTGAAGAATTAACATATTTTTCCAAAATACCTTTGGCGGCTGGCGGAATTGAACAGTATTTTTTTATTTGAGGAACTTTCATTTCAGAATTTGTTAAAATTCCCTCATTTTTAAATCTCTCCCTTTGAATTTTTCTTGCCTTTTCTACTCTTTTTCTAATTTCATCAGTTTGATTTTCATTATCAGGAGAAATTAATTCTTTATATTTTAAAGAAGGGACATCAATAAAAATATCTATTCTATCGATAATTGGACCGGAAAGTTTCCGGCGATAGCTACCAATTTGAGAATTTGTACAAACACATTCTCTTTCCGGGTCATTCAAAAAACCGCAGGGACAGGGATTGGCCGAGGCAATTAAACTAAATTGAGAAGGAAAAGTAAAAGAATATTTTGAACGAGAGATAGTAATTTTACCTTCTTCCATTGGTTGGCGAAGAGATTCCAAAACGTCACGATGGAATTCCGGGAATTCGTCTAAAAATAATACACCGCGATGAGCTAAAGTAATTTCACCAATTTTTAATGGATTCCCTCCTCCTAAAATGGCTGTTTCTGAAGAACTATGATGGGGATTACGAAAGGGTCTGGTTATTAACAATTTATTTTGGAACAAGCCAACACCGGAATAGATTTTTGTAAGTTCTAATGATTCTTCAAAACTTAATTTCGGCAAAATAGAAATCATTGATTTTGCCAATAATGTTTTACCTGTCCCTGGCGGACCCTGCATTAAAAGATTGTGCCCTCCAGCCGCTGAAATTTCTAGCGCTCTTTTGGCATAATTTTGGCCTTTTATCCAACTAAAATCTATTTCAAAATTTTGTTTTTCATTTAATAAATTTTCTAAATTTAGCTTAAAACTTTCCATTTCCCTCCTCCCTTCTAGATAAGCGATAGCTTCTTTTAAATTAGAAACTCCAATAACTTTTACTTCTTGAGGTAATAAATCTTCTCTATTTTCCGAATTGACCAGGGCTGCCTCCGCCGCGTTTTCTTTTGGTAAAATTATTTCTTTAAAACCAAGTTCCTTGGCTAAAAAAGCAAAGGAGAGAGCGCCCTTTATTGGTTTTAGAGTTCCGTCTAAAGTTAATTCGCCAATAATAATTTTCCCTTCCGGATTGAATTTAGTTTGGCCTGAAGATAAAAGATAACCTAAAGCGATAGCTAAATCAAAAAAAGTCCCCTCTTTTTTTAAATCCGCCGGGACAAGATTAACCACTACTTTTTGAGATTGACGGTGAGGCGGCGAAAGATTAATACTTTTAATCGCCATTCCAATTCTTTCTTTTGATTCCTCTATTGATTTATCAGCCAGACCTACGATATTGAAAGAACGCAATCCTTTGTTAACTGCCGTTTCTATTTCAATTAACTGCGGAGATAAACCTAAAATAGTGGCAGAATAAATTTTTGAGAGCATGCTTTTATTTTTCTGCTTCTGTTTGTTGAGTAGTTTGTTCTGCTGGTTTTACATCAATTCGCCAACCAGTAAGTTTTGCTGCCAATCTTACATTTTGGCCATTTTTACCAATAGCTAAAGAAATTTGGTCAGGCGGCACTAAAGCTTCCGCTTTGTTTTTTTCTAAAACTTTTACCTCTAAAACTTTTGCCGGCGATAGAGCATTAGCGAGATATTTGGTTGATTCTTCATCCCACTCAATAACATCAATTTTTTCACCACCCAATTCATTGATTACTGCTAAAATTCTTGTTCCCCGTTGACCAACCATTGAACCAATTGGGTCAATTCCTTCCTCAGTTGCAGTTACTGCTATTTTTGAGCGGGAACCGGCTTCCCGGGCGATTGATTTAATTACCACTTGGCCAGCAGAGATTTCTGGCACTTCTAATTCAAAAAGTTTCGAAATTAATTTTGGATAAGCGCGGGATAAAAAAACCATCGGTCCTTTTGGGGTTTCTTCTACTTTTAATAAATAAAGTTTTAATCGTTGACCCGGACGATAAAATTCATTGGGCACTTGTTCTGCTTTTAGTAAAATTCCCGAGGTTTTGCCAATATCTAAAAATATAGCAGTTGGTTCTATCCGCTGAACAATTCCAGAAACAATTTCTCCCTCTTTTGATTTATATTCTTTTAAAATTTCTTCTCTTTCTGCTTCCTTAATTTTTTGTAAAATTACTTGTTTAGCTGTCTGGGCGGCAATTCTTCCGTATTCTTTTTCTGTTTTTAAAGGGATTTTTAATTCTTCTTCCGGTTTTATGCTTTTGTTAATTTTCTTTGCCTCTTCAAACATTATATGACGTTCAGGATTAAAGCGAATTTTCCCTTTTCCCCCTTCTTTTTCTTCCAATGTTTCTAAGGCAACCTCTTTCTCTTTCAGTTTTTTTAATTCTTCCTCTGAAAAAATCATGGTTTTATCAACCACTAATTTCAGTTGCCAAAAAGAAACTTCGCCAGTTTTTGGATTAAGTTCGGCTACAATTTTTTGTTTTTTCTTTCCGTAATCTTTTTTGTAAGCAGCAGCAATTGCCTCGGAAATAATCTCAATGACTTTTTCTTGAGACATTCCTTTGTTTTCGGCAATTTCCATTATTGCTGAAGTAAAAACTTTTAAGTCCATCTATTTTTTAATAGCAAAAAAATAAAGAAAAATCAACCCCGTAACTTTTACCTTCAAAAGGTATCCTCAATCGCATTTTCAAAATGCTCAATTTTCATTTTAGATAATCCCGCCCGAGGCGGGAGACGAATTGCTAAAATGTCAATTTGATAATCGCTTTCTAAAGGAATTTTCTTTTCCGAAAGATAAATTTGAGTTATTTTTCTTAACTGTTTTTTCTTTTTAAAATCAACTTCATCTTCTGGTAAAAATATTTCGTCTAGAGTTTGTTGAAGAGTTTTTACTTCAAAAAAGATAAGTTTGTTTTTCTTTTTGGCGACAATATCAATTTCTCCCCATTTTCTTTTAAAATTTTTTTCCAAAATTTTATATCCTTTTTCCTTTAAATATTTTTCAGCAATTTTCTCCCCTAAAATACCAATTTCTTTTGAATTCATGAATTTAATTGGACCTAGCCAGAATCGAACTGGCGTCTCGGCAACTTGCCCCGTTAGAAATTTATCAGTGGACTCACCGGGAGTCGAACCCGGAATTCGGCAATGCGAATGCCGCGTAATGCCATTTTACTATGAGCCCCTACCCATTATTTGAATTATAATCTTTTAATCTATTGTTTTCAATATTATGAAGAATGGGTCGATTTTTTTATTTTATTTTGCTAAACTAAATTCATCGGAGCACATAATCCGTTATGTGCTCGATTCATATGAAAAGGATATATTTAGATTATGCAGCTACCACCCCGGTTGACCCAAGAGTTGTTAAAACAATGCTGCCTTATTTTTCGGATAAATTTGGCAACACAATGTCTTTACACTTTTTGGGCCAAGAAGCAAAGGAAGTTTTAGAAAAGAGCCGGGAAATAATTGCTAAATTCATTAAAGCCGAACCCCAAGAAATAATTTTTACTTCTTCAGCTACAGAAAGTAATAATTTAGTTTTAAAAGGAATTGGATTTGCCAATAAAGCCAAGGGAAACCATATTATTATTTCTTCTATTGAACATCCCTGTATTATGGAAAGCACTAAATGGCTTGAAACACAGGGGTTTAAGATAACAAGGATAAAGATTGATAAATATGGTTTAGTTAATCCTGACGATATTAAAAAAGCAATTAGAAAAGATACGATATTAGTTTCAATAATTCACGCTAACAATGAAATTGGGACAATTGAACCAATTTCTGAAATTGGGAAAATCTGTAGAGAAAAAGGAGTTTACTTTCATACTGACGCTAGCCAGAGTTTCGGTAAAATTCCCATTGATGTTAATAAACTAAATGTTGATTTATTGACTGTTTCCTCTCATAAAATATATGGACCGAAAGGGGCAGGAATGTTATTTGTAAGACAAGGAACAAAAATAACGCCGTTGCTTCATGGAGGTGGTCATGAATTTGGTTTGCGTTCTTCAACAATTAATATCCCGGTAATTGTTGGTTTTGCCAAAGCAATTGAGATTGCTAAAAAAGAAATGACACTTGATGCCAAAAAAATAACTCGTTTAAGCAATAAATTAATAAAAAGAATTCTGAAAATAATTCCTGGTTCTCATTTTAATGGTCCTCTAATAAAAAGATTGCCAAATATTTGTAATTTTTGGTTTGAAGGAGTTGAAGGAGAATCAATTGTTATTCAACTTGACCTTTTGGGTATTGCGGCTTCTACCGGTTCTGCCTGTTCTTCAGTTGTTCTGGAACCAAGCCATGTGTTGTTAGCAATTGGATTAAAGCCGCAAGAAGCTCACGGCTCTTTGCGGCTTTCTTTAGGGAGATGGACAAAAGAGAAAGATATTGATTATTTATTAAAAGTTCTGCCAAAAATAATTCAAAGATTAAGAGAAATTTCTGGCGCCTAAATTAAAATGAAACAATATTATTCAAAAGAAGTAATAAAACGTTTTTTACATCCTAAAAATTTGGGGAAAATAAAAAATCCTGATGGTGTTGGTGATACCGAAAATTTGAGGTGCGGCGATATTATGAAAATTTATATTAAAATTATAAGGAAAAAAGGAAAAGAATATATTAAAGATGCCCGTTTTCAAACCCTGGGTTGCTCGGCCGCTATTGCAACTTCTGATATAATTTGCGATTTGGTTAAAGGCAAAACCATTGAAAAAGCAAAAAGAATCGGTTTTAAAGATGTTAGAGACAGACTTCAGCCTTTGCCGCCCCAAAAACTTCATTGCTGTCTTTTAGCCGAAAGAGGACTAAAACAAGCCATAGCTGATTACCAAAGAAAGAAACATAAAAAGTGTAATGATAAATAATATGGGTATGGAAAAGAAAAAAGTAGGAATAGGGTTCGGCGTGATGTTGATTAAAGAAGGAAAAATCCTTTTGGGAAGAAGACATGCCGATCCCAATAAAGCCGATTCCGAGCTGCACGGAGAAGGAACTTGGACAATGCCCGGCGGCAAACTTGAATTCGGAGAATCTTTCGAAGACGGAGCGAA
>Ga0100387_10001172_pt1 | contig 22247 bp, 18 predicted proteins | sample CryGeymeta201511_FD_81547 | JGI IMG/M metagenome (GOLD analysis project Ga0100387, IMG submission 81547) | Groundwater microbial communities from Crystal Geyser aquifers in Utah, USA - Crystal Geyser metaG 2015-11 | ecosystem: Environmental > Aquatic > Deep subsurface > Groundwater | place... | reverse complement strand
TTGTCCCGACAGAATCGTCGGGATACATCCCGCCATTTAAAATAAAACCCTGGAAAATCGACCAGGGCGTGGTGATCTTTATAATCGTCTTATATGATACGATAACCAACCACTCGAAGAAGTTTAATCATGGTGCATATAATCGTCATCTCCCCATTCAATAACTTCGATTTTGACCTGGGTTGTACCTTGTATATCAAATCCGAGTTTTTTAGCTGCCCCGTAAGAACAATCTAATATTCTACCCTCCACATACGGACCTCTGTCATTTATTCTCAGTATCAATGATTTCCCGTTTTCGGTATTTGTGACTCTGATAATGGTATTTAAGGGTAGGGTTTTATGAGCAGCAGTTAAGCCATACATATCAAATATTTCACCATTTGCAGTTAGCTTGCCATGGAAATCTTTTCCATAAAATGAAGATATCCCCGTATAAATAGTTTTGTTATTTTTTTTTGGGACACTGACATTTTTATTAGGTAAAGATTTTTTAGTTGCATCTTTTTCCGAAGTGTATCGTGGGTTTGGCGCGCAACTCCAGAGCGCAGCAATAACGAAGATGGCGACGAATTTAATAATATTCAAGCGTCCCTTTGGCTCCATGCAAAGAAGTAATATTTTCTTTTTTACAGTATGCTTTTAACTCTGAAATTATGTGTATCCCTACTGCAGGATTTAAAAAGTTAGACGTTCCAATCTGGACTAGGTCTGCCCCGGCAAGAATAAATTCTATGACATCCTTTGCAGAAGAAATACCACCAATACCAATTATTGGAATTTCTACAGACTTGAATATCTTATGGACATTTGCCAATGCGATGGGTTTGATCGCGGGTCCGGATAATCCGCCAAAAACAGTATTCAGGGTAGGACGCCTGCTGCGAATATCCACGCCCATCCCCACGATGGTGTTGATGGCGCTGATCAGGTCTGCGCCTCCATTCACAGCCGCTTTTGCTATATCTTCTATTTTCGTCACATTTGGACTTAATTTTAATATCAGCAGTTTTTTGGTTTTTTTTCTTAATTCATGTGTCAGTTTTTCAGTCAGATGCGGGTCAACCCCAAACTGCATTCCCCCCTGTTTAACATTCGGACACGAAACATTGATTTCATAACCGGTAATTTGTGGATTATGAAGTTCAATCCGTTCAAGCGTCTCGACATAATCCTCAATAGCATATCCTGCGACATTGACTATAACATGTGTTTTTAGTTTATTCAGATTCGGTAATTTTTCATGACAAAATTTATCTACACCAACATTTGCAAGCCCGATAGAATTCAACATCCCTGATGGTGTTTCACAAATTCTGGGCGGTGGATTCCCCTCTCTTGGGCGTAATGTTACCGATTTGGTGACAATTCCACCTAATAAATTGACATCAACAAGGTCAACGACCTCATCACCATAGCCAAAGGTACCACTGGCTGTTAATACCGGCGATGAAAATGATAAATCACAGACATTGACGGTCAACATAATAAAATGTCTTTACCATTAAAAATAGGTCCATCTACACAGGCTAATACATAGCGCTTTCGGTATGAATCCGGTGAAGTCTGTTTTCGGGTTGTCTTTAGTGCACATCCCTGACAAATTCCATATCCGCACGCCATTATCGTTTCCACTGCAAGATAATCAGTAAGTTTATGATAATGTGAAAACTGGTTTACGGAATTTAGCATAGCCGGTGGACCACATGCGTAGATTTTGATCTGTTGCCGAACCGGTTTCAGCATTTTGCGCAGAGCATCCACAACGGTACCCTTCAAACCATAAGTTCCGTCATCGGTTGTGCGAATAAAGTCACTTTCCGGGAGTGAGGAAAAAATATGTTCATCCTTTGTACGCGTACCCATTATCATCTTATGGGAAATATGATGTTTTGTCAGGTGATCATGTAAGAAAAGTATGGGAGCAACACCGACACCGCCTGCCAGGAGTATCGGAAATCCATTTTCAAAATCAATCCAATAATTACCCAACGGACCGATTATATCCAGAGAATCACCCGGTTTTATGGTTGCCATTTTAGCCGATCCTTCTCCGATGACCTTGTAAACAATGCTAATTTTTTCGGATGATCGACCGGCGATACTCATTGGACGACGCATCGTATGGCTCCATTTGGTATCGGGTAGGATATTGATAAATTGTCCCGGTTTACAGTGATTTGCGATTAGCGGAGCGGACAAATCCATTTTCCAAAATACAGAAGATATAAGTGTATTTGATTCGACAATAGCATATTCATTAACCATATATTATAGCTTGCTCCGGATTTTTATGATAGTTCCAGGCATAATCAGATTTCCATTTTCAGCTAATATTGCCTGGTTATCTTCCAGAAGGATGGACCATGCCAAGGGATCACCATATACCTTTTCAGCGATTGACCACAGAGATTCACCCTGTTGAACCATCAATGTTATAGTAACAAACGTCGATCCTGTTTTTTCTAAATCATCCAGATAGATGGTATGGTAAGGATAAATTTTATTTGGATTCTCACCGATAACATCGGTATTTGTATTATAAATATCCCGCCATTTCGCCTGGTCATGATATTTATCCTGAGCGATGGAATACAAATTTTCCCCAGGTTTAACGATATATTCTATCCCTCTTGACGTGGAATTATATCCTTTTTCTGAATTCAAATCAGGTATATTTTTATCTGCCGGTAGATCCAAAAATATGTGATCCGGTTTTAATTTTTCATCGGTTTCAGGATATACAGATACGGGTTCGGGTTTTAATTCTGGTTTTTTAGAAGGAATTGTGTGTTCAAGTCCATCCTGTTGCTCTGAGTTCGTAATCAAATCCATTGGTTTTTCTATTAAACCTGAAATCTGGCTCGTAAATTCGTTACCCCCCCTTATTGGAACATCCAGCTGCTGTATTGTTTTCGAAAGACTGTCAATTTCTGCAACAAATAACGGCTCCGGTATTGATGAATCTGTGACAACAACCTCATCTAATCCCAGAAGGACAATTACAGAATCAAGTTCATGATGGGGAACGACGCCTTTTTCGTAAAATCTGTACCGAATTGAATCGGAGTGTGGATATAGGTCGAGTAAATTCGGTGGATTAATAATTCTGATGAATTTTCCCTTTTGGCCCGTAAGTAAAGGAGTCGAATCTGATTTCAGCGTTAGCGAATCGCTGGTGGAATGGATATAAACCGACGCTATTATTTCGGGTACGGTTGTGGTATCTAATGGAGTGATGATCCACATTGAATCTCCGTCGAAATGGATATTCAGAGTATCAAGTGATGAAGCGGTTGTAACGGAATCGTGGATCGCAGAAAACAGGTTTTCACCGTATTCAGAAGATATATGTAGTGTGTCAGCTTTCGCAAATATGTTTACAATACTTGTCAAACGGTCTACCCATCCGATTGATTCGGTTCTAAGTGACTGAACGGCTTCTGTTATTTCTTCTAATCTACCCTTTGCATTTTTACTCAGTTCATGGTCGGGGTATTTTTCCAGGAATGTCTGATATCTTTGGATGGTCGTCTTTATCACATACAAATATTTATCGTAAATATATGCAGAATTATATGCGGATACGGGATCATCATACTCTGCAGCAATTTTATCAAATCTTTCTACGGCTTTTGCTGGTGAAGTACTTATATCCAACCAGGCAATATCTCGTAAATTTTCTAAGATATTACCCGGTTTTTCCAATGCGGGGGTATCTCCTTCTATCGCCTTCGTAAACACTGAATCAGGAAACTTTTCGAGTAATTCAGCTTCCCATTTTACCCGTTCTTCGGGTAGAAATCTCGCCAATACATACATTGACTGGGGAACATATTTTGAATCGGGAAAGTCGGAAATTAACTCTGAATATTTTTCAATTGACATTTCAGTGCGGTTAAACTCAAATAATAGCATCTCTGCCATTGTAAAAAGCAATGAATCTGGCAAAAATACCGACGTCATCGGTAGTCCTGATATCCCCGGATCCATTGACAATAGTTTGTTACTGTCCGGAATCACAACGGCTAAACTATCAATAGGGTATAAATTTTCAGGTTCGATCATAATTCCTTCGGATTTAGAATTGGTTGCAGACCTCAGATCCGCTTCTAAAGTTTGATATTGAATGGCTTTTGCTTTCAATTTAGCAGCTTTATTACGATAGGTAGAATTTCTGAAAATTTGAGTGACACTATCCATATACATTATTGAGATTTGTGGATCAAAGCCATCAACGAGTGCGAGATTTCCTAAATGATATGCAGCTTCAGAGGTCGGATCTTTTCGCGCGTTTTTCGGGTCCTCTAAAATCTCTTTAAATAGGTCAGTTGCCCGAGAATAATCCTTTTGAGCCTGGTAGATTTTGGCCTTTTCGACCTGAAGTGACAGATGATGAATACTATATTCCGGATCTAACAGTAATTCATCTATTTTTGTGATTACGATATCATAGTTCCCGAGATTTCGATTATATTCAATCCACTTTAATATTGCCCCCTGTTTCATTTGCGAAGTAGTCGCATACAACTCAAGTTGTTCCAACAGATTGACTGCGGTTTGATAATCCTTTTGTTGCTCTGAAATGGCAATCATTTTATTGTACAAATTCATGCGTTTACTGTTATTGTCCGCTAATCGTGCCGCCGTTTCATAATGGGTAAAAGCCGTCAGGATTGAATCTCTCGATAGCTCGACGTCTCCAACAATATTATACAATAAATATTTTAAATTTTTACTTTTGGGTGGGTTATGCAACAAATGATTGATATTTATTAATGATGAGTCCGCATATCCTTTTTTGTACTGTGCGTATGTCAGCCAAATTTCACATTCTTCTTTAAAAGGACTATTTGGAAATTCATAAATGAGCCGATTTAGATATTTATCTGCTGCACTAATATCCCCTAAAAAAAAACTGGACTTACCCATAATAAAAAACGCATCATCAACGTATTTACTTTCCGGATACTTTTGAATTACAATTTCACTATTTGTTATGGCTTCTCTTAAAAGGTTCTTGGCCTGGCTGGGCAGTTCATCTTCGTCTGGCGCTTCATCAATTAACCGTACCGCTTTATCAAATGATTGTTCAGCATTATAGAATGTATTAAAGTAGACACATCCAAAACTGAAAATGGTGATGAGTAAGATAATTTTATAATTCAAAATTGGTGTTCTCTTATTTAGAGTTACGGGAAATGTATTCACTATTTAATGTTGTTTGGTAGTATTTAATTTCTGAAAAAATGTTCCTTTTCGAGCCCTTTAAACAATTATATGGTAAATAGCAATGTCATTTTAGGACCCATAAGCCCGATGATCTGCTACAGCTGCGGGTAATCCTGAATGATTAATTTTATTCAAAACAGAAAATAGGACTGATGAATAAATTGAGTTGTGATCGAACCGGAAAATTTTGAGGATATAAAATAAATATTTATTATAGGTCAGAATAGACTTTAAATGATCATTTAAAATAAGCATTTATCCGATATACACTGTAGTCATTTCCGACAGCTTTCGTCGATAATATTTCTTCCATCACATCGGAATTGCTTAAGTCAGTTCCTAACTCAATGGAAATGATCTGGTCATTACTGAGATACAATTTAAGATCATTCTGACCGGTTGCTTCGATGGCAATTATATATGATAGATTGATAATCCATGATTTCTGATCTGGTGCGCCATCCGGATTGAGGATCGTATAAGAAAATTTGACCATCGGATTTATAATATCAACCATAGTGCCGGGGGCGAGACTTGAACTCGCACGGTTAAATTAACCGAGGGATTTTAAGTCCCTTGTGTCTACCAATTCCACCACCTCGGCGGTTTGAGGCGTCGACCAGATTCGAACTGGTGCATATCGGTTTTGCAGACCGATGCCTTACCACTTGGCTACGACGCCCGAAAAAAAAGCCTCTTGCGAGGCTTTGAGCGAAAGAAGGGACTCGAACCCTCGACATCAACCTTGGCAAGGTTGCGCTCTACCAACTGAGCTACTTTCGCATAAATAAAAACTGGGGAAATAATCACGGCATGAAATTTATAAACCCCACTTAAACCATTGCAATCAATTTACCCTCAATTTTGTTTTAAAGACCGCTGATTGTAGGGAATCACCGGAGGTGATGAGATATTACTGATGTGCTTTTTGCCTTCATCAACCATTAACAGTATTTCAGGTTCATCGGTGATATTTTTACCCATTTCAATCATTTCGAACCCAATTGAATTTTTTACAGAGTTTTTTAATTCATTTAATTGGTCCATCTGGGTCCTTAACCGTTTTATTTCAGCAAACCGTTTCTGATCTTCCGGAGTAATATTATCAATAGTAGCCGTATCTGCTTTCCGTTCTTTTTTCCTGAGCTCCCTTTCAAGACTGGTACGCTGACTATCAAATTTTGATAAATCAACAATCTCACCGCCACCATTTATATTTACATCAAATCGATAAATATATTTACCCTTATCACCACAGGTGTAGACTGGAATATTGTAATTCCCGCCATCATTAGATCTTCGCGTTGATTTACTTTGGATAATCAGGTCAATCTCCAGGTTGGAATTTCGGACTGCAGCCACATCCGTTTCATTTGCATGGAAAAGCAAAACCACAAAGTCTGACTTCGCTTTTACTTCGCCTACGAGGGATTCGAGTACCGGTAACGGATCCGCGACTGTAATCTCATCGTTCGAAAAAACAGATGTCAATCCGATGATGCCCAGGCGAATGCCATTTTTTTCAACGATCATATAGGGTTTGAATAAATTTATTCCAAGTTCATCGGTTATGTTTGCGGATAAAAAAGGGAACTCGGATTTCTTTTCCAGGTTTTTTAGATTTTTTAGTCCTGCGGAGAAATCTTTAGATCCCAGAGAAATAGCATCACATCCCATCTGGTTAAATGCCTTCACAATAATTTCTGAGTTCATCAAAGCAGTTTCCATGGGGATTCCTGCAGTTGTTTTTTCCTGTTTAAAAAACAGGTTGCCTGCATCTACAACGAAAAACGGAAGTCCGTTGGCTTTGGTGTCTTCAATGAGTGTCGCTTTCCGGGCAAGACCGCCCAGAGGTTTCTTATGTCACCCACACGGCTCAATTTCTCCGGATACATTCGTGGTGGAGAGTATCTGAAAATGTTTTACACCCCCAGATAATCCATTTGATAATATAAGTATCGACAGTAAAATCCAGAATTTTCTAAATCTCATTTTTAGCTGTTCCTTCTTTAATATTTACGCTATAGGTGACCATAATTGCCATTCCAAAAAGAATGAAATCTTCAATTATTCGCATGATCATATCTGACCTAAGGTTGGTAGCACCTGCATCAGCAACGATTTTAAAACATCCACAATGCAGATCAATTCCCCTTGCCAACGCCTGAGCGATCAAAATGATGAATAAAAACATTAACAATGTGGATAAAAAAGAGGCTCCATGCAAAAACGTGCCAAAAATTAAAAACACACCAATTACTAATTCCAACCAGGGAATGATCAGGGCAATCAGGTTGTTGAATGCCAAGGGAATGGCGTTGTAATGATCAATGTTTTCAGAGAACCCTATCGGATCATAAATTTTATGGATACTTGCATAGATAAAAATTGCGCCCAATATCAATCGGCATCCAAGAATAATTTTTGGATGTAAAAAAAATAATTTCATTCTATCGGAAGTTCCTTTTCTTCCCAGGCAGGAAAACCACCTTCAAACACCAGCACAGTAAAAAAGCCTTCTTCAAAAAATAACTGATCAGCTAAATTAATACTCAAATCACATTCACCGCCACTACAATAGGTTAGTAATGTAGTTTCTTTATCTATAGAATCGATTTGATAAATATAATCATCAGAATAATCAAATGGAATATTAATTGAATTTTTAATATGCGAGATGGAGAAATCCTCATGATCCCGGGCATCTATGAAAACCGTTCGTCCTATATTATAGAGACATAGTGCATAGTCAAGGTCGATAACCATCGGTTCAGACATGATATCCGGTAGCTCGCAGGTCGAACTATCATTTGTATTTTCAGTAACTACCCTTGTCAGAATTCGTGCCTCTTTAACCAGTTTAAAGTCTTTATCCATAAAAAGAAATCGGCTCAATCCTAAAATGATTGAGATGGAGGTGATCGTTATGCTTTGAATAATTGTTTTCTTCACCAATAAAATCTATCATGATTCGAACAGGGCATCAAATAAATTAAACATAAAATTGTTCCCCGCTATGATAGTTTTACTTTGTCTGTCCTTTAATTCTTAGATAAATTTAATATCTTGTTTCTTATTCAATTTTATGGGGATATAGCTCAGTTGGGAGAGCGCTTGAATGGCATTCAAGAGGTCAACGGTTCGATCCCGTTTATCTCCACAACACCCTTTTTACTTAATTTCTGATATTTATTTGGAGTACAATTCATGTTTAACATGAGTAAAATTCGTGAGAAATCACACATTATTTTATGGACACTATTAGCCTTCTTTCTGGCGAGTATGACGGTGGGAGGTCTGGTAGGCGGGGCAAATATTGTCGACCGGATTTTTGGGAGAACCCAATCTGATCTCTACGTGGGGTCCGTTGAAGGCGTGAATATTACACATCAGGAATTTCAAAAAGAATTTAATACGCAGTTACAAAATCAACGTTCTCAAAATCAGACTGTAGATAGTCGCGGCGTTCAAAATGCACGAAATTCAGCCTGGAACAGTCTGGTAGACAAAATTCTCAGCAATAAGCTAATAAAAGAATTTGACTTGTCTACATCAAATGAAGAAATCTATCATTTTCTGCTCAATTTCCCACCGGCTCAATTGCAACAACAACTGACAGAAGCAAATTATTTTACCGATAGTACCGGTACATTTTTATTAGATCAGTACCAGGATGCATTACGAACTGGAACCTATCCAAACACACTTGAAAATTACTGGATGATCTGGGAAAACTATCTGCGTGACTGGCTCCCCAACCGAAAACTTCAGAATATTTTTAGTCAGACGGCTTCTGTATCTGATCTGGAGGTATTAACCGATTATTATAAAAAGAACATTAATTGCTCCATTCTATTTATTTATGTTCCGATTAATGATATTCCGGACAGCCTGATCATCATTGAAGACGATAGCATTAGATCCAGGTATGAGAAGGATAAAGATAAACTTTATAAAGTAGATCCTTCAAGGACAGTTGGATATGTTCACTGGTCGGATGACCTGAGCGGAATTGATTCTACGTTACATACTACATACCTTGATTCCATTAATAGCACGTCTCTAAGATTTGCCGGAGAAGCCGATTTCTCAACTTTTACTGAAGCTGCTGCCACATTTGCCATGGTTGTTGATACACTGGATATTATTGAAGATACAAAAAATAATTCCGGTCTGCCATATGCCATGGGCGTCATGAGAGGTGCGGTACGATTTGCATTCGACAACCCCATTGGCACAGTGTCTGACCCTTTCAATGCAGATAACGGGATCGCTGTGTTTCATATCATCGGGGAAAAACCAGCAGGCTACATACCGTTTTCTGAACAGGAGGAATCCATTAGAAAAACATTGATCAGGGAAAATAAAAAGACTTTCGCAAAATCCATCCTTGAGAATGTATACACGGGGGATCTTAATGACTTTTCACAAATCGCAGAAGCGAATGAATGGGTCAAATTTGACGTCGATTCATTGAAATCATTGGGTGGCGCTTTTAAAGGGATCGGGCGAAGTAATGAATTATCCGGGACACTACGGGCAATGAAACCGGGTGATATATCGGGCATCATCACAACTTTCAGTGCGGTTGCGATCATTAAAATGTTAGAAAAAGATGAATTTGATCAGGAAAAATTCGATGCGGAATATAATAATATCCGTGAAAGATTAATTCAGCAAAAGAGTAATTCAATCTTCAGCACATGGTTGTCTGAATATAAAAAACAAACTAAAATAGAAGACAACCGGATACATCTGTATTAATTTTCTGTACTCTTTTTATGAAGGGACGATGAATCATCGTCCCTTTTTTATTTCTCCCCGGGTAAAAAATTCCCTTGTGTTCCACGATTTATTCTATATTTAGCAACACCCATAATCCCACGGGTAAACACAAATTCCGGGAAAATCGCCGGGTATCCGGAATATGCGTTCCAATCCGTGATGGAAACTAAGGACCGCTCCCAATCTAAGGAAATTTTTGAGGGGTCAACCACGATCAGGTCGGCATCGCTTCCCGGTAATAATGCTCCTTTTTTTGGATACAAACCGAATAACTTCGCCGGTATTTCGCAACTCACTTGAACCAGACGGTTTAAATTTAATTTTTTTTGAAAAAACCGGGCAGCCAGTACCGGGAAAACCGTATCAACGCCACCCATTCCGTTTAATATATCCTGAAAGGGTTGCCCGATCAATTTATCCTGTTGGCAAAAGGGGCAATGATCAGACCCGATGGTGTGAATTTTTCCCTCTGTGATCCCATGCCACAACGCCTGAAGATCGTCCTTTGACCGCAGTGGTGGACTGGCAACATACATCCGGCCGTTATCATGTTCGTATACCGAATCATCTAATAATAAATATTGAGGGCATGTTTCAACGATCAATGATGAAAATTTTCCTGCCATTTCCAGTCCCTCACGGGACGTTATATGAACAATATAAATCCGGCAGCCCGTTTTGTCTGAAATTTCGCCAAGTATTCGGACGGCCTTTACCTCTGCAGAAACCGGTCTTGAAATTCCATGATATTTAGCCTCGGTTAATCCTTTCCCGGTTAAGAGTTGCGTTGCTTTGGATATCTCTTCATCATCTTCTGCATGAGCCATCAGTATTCCCCCATGGTTTGCGACCACATATGCGATATTTTCGATTTGACGGGTAGTCAGCATCATACCTGATTCTTTATAGGTTGTAAATACCTTAAAGCTGATGATACCCGATTCAATAAGTTCAGGGATTTCATTGAGAATTGATTCAGAATACCGGGTGATATTGCAATGAAGGGAATAATCTATATGCGATACAGCGGCTTGCGCTTTTCGGCGAATAATACTCCGCCTCAGTGATTCATTGGAATGGAGTACTGAAAAATCGATGATCGTAGTGACTCCGCCCTGGAGCGCCGATAAGGTTCCGGTATCGAAATCATCGACAGAAAAACGGTCTTTGATGGGAATCCCCATGTGAGTATGTGGGTCGATTACACCCGGAAAAATGTACTTCCCGCGGCAGTCAATGATGTTACAGTCTATCGGGATATCTGCTATGTGACACACGGATTCTATTTTATCTTCACAGATCAAAACGTCCGTATTCCGAATATCATCTGGAAACACAACGATCCCATCCCGGAGTATCGTTCTTGTCATTTCCCCGCCCCCTTTTGCCGGATATGTCTCAGGGAAATGGGTGATTGAGAATGATGTTTTTTTGTATTAATGATCTCACTCAGGATACTAATCGCAATTTCAGGGACGGTATCTGCCCCAATATCCAGACCGGTAGGTGCATAAACCGAACTCAAATGTTCCTCAGGATATCCTTCTGTCACCAGCGCTTTCCGGATCAATACCCATTTTCTACGGCTGCTGACCAGTCCTAAATAACCGGCATTCACAGTCATCATATGTCGCATAATCTCAAGATCCTGAGCATGATTTCGCGTAGTGACAATGATCGCATCCATGGGTAAAATTTTGATATCCAATAACAGGTCCGCAATCTGTCCCAGCCGCAAGTCATCCGAATGGGGGAAGCGATTTTTGGTCAGTAATTCCGGCCGGTCATCATAAACAAGAACAGAATAATCCAAAAAATGTGCAAGTTCTGCCAATGCCGAACCCACATGACCCGCACCGAAAATATGAAGTCGGGGCGCTGTGTGTATAAATCGATGTATTTCAATCGTGCCCGCATGTCGTTCCGAATACGAAGTGAGTTTATATGGGTCCTTCACTTTTTCTTTTGGATTTTCTGTAATCCCAATGTCCACGATTTTCCAACTGGACTGCGGTGAAAATTCTCCATCCCGAACGATCGTGTTAATCCAGATCGATTCCTGTTGATATCTTTGTCTGGCTTCAGAGAATATGCGGTGATGCTCATTGTTAAACGGCTCCATGAAAACGGACACTTCACCCCCGCAAATTCCCGAATCTCCCAATACGTCTTTGCCCGTCATCACATGTCGGAGTAAAAGAGGTTTTCCTTCGGATTTAACCTGTGCTGCTGTACGGATGACGTTGTATTCCAGATTTCCGCCTCCGATAGTTCCGATGGCATTTCCGGATGCAGTCACAATCATAACGGGGAAATCCTTTCGGGGTGTGGAGCCGGATTGGTATATGATTGAACACAAAACAGCCTTGTCTTCTGGTTTGACCTGGCTTAAATAATCGAGAATTTTCTTTTCCATGTCATTTCCGCGTGGGTGTCATACCGGTATAAACTTAATCTATTTTTATTCTATGTGGCTGTAGACAAGCCCAATATTATTACGGCTTCTAATACCGCTCTGGCGATAGCATTGGCTTTATCCGAAATTAGCATGTGATCAATTTCGTTTCCCCTTGGATCAATATCGGCAATTTTTATCCCAACCGGAATTTCAACCATGGGGGAGATTAATCCTCTGATCTTTCCGGGGATTTTGGATATTACAGGGTTGTTTTTAGTATATCCCAGAGTCTGATTTTTATCCGCTACATCTCCAATTTCCACCTTCCAGTCAACGTTTCCGGCGATTCGCGAATAGATCACCCTCCGGGAGGATTCACCGCCCAGCAACCCTGGTTCTCCCGTATTTTCTGACGTGGACCCATTCCAGATGATCCTGCCCAGATGATGACCGCGCTTCGTTTCTATTGCCACAAGACAATTTTGACCCGTACTGAATCCCGGACCTAATCCAATGGTCGGGATAACCCTCGAATCAGCCGGATTTTGCTGTTGTTTGAGCATTCTCGCATCGATGATGACCCCCGGAAGCCGGTTTAACTGAAAAATGTCCAGTTGAGATTCTTTTACCAGTGGAATGCACCCTTCCGGGGTATCTATGAGTTGATCAACCGGGTCCGCTTTTATCGCCCTAACCCCTTCAACGATTGCGCTCCCCGAGAACATGGCATCACTGAAGGTAACTGTCCTTCGAATCGCAAGCGGTTCAGACAACTCAACCAGTATAATTTTATATCCGGTTCGAAAAAGGGTCACGGCAACGGCACTGCCCAATTCACCGGCGCCCCTGACGATGACCAACGGCGTACCCATAGTTTTATGTATCCAGATAATTGTCCATGTCTAATATTACACCCTTGTCACCGACGGACACGAACTCTGTTTTTGAATGATATTGACGGACAATCTGCCGCCCCCCCTCATCCCCCTTTAGAGCCATGAGTTGAGATTTAAACCGATGATTGAAAAACACCGGATGTCCCGGGATATCCTCAAATTTCGGTACTAAAATATCCGGGTGACGGCGTTGGATAATCTGGATCAATTGCCGAATTGTGGATCGTCGGATAAATGGTTTATCCCCGGTACAAAATCCATAATAGTCGCATTCACCCGCGGCTGTAATTCCCATCCTGATCGATGAACTTAATCCGATTTCATACCCTGGATTATGGGCAACCTCAAACGGCAGACCAATATTCTGTAGTACATGTTGGATTTTTTCCTCCTCAAACCCGGTTACCAAAACGATCTTCCCTGGAAAAGATAGAAAAGTTCCTATCGTTTTTTCAATGACGGTCCTGCCCTCAATACACATGAGTAATTTATTCGGCGGATGACGCCTGGACATCCCGCCTGCGGTGATGATCATCGCCATTCCCGGTTTCATCCGACTCTCCTGATCATCCCTTGGTGAACACTCCCCATATACACGGCATCGCGGGTTCGTTCGTTAATAGCCTGTGCCAATGCCTGAGCGGAATCGCCATGATCGTCCGCTTTATTGACAAAGTAGCTTCTTCCGAGTCGATCCGGGATTTTTGAACCATAGCCTCTTTTCGACGTCACAACCATCGAAATAAAATCAACATCTAATATCTTCGTTGAGGCGATGTCCCAAAAATCACAGAATAGACCTGCGCGGTGGACCAGCCCGCCCTCGGGAGAGGTACCCACCACATCAGCCCCAACCACGACAATGACCTGATCGGCAAATTCCGGAACCTTTGGGTCATCTTTTGTGTGGATTTTCAATGGCTTTTTCCGTGCGCCATCACATTCAAACAGGCAAATATTTGCTATATTTCTGATGTCGAAAAGCTCCTCCCGGCTAATCCCTTCATATTTTTCAGGAAGGGGAGATTTTCTGAATATCTTCAAAGGATTTGCCAGTGCAAAATGGGAGATTAATTCTGGTCCTCTGAACCGATCAGGTAAACAAACCGCTTCAGTGTGTTGGGTCCCTGATTTCGTAAGAGAGGTAAGCGCAACCCTTGAATATATTTGGCTTAGTTCACGCCCCAACTGACTGATTAAAGACGATTTTCCCCCGCCACCGATAAAGGCGATACAGGGATGAGATGACGGATTAGAGTAATCCTCAAGGATCTGAATAAAGCGATAACCCACAGGTATCCGGTCTCCAGTTGTATGTAAATCGGGTGGAGCAGTTCCTATCCGTTCCCGATGAATGTGAGTGAAAACGCATCATTTAACTTTCCAAATATTGCCTGTAAATTTGAGCTAAATATATTTGTTGATAAAACCAATTTCAGAATTTTGATCGATATAATTCACACTAAATCATTACCGTGAACAAATACACACCAGCAATTTTCAAATGGTAACTGCAGGTAACATGCCCATTGGTCATCGAATCAGGCGAATTGATGCACAGGGAAAGGTGACTGGTGAAACACGATTTCTCACGGACTTATCGGTTCCGGATATGGTATTCGCATATCCTGCATATTCCACAATCCCATTTGGTACCATCCGGAAAATTGACTGTTCTGCAGCCAAAAAGGAAGAAGGGTTTCTTGGGTTCTTCACATATCGGGATATTCCGGGTGAAAACCAGGTCGGGGTAATTTTACAAGATCAGCCCCTTTTAGTGGTAGATACGGTCCGGTTTGTTGGCGATGTCATTGGTATTGCCGTCGCAGACACTCTGGAACATGCAAAACTCGTAGCTTCTATAGTTCAAATCGAATATGATCCTCTGCCTCCCATTTTTACCATAGACGATAGTAAACACGCAAAAGCACTCTTTCTGCACGAAACCAACATTGCCTGTGAACATCAGGTAGTGAAAGGAGATATCTCCTGGGGATTCTTACACTCTGACCACATTTTCGAAGCCTCATTTTCGACACCCGTTCAGGAACATTATTATCTCGAGCCACAGGGGTGTATTGCGATCCCCGTTAATTATAGGATCAACATTATCGGCTCTCTCCAGTGTCCCTATTACATCCGCAGGGCAATCTCGGTGATGACGGGATTTCCTCTTGAAAATGTGGTTGTGGAACAGGCGCCTACGGGTGGGGCATTTGGCGGAAAGGAGGACATCCCTTCTGAAGTGTGTGCAAGAACCGCCCTTGCTGCACTGATGATCAATCGACCGGTCAAAACCATCTACAGCCGAAAAGATGATACCCAAATCACCAGTAAACGGCACCCGTTTCAGATGCATTATAAAATGGGGGTAACTACGGACGGGAAGATACAGGCGGCAGAGGTCCGGTTAGAACAAAATGCAGGCGCCTATGCGACACTGTCCAGCGTCGTCTCCTACCGCTCATCCATTCAGGGACTGGGACCGTATCGGATTCCCCATGTCAACATGAAATCAACCGCTTATTATACGAACCTTCCACCCAACGGCGCATTCCGGGGATTCGGGTCCCCTCAGGCAGCCTTTGGACATGAACGAATGATGGATATTATCGCTGAAAAGTTGAACATGAACCCGCTGGAATTCAGGTTGAAGAATGTGGTCCGGCCGGGAGATAAAACGGTAACCGGTCAAACACTGATCGAAAGTGTGGGTGCAGAGGAAACACTTCTGAGCGCAGGGGAGGCGGCAAATTGGCCCGTGATCCGTGTTAAAAATGATCACCGGGTTACCCGGTTTCTGACCGGAGTAGGGGTTGCCCTGACACACTATGGAAACTGCCTTGGGGCAGCAGGCTGGTATATGGACGGAAGCGGTGCAAAACTACATATCCACGATAATGGACGGATCGATGTAGCCTTCGGACTGGTTGAAATGGGGCAGGGTGCACTCACTGCAGTTGCACAAATGACCGCCGGGGCATTGGGAGTGGATGTTTCCCGAATCCGGGTTCTCCCCACCCGGAGCGACCGACTCCCTGACAGCGGGCCGTCGGTTGCCAGCCGGAACATCGTTATGACCGGTCGGGCGATACAGGATGCGGTGTCCAAACTCCTGCCCGCTATCCTGAATTCTGCTGCGTCAATGATCAATTGCCCACCGGATGACCTGACATTAAAGGATGATACCATCCTCAATCAAGGATCCGGGAATTCAGTATCCCTCGACGAGGTGATTGATTACATGTATACACACCATAGCGTCGTTGAATCTGAAGGGTGGTGGCATATACCGCCTCTGAAGTTTGATCCCAAAACCGGTCAGGGGGAAGCATATTTCACATACTCATACGCTACGCATATCGCGAAGGTGAGAGTCGATCGCGTAACCGGACTGGTTCATGTGGATAAAATTTGGGCGGCGCATGATATTGGCCGGGCAATCAATCCTGCAGGTATCGAGGGTCAGGTGGAAGGGGGTATCGCCCAGGGCGTCGGCTGGGCGCTTACCGAAAACTTTAGATATAAGGAAGGGTGGGTTACCACACCGGGTCTGACCACATACCTGCTCCCTACTGCCGGAGATATGCCGGAGATCGACACTATTATAATTGAAAATCCGGAACCTGAAGGACCCTGGGGAGCAAAAGGGGTGGGCGAGCCTTCTATTATTCCCACGGCTGCCGCCATCGCCAACGCCATCAGCCACGCTGTAGGAAAACCGGTGAACCATCTCCCGGTTACCCCGGAAATGATCCTCGATATTTTAAAGGAAAAGAACGGTGACTAACTTCCGGTTGTCGAATCTTCGAATTATTGCCCCTTTCAGTCAACCTGAATTTATCGAAAAGGGGTGGATTGACATTTCGAACGGGATGATTGAATCTATCGGACACGCAAAAACACCCCCTTCACCGGACGTCCAGTGTATCGATATGGGAGGGAAAACCGTACTCCCGGGGGTGATCAACGCCCATACCCATTTGTATTCTTCACTGGCAATGGGGATGCCGCCGCCATCCGTAAAACCGGTGAATTTCACTGAGATCTTACAGCGTATCTGGTGGAAACTCGACCGCGGGCTGGATGCAGATTCGGTGCTGGCATCCTTTCAGGTGGGACTTCTACAGGCGATAAAATCTGGGGTCACCACGGTAATTGACCACCATTCCAGTCCGAATTTTATTGATGGATCCACACACCGATTGGTGGATACCGCCGGGGCATTCGGAATCCGGGTTGCCACCGCATTTGAAATATCCGACCGTAATGGTTATTTAACATTTACCCGGGCGCTGGACGAGAACCTCACCGCTGTCCATGATTTTGCTTCAAAAGAAAATGTCCATCCCATGATCGGGATACATGCATCTTTTACGTTGTCAGATACGTCTTTGAGTACGATCCGGTCAGCACTGAAAAATTTGAGCGGAACGGGAATACACATTCATGTGGCAGAAGACAAATCAGATGAAGACCATGCTTGCTCGTTGGGGTATGAATCGGTGATCAAACGGCTGCACCATTTCGATCTCCTGACTGATCGAAGTCTGATAATTCATGGAATTCACCTGAAACGGGCAGATGCCGATCTGTTGGCAGAGATCAGCGCCAGCCTCGTTCATTGTCCCACCTCCAATGCAAACAACCGGGTGGGGAGCCTGTCCACAGAGGTGATACTTCAATTGTCTGCGGGCCTCGGAACGGACGGAATGCAGGCAAACCTGGTAAAAGAAGCCAAAACGGGATCATCGATCAGAAGCGCTTCACATCACGGAAGCGGAAAATCTGTAAACTATATTGAGCTGTTGTATCGGAATAATCCTGTGATCGCAGGACAATTGTTCCAACAGAAAATAGGAAAAATTGAATCCGGGTATCCTGCAGATCTGGCGTTTTATGATTATCATCCTTTCACCGAAATCACCTCCGGGAACTGGTCTGCACACCTGCTATCCGGCATGGACGAACCCAGTGACGTGATGACCAGAGGTATCTTCAGAGTAAAAGACCACCAGTTTAAATTTGGGAACGAAGCCGAAATTCGGTCCCACGCACGGTTAGCATCCCGACGGCTCTGGGACAACATGATGAGGGTATAGTTTGGGAATTGACATTCTGCTATTTATTTAGTTTCAGTTGAAATGAACCCGATGAGGGATTTTTTGACGGGGTATCTGACTGGATTTGGACGTAAATCATAGTATAAAGTTGGGATTGTTTCGGATACTGAAGACCTGACAAATTATTAAGAACAAACGTGAAATAAAGGAAAACATGAATGATCGATTATGGAAAAATTAGACGGATGGCAGAGCATTACCGAAGCGATATGTCTGCATTCCTTCGAGACCTGATCGCCCTGCCCAGTGAAAGTTGTCAGGAAGAAAAAGTGATACTCCGGATCAAGGATGAGATGGAAAAAGTGGGATTTGACCGGATAAGAATTGATCCGATGGGAAACATTATAGGGTACCTCGGAACCGGATCACACCTCATCGCCATGGATGCCCACATTGATACGGTGGGTGTTGGAAATCGGGATTTGTGGACATTTGATCCGTTTCAGGGAATGGAGGACGATCAGGTAATTGGCGGCAGGGGGGCTTCCGATCAGACCGGCGGAATGGCATCCATGGTGTATGCCGCAAAGATCATCAAAGATCTGGACTTATTCGACGACTCTACTCTGCTCATCACCGGTACCGTTCAGGAAGAAGATTGTGATGGGTTGTGCTGGCAATACCTGATCGCAGAACAGCAGATCCGTCCGGAATTCGTGGTCATCACCGAACCCACCGCATGCAACATCTACCGCGGACATCGCGGAAGAATGGAGATTAAAATAACCACCACCGGGCTAAGCGCACACGGGAGCGCACCTGAACGCGGGGATAATGCCATCTACAAAATGGCAGAGATCATCAATGAATTATCCGAATTGAACCATCGCCTTACCCAGCATGATTTTTTAGGGAAAGGCAGTCTGACTGTATCCCAGATCTACTTCAGCTCACCATCACGTTGTGCGGTTGCAGATGGATGTTATATTTCCGTGGATCGACGCCTGACAATGGGCGAGACTGCGGAGTTAGCCATCAATGAAATACTGGCATTACCATCCGTCATGGCTACCAAAGCAAAAGTGGAAATGTATGATTATAAACGACCATCTTTTACCGGACTGACTTACCCAGGTAAAGCTTATTTCCCCACCTGGCTGATAGAAATTGATCACCCGGCCACCCGGACTCTGATTAAGGCATATCGGGGATTATTCAACTGTGAACCACTCGTAGATAAGTGGACATTCTCCACCAATGGTGTATCCATCATGGGCAGATATGGAATCCCCTGCATTGGATTCGGTCCCGGACATGAAGAACAGGCACATGCCCCGGATGAGATCACCTGGAAAGATGAATTGGTAAAATGTGCAGCAATGTATGCTGCGATCCCAAAGACATATTTAGGGAGATAATATTCCGGAATCTCCCTCACACCGGGAATTTTTTGTTTATAAACCGGATATGATAATTATCGTATAATCCGTCCAACACGAATTTTTTCAACAGAACAATATTCTGATTTTCAAGAAACCCCTCGGTTTTCGGTTGAAACTGATACAGATTACATCCAGCAATCGGCCATGATGCAATTAACCAACCAAACGATATCCAAAACATCGATGACTCCATCACCATTTACATCAGCAGCCCAAAGTTCCCAATCCGAAACTTCTACACCAAAGATTATATTTACCACCCTGATAACGTCAATGACATTCACCAAATTGTCCTGGTTCAGATCGCCGGTGGGAAAATATTCACAACTTCCATCGTCTTCTGTTGCTTCGGTATCGTAATTCATTGCCCAGGGGTCCGTACAACCCAGGACGGTCTCGACTTCCATCGTAAATTGGTATCTGTCGTTCGATTGAGGTATTTTATTTGTAATGATTCTGTAAACGGTTCCTACTTCGGGCATTGCACTTTCAGCAGACAATGAATCCAAAGTTGCCGGGAACCCCCCACCGCCTAAATATCGATTCCAGTTCATCAGGCGGATACGTGCCATCACTTCCGTCCAACCTCCTGCCGGTTGATTTCCAATGCCCGGTGTGAAAAATGCATTATATCCGGATTGTCCGGGGGATGTATCATCCGGATTTCCCCAATATATCCAGTCCGACGCTGGGTCATCACTCCCGCCTGAGCTCTCATCATCACCCCAAAAATCATATGCTTCTATATCATCATCTGCCTGCCCTAACCCGGCACCATTTAAAATTGCAGGTATCATCCTGTAATCATCACCGGTGTCTTCGGCATTTGTGCCCAGGTTCCAGAGTTCAAAGGGTACGTTTCCGATAATATTTTCATCTTCAAATCGGCGGTATCCCAAACCATTTATTAGTGCATCCGGTGTAAATCTCATTTCAAATTCATTTGACAGAGCCCGACTGAAATTTGAACCTCGGAATACTCTTTCGTAAAAAGAGTCCATGCTATTTGGCGTTCCACCTCCGTGGGTGAAAAATGCCCAGCCGCCCTGTGCCTGCTCAGTAGGATAATCAGGCGCTGAAAGGAAGTTTATCCACAGAATATTTTCATTTACATCTTCATCAATACCCGCTATCGGACCATTTGCGTTTGCAGTCTGCCAGATCCCATGAATGCCCTGTACCAATTCATTCAAATACAACTTAAAACCATGCGTTACCGGAACATTAAATCCGATCTCGTTCGGCAATGGCATATCTGTAATTAACATCTCTCCTGTCGTTATATCAATGAGATTTATTCCCATTACTGAAACTGTATCTCTTAAAGGCAGGAATCGTGTGTCCTCCTCAGTTAAATTTATAAAATTGAACACAGAATCATACTCTGCGAAGAAGACTTCGTATGTATGGTTTATCAGCGATTCAGGATCTACGACAATATATCCTACATCCTGGTCACTGTTTCCTTCAATTTGATCTATCCAAACAATTTCAGGAGTAAAACCAAAAAGTATTACCGGGATTGAGATAATTTCGTATCCCGTTTCCGTTTCATTTTGAAGTGAAAATGTGATCTGAACAGAAGTCAAATCATAATTTTCATCGAGTGTGAGAAAAGGAGTCCATCCAAGTTCACTCATTGTAATCTCTTCACCAGGGTCCAATGTAATGGTAAATGATAGGTTATCGCCAATATAGACATTTGAATTTGTAGTGAATAGTGAAACTATCTCCGTCATGGGTGACAGGGTGGAATTATAAAAGGATACATCGATCAAAACCGTTTCTCCGTTATTCCAGAACCCGTCATGATTAAGGTTGTCATCTACTATGGTTGGATCGGAGAGGACGAAATGGTCGGTATCCACCAAAGAGGTATCGGTAAAGTTGCTCTCATAGGCTATCCAGGCAGTCTGTGCACCATATTTCAATTCAGTAATGCTGTCCAGTGCATCGTTTCCCTGACCAATAACAGTGGCAAATATTATTTCCTGCTTATAATAAGCTGCCATTGTAAATGGTCCGGAAGATTGCAGAAACCGTCTGTCCCCGGATGGATGGTCATCACTGTCCACCCAGCAGTTGTCGGATCCATCAGTGTTTTCATTCGGATCACAAGGATAAACAAAATGACTGGGTAGCCCTGTTGATGAATCTATAATCGGTGAACCGTCTGCCAGGTATCCCGACATGTAGTAATAAGCTTCAGTGTAATTATATGGATCATGGTATGTCGGGTCGCCATATATGTATTTTACAAAGGATGTCATCGGTAAATTCCGAAATCCCGTATGCCAGCTACCAAAAGCATAGGCGGAATCTCCCGGTGACGCAGCCATCGGACCTTGCAGAAGGACCCTGCACATCGAAGGAGCCTGCCCGCCATAATCGTTGTCGGGTCCATCATTGTAACAATATCCAAGGCTCAACA
>Ga0100387_10001142_pt1 | contig 22576 bp, 21 predicted proteins | sample CryGeymeta201511_FD_81547 | JGI IMG/M metagenome (GOLD analysis project Ga0100387, IMG submission 81547) | Groundwater microbial communities from Crystal Geyser aquifers in Utah, USA - Crystal Geyser metaG 2015-11 | ecosystem: Environmental > Aquatic > Deep subsurface > Groundwater | place... | reverse complement strand
CCGATTTCCAAAATATTAGTAATGAGATAAACCAGGTGGATTCAATCGATGGATGGTACCGTGTATATCAAAGTTTGATCAACTGGAATATCCGATTTGACCAGTCAAAAGACTCCAATTTGCAGGATATTCTGATGGAACAAACCAGGGAGTCTAATAAATTATTCAGCCAATTCATTAAAAATAACTACCAGAACTGGCTGCATTCTGAAAACAGACCAACAATGTCTCATGATATTTTTAATAAATATCTGAAACCTATTCTTAACATTAACGAAAAAATGGTGTTAATCGTTATCGATTGCCTTCGCTTTGATCAGGTAAACTCGATTCTCGAAGCGGTATATCCCGACTATCGCTATTCAATTGAAGCTTCACTTGCGATTTTACCGTCGGCAACACCCTATTCGAGAAATGCGATATTCAGTGGTATGTTGCCTTCGGAATTCTCCTCGAAATATCCACAGTACTGGATTAATAACCCCACAGACGAGAATAGTTTGAATCAACATGAAGAAAAACTATTTCAGGATCTAATGATCCGATCAGGATTTTCGGATAAATCCTTATCTTACCACAAAATACTAACTTATCAGGAGGGAGCGAAACTTGAAAATCGCATCACGGATTTTAAAACGGTTGATGTCATTTCAATTGTAGTGAATTTTGTTGATATGCTGGGTCATTCCCGATCGGAATCTGACATATTAAAGGAGATGGTGCCGAATGAATCTGCATACCGTAATGTTGTAAAATCATGGTTTGAAAAATCATGGTTATTATCCGTTTTACAACAGATGAAAACCTGGAATAGAACCATAATTATCACGAGTGATCATGGGACGGTCCGCGTGAAAAAACCGGTTAAAGTAAAAGCCGACAGAAATACATCGACCGGAATTAGGTATAAATATGGGCGAAATCTTAATGTGGATTCCAAGACCACGTTCACGATAACGAATCCCTCTGAATTTGGGCTTCCTTCTTCTGAAAAAAATCAAAATTATATCATCGCTTCGGATCAATCATTTTTTGTGTATCCGAATGACTATCATTTTTTTATCAACAAATTTCAAGACACTTTTCAACATGGTGGAATTTCCATGGAAGAAATGATTGTTCCTGTCATCAAATTAACCGGTAATTAATTTTTGAAATCCGGTTGGAAGAATAAAATAACATCTTCTGCTGCTGGCACATTCAGGCTTGGAAAACAGTTTTCAAATTTCGTTGAAACGGGTGATATATTTGCCTTATCCGGCCAATTGGGTTCTGGGAAAACCACATTCATCAAAGGGGTCGCAGACGGGCTTGGATATTCGGGGGAGGTGACTTCTCCGACGTTTACACTCATTAATCAGTACCCATCGGACCCGGAAATTATACATATAGACGGTTATCGGGAAAAAAATGTACATCGGTGGATCAGTCTCGGAATCATTGAGTATTTTTATTCCGATTCTATTGTTTTTATTGAGTGGCCGGAAGTATTAGAAAAACTGCTACCTGAAAGAAAAACCTTAATCTCATTTTCCTATATCGACAAAAATAAACGAAGTATTCGAATTAACAAATGAATATTCTTGCGATAGAATCGTCTACAGATATCTGTGGCGTTTGTGTCATGAGTCCGGAAGGAGTCAAATATTTTAACGAGGTTGCTCAACCGAGGATTCATTCTGAGCGACTTCCACAATTTATTCAGCAGGGAATAGACCAGTGTGAAGTTCCCATAACGGCTATTGCTGTCGCGACCGGACCCGGTTCTTATACAGGATTGAGAATCGGTGTAAGTATGGCAAAAGGTCTGTCCTATGCAATGGGTTTGCCGTTAATTCCGGTACCATCTCTAGTGGCGATCAATGATAATCTTGAATCCATGATATTTCCAAGATACGTCTATGTTCATTCATACGCAGATTGGATATTCATTCAGAAATTTTCTGATTTTTCATATGATGGTATACCGGAATGTATTCAAAGCCGTGACTTCCGACCGGAACCCGGTGTGAATCAGTTGTTTGGATACGGGCTGAAGATCACGGATGATTTAAGTTTTGTAATCAATTATACACCACCATCTTCAAAATATGTGGCAATGTCCGCAATGAAAAATTACAACAAATGGATAGAACGAGATATTAATAATGTCAATCCCTTATACATTACAAATTTTAATTTTAAGCCATGAATATCGTTCAAATTACAGAATCGGACCTCGAAGAGATTATTCAGATTGAAACCAAAATTTATCCAAAACCCTGGAGCAGGTTTCATTTTCAAATAGAAATTTCAAAACCCCTTGCAACACTCAATCTCTGTGCCATCACTGATGAAGGGAAAATTATCGCCTATCTTTTCGGGGAGGTTCAAAATGAAACATTTCACCTGACCAATATCGCGGTTCATCCTGATTTCCGACGAAAAAAAATAGCCTTAAAAATATTAGATTATCTGTCTGGAAAATTAGATGTTCTGAATATCAGGGTGATCACCCTTGCGATGAAAAAAGAAAACGAGCCCGCGAGAAAATTATTTTTATCCAGACGATTCAAAGAAATTAATAAGAATAAGGACTATTTTACAAAAGGCGACGATGCGATAGTCCTTACTTTGGAGATAACACCGAATGGTTGAATGGTTTAGACGATCCACCGATAAAATAAAAACCATCAGTAAAAAAGATACTGCAGAAGGAATATGGATCAAATGCCCAAGATGCAGACAGGTGATTTATGGAGAAGAACTTCGAAAAAATCAGTATGTGTGTTCCGGATGTTCTCATCATTTCAGAATTACCAGCCAGCAGTATTTTAATATGTTGCTGGATGAGCCGAATAATATTCTTGAAATCGGGAAAAACATTAAATCTGTCGATCCCCTAAAATTCCATGGCACTTCAAAGTATATTGATCAGGTAAAGGCCGCACAGGAAAAAACGGGATACAATGATGCCATCAGAACGGTTGTGGGTGAAATCGGTGGGTATAAAACGGCACTTGGCATAATGGATTTTTCGTTTATCGGCGGAAGTATGGGATCGGTAGTTGGTGAAAAAATTAGCAGGCTGGTTTCATATACCATTGCGAATAAAATACCATTAATTATCGTATCTGCATCCGGGGGGGCACGAATGCAGGAAGGGTCTTACAGTCTCATGCAAATGGCAAAAACGAGTGCAATGCTGGCAAGGTTCTCAAAAGAAAAAGGATTATTTATATCTATATTAACCGACCCAACAACCGGAGGAACCACTGCAAGTTTTGCCATGCTCGGCGATATTATTCTTGCCGAACCTAACGCTTTGATTGGATTTGCAGGTGCAAGGGTCATAAAACAAACTATAGGTCAGGATCTGCCAGAAGGATTTCAGCGGGCAGAATTCCTACTTGAGAAAGGATTTGTCGACAGCATCGTGCACCGATCCGATTTGAAAAAAACCTTAATAATGATATTCAAATTCTTTCAATACCAGCCCCATCATACAGTCTGAATATAGATTGCAGTATTTTCAAGATGATTAATCAAACAGTAGCCATTATTGATTTTGGTTCGCAATACACCCAACTAATCACGAGACGAATACGTGAGCACCACGTTTATTCAGAAATATTTGATTATCGGGTTACAATAGAACAGCTTCGTCAAAATAATGTTATAGCCATGGTTTTATCAGGAGGTCCTTCCAGCGTTTATGCTGATAAGGCTCCGGAACTGGATTTGAATATTATCCAATCAGGTATTCCCATACTCGGTATTTGCTACGGCTTGCAATTACTGGTTCACCAGACAAACGGAAATGTCATTAATCGCAGTAGAGGCGAATACGGGAAATCTACCTTGATCATAAAAAAAGATTCACGTTTGTTAGACGGAGTGCCGGATCGATCACAGGTTTGGATGAGTCATGGTGATGAAATTGATGCACTTCAACAAGACTGGGAGTCCGCAGGATTGACTGATGATGGCGTGATAGCGGTTATTCAACACAGAACAGCCCCATTATTTGGTGTCCAGTTCCACCCTGAGGTGATGCAGACTACGGAAGGTACCACAATAATCTCAAACTTTCTGTTCAGAATTGCACATTGTACCCCAAGTTGGACACCATCAAATTTTATTTCGAATGCGATTCAAAAAATACAGAATACCGTCGGTAAGAAAAATGTGATCTGTGGATTAAGCGGAGGGGTAGATTCATCCGTGGTCGCCGCATTGTTGCACACAGCCATTGGAGAACAATCTCAGTGTATTTTCATCGATCACGGATTACTACGCCATGATGAAGCGGAGCGCGTATTGGATTCCCTTAAAAACGGTCTGGGTATTAGAATTCATCATTATAATGCTTCGGATGAATTTATTAACCGGTTATCAGGGGTCACTGATCCGGAGGAAAAACGGAAAATAATCGGCGGATTATTTATTCGAACATTCGAAAAATGTGCTGCATCTCTGGGAGATTTTCCGTTTCTTGCGCAAGGAACACTTTACCCGGACGTCATCGAATCCGGTGGCTTGACATCAGGATCTTCAGTCACCATAAAATCTCATCATAACGTGGGCGGTTTGCCAAAGGATTTAAACTTCAAACTCGTGGAGCCCCTCAAAGATTTATTTAAAGATGAGGTGAGAAAAGTGGGTTTCGAACTCGGATTACCTGATTTTATTGTCAACAGGCATCCCTTTCCCGGACCCGGACTTGCGGTGAGGATCATTGGGGAGATCACACAGGAAAGATTAAATATTCTACGGCAAGCCGATCGAATATTTATGGAAATCCTAAAACAAACCGGAGAATATGAAAGAATTTGGCAGGCGTTTGCCGTTCTGGTCCCCATAAAAACCGTTGGTGTGATGGGAGACAACCGAAGCTATGAACATCTGATTGCCCTTCGAGCTGTGACGAGTCTGGATGGTATGACCGCTGAATGGTATCATATGCCATATGAGGTTCTGAATTTATGCTCCACAAAAATTGTCAATGACGTGAAGGGTGTGAATCGCGTGGTATATGATATTACAGGAAAACCACCGGGTACTATCGAATGGGAATAATTTGATGCGTGAAGTTGCGGACAGCGGGTCAGATATCCGTCAATTTTTCCCGGATCATCGATTTTTTAATTTTTCATCATTTTTAGGTGATCATATTCTTGCCTTACTTTCAAAAGCCAATGTGCAAATTCAGTACGTTGAACCCTATCTGGAAATCGCATCTGATCACGAACCGGTTTTTCAATTTGGTCAGAGCATGCGACCACTTGCATATCCCCGGCAGGTACATTCAGATCGCATAATGTTAGCTGATCATTCCGGTGTATATCTTGAAAGCGATGGAATTATTACTGCAAATCCGGAACTAATGATCCGTATCAAAGTCGCCGATTGCGTGCCGGTATTTGTTCATGACCCCGAAAACCGGTTGAAAGCGCTTATTCATTCGGGATGGCGGGGAACGATAAACCGCATTACCACGAAAGGTCTTACCCGTTTAATCGAACTTGGCAGCCGGATGAATGATATTAAAATTGTATTGGGACCCTCAATTAAAAAGAAAAATTATATTGTTCAGGATGATGTTGCTAAACACTTTAGAAATAAGAATAAAGAAAAAAGTTTAATGGGGTGGAATATCGATATGATTGGTGAAATTGAAGATGATCTCATTTCCATGGGAGTGAGATCAGATCAGATTTTTTCACCGGACATTTGTTCCTACAAATCAAATGAATGTCATAGTTTTAGACGGGATGGGAATAATTCGGGTCGAATGTACGCATATATGGGAGACGTATGAGTTTCTGGGATAATGTGATCATGGGAGCGTTACAGGGACTGACAGAATTTTTACCTGTTAGCAGTTCCGGTCATTTGGTCATCGGCAAAGCTCTGTTAAAAATTTCGACACCTGGAGCGGTATTGGAAATCCTGCTCCATTTCGGAACCTTGCTGTCGATCCTCGTTTATTATTTCAAAGATATCTTGGCGTTGATCACCGGACTGTTTGAACCCGGCCGTAGAGAATATTCAAAAAAATACATCCTCGCACTTATCGTGGCAACCATCCCGGCAGTTGTGATCGGATTATCATTCGACGATTTTATCGGAAGTGCATTTTCCAGTGTCACGATAGTCAGCTTCAACCTGATTTTTACCGGATTCGTATTATTTTTAACCCGTGGGAAAACCGGCAGGGATATAGTGAATATCCCTCTAAAAAGTGCACTTATAATCGGTTGTGCTCAAGCCCTGGCAATCCTACCAGGCATATCCCGGTCAGGGATGACAATTGCAACTGCTATTTTCTTGGGGGTAGATAACCCTAATGCGGCCAAATTTTCATTTCTAATGGCGGTTCCGGTACTATTTGGTGCAGGATTACTCCATTTAAAGGATGCCCTTTTACTTGGTGCTAGCGCTGGGTCTATCTATACACTCGCAGGATTTATTGTTTCCGCCATAACCGGTTTTATATGTATTATCGCCCTGGTGAAAGTGTTGAATAAACAAAAAATTTGGGTTTTTTCCTTTTATTGCTGGACAGTTGGAACATTAAGTTTAGTGATCCATTTGTTGAGTTGAACATATGAATATTGTCACAACCAGACAATTGACAAAAAGATTGCAGATCAAGGATGTAGCTTCTTCATATTTGTTACTTGGAGAGGATATATTTATCCAGGACTTTAATATTAGCGTGATAAAGACTACCTTCCTAAGTGAGGGGGGTAGTCATATTCGTATCTCAATCGGGGATGATCCTGAAGCGGTATTCATGGATGAACTGAATTCCATTTCACTTTTCGAAAATAAAAGATTAATCCAGGTTCGGCAAATTTCCAAACTCTCCGCAAAGGCAAAAGTTGAATTTATCGAATATTTAAAAAAACCATCATTGGATATTTGTTTGATTCTCATTAACGAAAATTATTATGATAAAACAAAATTTAGTGCGACATTGAAAAACGCATCCGTCGTAATTGATGTGAGATCTCCCATAAACGAAAATTTGTTTTTAGAACGGATAGTAGAAATTTGTCAAGCAGAAAATATTAAAATCGATATCGAGGCGATTAAACTTATCATCGAACGAAAAGGGAATTCCATAATGCAGGTTTATGGTGAAGTTATGAACTTGTGGATGATGGGTGAAGAAAAAAAATTGATCGATGTAGCATTAGTTGAAGGAGTAGTGGGGTACGAAAGAGAATACCCGCTGTGGAAATATCTGCATACCATGGGGAATAAAAATTTACCCGCATCGTTGGAAATGATTGATTCCCTGATTGATTACGGGATCAGTATTCCTCAGATAACGGCATCACTCAATACACTGTTCGAAAATGTGTATTGGGCAAAGATCAATAAAAAATATCCTATCGGATATCCCCAATTGAACAAGTTCCTTCAGAATAATTTACAAGCCTATTGTCGTCAATTTGCCCCGGAAGAAATCAATAAAATTATCGTGAAAATCCGAAATGCCGATATCACCTCAAAAACTAAAACCATATCCCCGCATAATATTTTAATACCATTAACCATTACCATCTGCCAGGGGAACTATGCCTGATTATCAGATATCTGACGAGGAATTGATGGCACGATTTCAGGAAGGGGATATCCAGGCTTATAACCAAATTGTTTATCGGTATAAGGAAAAGATTTTGAATTTTGTTTACCGGTTTCTAAATGATATCGAACGGGCTGAGGATATAACCCAGGACACATTTATAAAAGTGTTTACCCATAAACATTCGTATCGGGAGATCGCAAAATTTTCAACCTGGCTTTACACGATCGCCGGAAATCTCGCCAGAACCGAGCTTCGAAAATCTAAACGAAGAAATACGTACTCACTTTCTGATATCAAATATGACGATAAAGAGTATGAAATACCCGTCATGAAAGACCCAAGTATGGATCTGGAAAAAGATAACCTGGGAAAAAAAATCCAATGGGCGTTGAACGAACTTCCACCAGATTTCAAGACGATGATCATTTTGAGAGATATTCAGGAACTTTCCTACGAGGACATCAGTAGAATCGTCGGCGTTCCGTTAGGGACAGTAAAATCACGGATTAACCGTGGAAGATTAAAATTACAATACCTGTTAACTAAAATAGGGGGACGATAAATCTGAATGAATTGTTACAATTTTGAAGAAAATATTTCTGCATTCATCGAGAGTAATTTAAGTTTAAAACTACGAAAAGAGTTCATCCGGCATCAGACCCTTTGCCGGGACTGCGGAATGAAACTCAACGGTGTGGTAGAAATTATGAACTCACTCAAAAATGTAGAGGCCATCTCAACCTCCGCTGATTTTATTAAAAATCTGCACCAAAAAATCGATAAGTATAATTCCAGAAAAGAACCCTTCTTTACCCGGTTGCTCAACTTTCAACCCTTCGGATTAACACCGGTATCGGCTCTGGGATTTCTTGCAGCGTTTACCGTATTAACGATCTCGTCCGTCCTCCTGTTTCAGAACGACAACATTCCACAGCTTAGTGTGAGTGAATTTTCACAAAACCCAACCTTGCACGAGTTTGATTCTCAACCCCCTTTAATGGTGAATTCTACGCTTATGCCCGCTCTGAAAGACTCATTAATGAAAGATAGTCTTCGTGAGGCATCAGACCGTTATGATGATCAAATATTGATGGTGAATCAGAAAGGCAAGACAGGCACAAAGTAAACCAACCTGCTTGTCGATCCGGTCATTTTTGTGCCCGGTAAAAAATGGTGACGCATCTAATTAGAAATGATTCGGAATTTTTGATAGAGTATATGTAAAATTTGCGTCGTGTGAGAGTCGTGAATATGGAATTTGATACTGAAAAAACCAAGACATTAAGTTTGTAAATAAGAGGAATTGAATGGCAAAGAAACAATCATTTGGAGATAAAGTCGGGAAGACCGTTGAGAAAGAACAAAAAACCTGTATTAAAGTGGTACGGTCAGTTCAATCAAAAAAAAATAAGGATGGAATCCGGTTCTCCGAAGAAATTCATTCCGTTCCATCTGGAGAAAATGTAGAAAGCTTTGTAAATAACTTACTTGGAAGCTCAAACTAAAAACCGAATTTTTATCACGAAATAGGAGGGCATACCCTCCTATTTTTTTTTAAACCAATGAAAATACTTCTATTCATTATAATACTTTCCGCAGCATCCCTATGCGCTGATGTCGAACCAGAAGAAGATCCTTTCTTTCTTGGACAGTATTATCTCCTACAGGAAGACTACACCCAGGCAGAAGCCAATTTTTTACTTGCGCTGGAAAAAGATCCGGACTCAATCGAGATTTATACTACCCTGATCGACCTGTCCCTGGATTCAAATGATTACGAAAAAACGTTACACTATGTGCTCAAAGCCAGTTCAATTGCACCACAGGAAGATAAATTTATTGATTTAGCAATCAACTTGTACGTGTACATGGAACAACCGGATTCTGCGATCAGGTTCATCGAACGAAAGATTCAGGAATCTCCAGAGGATATTGACCTGCAGGTTAAAAAACTAACCCTCCTCGTCACGGAATACAAATGGAAGGAAGTGATCGAACTTTGTGTGGAAATCCTACTAAAAACTCCCGATGATCAGGAAATCTTCCAGACAATGCTTGAGATTGGATTTCGTACTCAAGACTTTGATTCCATATTCACCGGGCTTGATACTCTCATGAGCAACTTTCCAGAGAATCCCCTCTTCATGGGGTCTTATATTAGAATATTATATTCTATAAGTAACTCGGATCAGGTCCTCACGGAATTATGGACGTTAAATGATCGCTTTCCTCATCATAATGTGATTCTCAATCAACTCGCCCAACAGCTCAGCGATTTGGGAAAATTTGCTTCTTCCGACAGCATTTATCAGCAGTTAATCAATCGGGACGACCCGGATGCCAATGCACTGAACAATTATGCTTATAACCTGAGCACCCGACAAAATATAACCGAACAAGAATTAGATAAAGCGCTGGAATATGGCTGTATCGCCCTGGAATTATTCCCGGACAATGCTTCCTTCCTCGACACGATCGGCTGGATTTATTACCAAATGGATCAGTTCGAATTGGCGGAACACTTTCTTCTCGAGAGTTTGAAAACAGAACAAAGCAATGCGGTCATATTCGAACACCTTTCTGATGTTTATGTAAGAATTAAACAAATTGATAAAGCGGTAAAAGCCCTGGATAGTGCCATTTCAATAGACTCCGAAAATGATTTATTAAAAGCAAAGCGGAAGAATCTTGGTCATGAATGATCCACAGGACATCATCAGTGTCGTCATCCCGGTATTGAATGAAGGTAAATCAATCCCGCAGCTATACGATGAAATTCGAAAAAACGTAACAGACTTCTCTGAATACGAAATCTTATTTATTGACGATGGTAGCGCCGATGATTCAGCTGCAGTGATCAAATCTATTGTGGACAAGGATCAAAATGTAAAGCTGATCCAGTTCTATCGCAATTACGGAAAAGCCGATGCCCTGTCAGCCGGATTTCAGGCAACCCGCGGGGATTTTGTAATCACCATGGATGCTGATTTGCAGGACGATCCCAATGAGATTACCGCCCTCGTTTCAAGGTTACGGGAAGGCTGGGATGTGGTTTCCGGCTGGAAAAAATACAGAAACGACCCGTTATCAAAAAAACTGCCATCAAAATTTTTCAACCTGGTCACCCGGATATTCACGGGGATCCATATCCATGATTTCAATTGTGGATTAAAAGCCTACCGTGCACAGGTCGTGAAATCCATTGAATTGTATGGGGGGCTGCACCGATACATTCCGGCGATCGCAAAACAGAAGGGATTTTCCGTTACTGAAATTGTCGTCAACCATCGACCGAGAAAACACGGGGAGACAAAGTATGGTGGTGCACGATATTTCCATGGGTTCTTCGATCTCATGACCGTACTGTTCATGGGGAAATACTTTAACAGGCCGCTTCATTTTTTTGGGTTTATCGGTATGATCTTTACCCTCATCGGTCTGGGTATTAACGCCTGGTTAACGATTGGTTGGTTCCAGGGGATATGGATCGGAAATCGTCCTATCCTGTTTTTAAGTGTATTATTGATGGTTGTGGGTATTCAATTTATATCGCTGGGGCTGCTGGGTGAAATGATCGTGAAATCACAACGGGTAAAAGAACAAAAAATTAAAAAGATCATATCAGGATCGACCCGGGATGAAGATTGCACTGATTAGTGTAACCCCGCCGTACCGTGGTGGAATATCTCTAAATTCAGCCATTTTATATCAGTATTTGAAACCCTCACACGATGTCACCGTATATAATTTCACCCGGCAGTACCCTGATTTTCTTTTTCCAGGTAAGACTCAGTACGAAACCGGGACTTCTGCTGTCCGCATTCCAATGATCCGAATGGTGGATTCTATCAATCCACTGACTTGGGTAAAAACAGCGAAAGCGATCATTCGACAATCCCCCGACCTGCTTCTCATCCGGTTTTGGCATCCTTTTTTCGCACCCCTTTCAGGATTTATCGCCGGTTATATTCTCAAACGAGTACCCCAAATCCACATTATGGCGATATGTGATAATATCCTTCCTCACGAATCCCATTGGTTTGACACGCTTCTGGTCCGGTATTTTTTTAAAAAAGTGCGTTCGTTTATCGTGATGTCATCATCCGTGGAATCTGATCTGAAAACTATGGTATCCGTCCCCAAATATCGAAAAATATTTCACCCGGTTTATCATGTATTCGGAGACCCTGTCCCGATGGCGGAGGCACGGAAAACCCTGAACATCGCCGCCCGAAAGGTCATCCTCTACTTTGGGTATGTGCGAGCCTACAAAGGGTTGGATACCCTCATCGAAGCGACGGGAATACTAAAAACAAAGATGACTGACTTTCAGGTGATCGCCGTCGGTGAATCCTATGAAAGTGTGGAGAAATATCAGATATTGATCCAAAAATTTGAGATCGACGATGTGTTCAGATGGGAGAATCAGTACATTCCCGATGATCAAGTAAAATTGTATTTTTCTGCAGCCGATGTGGTCGCGCTTCCCTATCATTCTGCCACACAAAGCGGTATCATCCCCATCGCCTACCACTTCAATAAACCGGTGGTGGCGACCCGGGTTGGGGGACTCCCGGAAGTGGTGATCGAGGGAAAAACAGGGTTTATTACAACCCCCGGGGATTCACTGGAACTGGCTCGTGTTTTATCCGTCGGATTTATGGAGGGGTCATTTGCCTCCATGGCGCCGAATATTCAGGAGGAAAAAAAACGATTTTCCTGGAAGAATATGGTAACAGCCGTAGAATCGTTATGTGCTGAAAAATGACTCCCCACATCTCCATCATTGTGCTAAACTGGAATGGTAAATCACTTACGTCCGATTGTTTACACTCGCTGAAAAAAGTCACCTATCCCCGTTTCTCAGTTTCCGTGGTGGATAACGGTTCTACAGACGGTTCGGTTGAATTTCTGGAGTCTGAATTTCCGGACATTAACCTCATCAAACTTCACCGGAATTATAGATATGCTGGTGGTAATAATCGCGGGTTTGAAGTGGTTTTCCCCCAACCTGAAAAATCAGGATATGCTTTATTTCTGAATAACGACACTCTGGTTGAGCCGGAATTTCTGGACAAACTTGTCGCAGGTATCGCTGAATTTGGCGGAGATCATATTTTTTCACCGAAAATTTTGTATGCGGACCATCCCGATCGAATCTGGTTTGCGGGGGGCGTGGCAAACCTTACCGTGGCGAACGTGAGCCATATAGGGATTCGTGAAATCGATAACGGGCGTTTTAAGCAAAATACACATACGGATTTTGTTTCCGGGTGTGCCCTGATGATCCATGCAGATGTGTTTCATAAACTGGGCGGTTTCGACGAATCTTTTGGAATGTATTCCGAGGATGTGGATCTGTGCCTGCGCGCCGCAAATCAGGGGGTATCCTGTTATATGATCGCCAAATCTAAAATCTATCACAAGGTGTCTGCCAGTATCGGCGGGAATCGGTCGTTTTTGAAAAACACCCGAAAATTATGGGCGCTGCTGAAACTCATCCGAAGACATAAAGGATATTTCATCACACTTATTTCTTTCGTCTGCTTGGTTTATCAAATCTCTAAACAGTATTTTAACTCCACGAAATTCAGGCAATAATCATAGAATGCGAATGAAAAATTTATACTCGGTGATACAATCACAAAAAGAAAACCTCGTTGCTATAGCTTTATTCTTTGTCCTTATTATTGGTCTTTTCGATAAAATGGCTGATGGGAGTCATGAATTTATATCAGGTGATTCTCTGTCCCCCAAAGCGGTGGCACAGGGGATGGAATTGGCGAAAGCGCAAAACGGAGAATATCCCCTCTGGCTGCCCTGGATGTTCAGCGGACTTCCTTCCGTGCATTCATTCCAATATATTTCAAGATATTATTTCCCTCATCAGGCTTTTCTATGGCTGAAAACTCTGGGAATGCCCTGGATATGGGTGTTTTTTATTCACTATGTCTTTGCGGGGTTCGGCGGATTCCTTCTGCTCAAACGACTGAAGCTCGATCAACTCTCCGCGTTTCTTGGTGCCGTCGCATTTATGATCACGCCGTACATGATCACCATGTTGGTGTTCGGGCATGGCAGTCAGATGATGACGGCTGCATACATTCCATGGATATTCTGGGGATTGCTGAAACTTGATGAAAACCCGACTCTGCTCGCTAGCGGTATTCTGTCCCTGTTGATGGGCTTGCAACTACTTCGGGGACACGTCCAAATCGCCTATTATACCTGGCTGATGCTCGGAATATATCTGATTTTCAGGGGTATTCAACTGATTCGGGCAAAGGATTTCACCCGGTTGAAATTTATCGGTTACACGGCTTTTTCAATGCTGGTCGCAGGGGGACTCTCGATGAGCATCTACTATCCCGTGTCACAATATACCCCGTTTTCCATCCGGGGCGCCGACGGGGGAGGGGCTGCATTCGAATATGCCACACAATGGTCGTTCAGTTTCCCCGAAATGATGACATTTCTGGTGCCATCATTTTTCGGGTTTGGCGGGGGAACCTATTGGGGAACCATGCCTCATACCGATTATCCCAATTATATGGGAATTCTCATTCTGTTATTTGCTGTGTATGGTGCGTTTTTTAACCGGAATAATTTTAAATACGTTCTCCTCTTCACCATACTAATTTCACTGCTGTTATCCTTCGGTAAACATCTTTTCTTATATCAACTATTCTACGATCATTTTCCTTACTTCAACAAATTCAGAGTTCCTGTGATGTTTTTAGTGTTGACACAATTCAGTGTCGCCGGATTATCGGCTCTCGGATTCCATTCCCTGCAGCAGAAACTTGCAGAATCGAGATTCTACAAGGAATTCCGGTATTCCGTCTATATCTGGGTGGGTATTTCGGTGATTTTGCTCATCATAGGGAAAGGATTACTGTCATGGTTTGCTGTACCTGATCATGTTAAACCCATGATCCGGACAGATATTTTCACCCTGATCGTTCTCACAGGGCTGACCCTGGGCATTCTCTATATCACCATGAAAAAATGGGTAAAACCTCCGATTGCATCGACAATTATCGCCTTGATCGCTATTTTAGATCTGATCATGGTTGACAGAAAAATCATAGACCCTGCACCGGATTCCGGGCGTAGTGCTCCTTATCAGACTTCCCGGTATATCAGATCTTATTTGCGGGAGGATGACGTGATCAAATTTCTCGAAAAGGACCATTCACAGTTTCGGATTCTTCCTCTGCAATATTTAATGAATGAAAACCGGTGGTCGGCATTTCACATCGAAAGTGTCATGGGATATCATCCTGCAAAACTGGCCATTTATAATGATGTGATCACAAAGGTTGGATTCGAATCCGCCGCACTACTACGGATGTTAAATGTCAAATACCTCGTCCATTTGCAACAGATTAGTCACCCGGATTTCAAAGAGGCGTTTAAAGGGAATTACTACATTCAGGGGCAGTACATTCCTGCATATGTATATGAATATTCCGGACAACTTCAACGGGTATTTTTTGCAAGATCTATCCGGATGATTGAGGACCCAAACGTTCAAATGACCGAATTAAAAAAACCCAACTTTGATCCTGTTACTGATGCCTTTGTTTCCTCTACCGTGGATGAAACCTCATTTACCGCCGGGGGCAGAGTGGATATAGTAACATATACGCCTGACTATATTGAACTGAATACAGTTTCCCAAACAGACCAGTTTCTAATTTTTAGTGAGATTTATTATCCCAAAGGGTGGACAGCATCTATCGACGGGGATCCCATAAAAGTATATGAAACCAATGCCATATTACGTGGGATATCTGTTCCAGCTGGCAACCACACGGTTACCATGTCCTTTCAGCCGGAGGATATCCGTATTGGAAATCTGATCTCCCACATCAGCTTCCTGCTCATTGCCGGTGTCATCGTAATCGGCGTATGGATGCAAAAACGAAAATCTTCCCAAATTTTATCGCCTTAAATATCTGACATACGATGTTTAAATACGCCCTGCACATTAAATTAGGATTTTTCATATTTGGATTCGTGATCGTATTCACTGTCTTTGGTTTGAATTGGTACATGGTGAAAAATATCCGGGATGATGCGCGGGAGCAGGTGGAATATCTTGCCAGAGCGTACTCTGACGCCATCAACAATCTGGAACCGAAAAACATCCAGTACGTGCTGGAGATTCTCATGCCGTCCATCAGCTTCCCCATGGTGATCATGTCGAACAATGAAATCTACGCTTTGAAAAATCTTCGGATTGAAGAGGTCGAAGGATCCCAGGAATATCGGGCAAAAATTCAGGATATTATTCAACGGATGGATGATTCTTTCACGCCTTTACTTGTGATGGGGAACGGTATAGAAATCAGCCGGATCCATTATGGGGACCCCGCAATCGTCGGTAAATTGAGATGGGTACCTTACCTTGAAATCGGCCTGATGATGGTGTTCATTCTGATGGGATTTTTCGGATTTCAATTCATGCGAAACAGTGAAAAACGATCTATTTGGATGGGGATGGCCAGAGAAACCGCCCATCAGTTGGGGACCCCTGTTTCGTCACTCATGGGGTGGGTGAAATTGCTGGAAGATGGTGAAAAACCAAATGAGATCATTCCATACATTCACGATGACCTCTCCCATTTAAGCCAGATATCCAATCGATTTCAAAAAATCGGATCACATTCGAAATTCAAATCTGTCTCCTTACTTCACCTGTCACAAAAAACAGCTGAGTATATACAGGTGAGGGTCCCCACCATTTCACACATTCAAATATTGGTTGAAGGAGAGAATATTTCTGTCCCCGGTGAAGATACTTTATTATCATGGGCGCTGGAAAATCTGGTAAAAAATGCGCTGGACGCCATACGGGATCTTGCCGGTCGCATTACCATTCAGGTATCGGAATCGGCCGATAAGGGGATGATCCGGATGACCGATACAGGCTGCGGGATCAACCGGAAACATCGAAGTCTTGTTTTTCGTCCAGGGTTCAGTACAAAAAAACGGGGATGGGGGTTGGGACTCAGCCTCACCCGGCGTATCATCGAAGACATCCACAGGGGTAGGATCATATTGGTATCCTCTAAACCCGGTGAGACGATTTTCATGATTGAGTTGCCCAAATAATTCATCTCCGCATCGTTTTCACTTACCTTTGGCCGTAGTCATCAATTATTTAGAAACCTATGGATGAGAAATATTAGCCCGCTCGTTAACTTCGGAATCGGATCGCTTCAATATACTCGGGTGGTGGAACCTATCCAAAAACATAGTTCGCCATAAAATCAGATTAAATCATCTTTCGATAACGAATAATGATACTTATTGTCTTTGCTGCCGTCTTAAATTTTCACGCTTAAAAAACAATAGGAAATAGTAGTTATGGCAAGAGTATGTGAAGTTTGTGGAAAAGGACCGGTCACCGAGTATACCGTAAGTCATGCTCATAACCGGACAAAACACAGGTGGTTGCCCAATTTACAGCCCATCCGTGTCCTGGTGAATGGCGCCGCTAAAAAATTAAAAGTATGCACAACTTGTATCAGATCCGGTAGAGTCCAAAAAGCGGTGTAATAACACAAATAAAAAATTATTAAACCCCGTCCCGACTTAGTGACGGGGTTTTTTATTTTATAAAGGAATTATTATTTGCCGATCAGTAAGATCTTCGGTTTCGAATAAATGCCGGAACATCCAAATCGTCACCGAATACCTGAATGGGCTGTTCTTCCCCGTGTTTGATGGTTTTTGTACGATCCGGGTCATTTTCCATTTGTTTTTTTACATGTACCGGAAAGGAACTGAAAATTTCAGAATCATCATCTCTTGATCGAAGTTCACGCGCTCCGGTTGATCTCTGTTCAATGTGGGGCATATAAAAAGGGTCATCCTGTTCATGTATACCCTCAGAATTCAGTCCGGTGGCGATGACCGTTACCCGGATTTCATCCATAAGACCATTATCCATGACGCACCCCAGTATGATATTGGCTTCATCTCCGGCTTCTTCATAGATGATCGCGGAAGCATCATTTAGTTCGTGAATAGTCATGTCTTCCGGACCGGAGATATTGACCAGCAATCCTCTCGCACCATGGATGTGGACGTCCTGCAGTAAAGGTGAGTGTATAGCCTGTTGAGCCGCAAGGATTGCCCGTTCTTCACCCTGCGCAATACCGGTACCCATGATGGCATCACCCATATTTTCCATGACCGTGCGTACGTCGGCAAAATCCAGATTGATCAATCCCGGCACATTGATCAGGTCTGAGATCCCCTTTGTTGCCTGATTGAGGATGCTGTCGGCAAGTTTGAAGGATTGCTTCACCGTCGTTTTCATATCCGCGATGGAGAGTAGCGTTTCGTTGGGGATGACCAGTAGTGTATCACAACATTTTTTGAGTTCACGGATCCCATCATCCGCCCGTTTGGTTCGCTTGGGACCTTCGAACCCGAATGGTTTGGTTACGACGCCTACGGTCAATGCACCACAATTCTTGGCGAGGCGGGCGATAATCGGGGCAGCCCCGGTTCCGGTTCCTCCACCCATACCGGCAGTGATGAACACCATATCCATGCCCTGCAATTTTTCAGAAATCGCAGCATTACTTTCATCTGCAGCCTGTTTCCCGATCTCTGCATTCGCACCTGCACCCAGACCTTTCGTTAGTTCTTTTCCGATCTGTATTTTAAGTTGTGAATTGTTGGCTTCCAGGTCTTGGGCATCGGTATTAATGGCGATAAATTCAACGCCGGATAAATTATCCTCGATCATTCTGTTGAGTGCATTTCCGCCGCCGCCGCCCACACCGACAACTGCAATTCGTGCCTTCTGGTCTTTCAGATCGATTGGTTCAAATAACATAATAACCCCTTTATTGTTAGTTAATACAATTTACTAAATAATTTTTTTACCCAATTTGAGACCGGTTTTAACCCAACAGTAAACCCTTCACTGCCTTCAAATTGTCCGGCAGTTTCTATTGCCCGGTAGATCATCCCCACAGCTGCAGAATAGGTAGGATCCTGAATCGTATCGGCAATCCCGCCGGTTAGAGACGGCATCCCGACTTTCACAGCGTGATGGAAAATATCCTGAGCCAGGTCCTCAATATTTTTCATCTTTGCGGTACCCCCGGTAATGACAATCCCGAAAGTAAATATCCCGTGATGATTACTTTTTCGAATTTCGGATGAGGCAAACATCATGATCTCTTTCAGCCGCGGTTCGATGAAGGATGCCAGCTGACGGGCGCTGATTGTTTTTGTATCCCGTCCGCGAATTCCCGGTACCGTGATCTGGGAATCTCCGTCTGCAAGGGCTTCCTTGGATATCCCGTGTTCACATTTCAATTTTTCCGCCTGCTCAATAGTGGTCATCGCCCCGTGGGCGATGTCAGAGGTAATGGCATCTCCGCCAATTGGGATGATCCCCGTATGATATAAACCTCCATTAAAAAATACCAAAACATCGGTCGTTCCACCGCCAATATCCAGCATGACAACCCCTAAATTTTTCTCATTGGGGTCTAACACAGCATAGGACGACGCCAGGGGTGACAGAACAAAATCGATGATGTCAATCTCCGCTTTTTCAAAACATACGGTGAGGTTTTTTTCTGCTGCGACTTCGCTGTGGATCAGGTGGACTTTTGCTTCCAGTCGGTTGCCGGTCATCCCTACAGGGTCCCGGATTTCACTTCGGTTATCTACTTTATATTCCTGTGACAGAGTATGCAGTATCCTTCGTTCTGAAGGCAGCGTGATGCCCTTGGCATGTTCCAGGACCCGTTGTTTATCCGATTCGGTGATTTCATGATCGAATGGATTCCGGCTGGTATTTTTACTCACCGTGATCACACCGGTATTGTTGATCCCCCGGATATGCTCGCCGGATATCCCAACCCAGGCGGACTCGACTTCAATCCCTGCCTGATTTTCTGCTTGTTTCACTGCACTTTTGATGGATTCTACCGTATCGTTAATATTAATGACGACACCCTTCTTCAAACCGGAGGTGTGAGAATGACCAACTCCGAGAATTTCAAATGGCTGTCCCTCGGTATACGCAGCGATGACCACACAGATTTTAGTGGTACCTACATCTATACCCGTGATGATACGTTTATTCTCGTCTTTCATGATGAAATTCTTCCGTTGGTATTCTCAACCACAATAACCTGACCGGGGGTTCGAAGGTCTATAATTTTATAGTCCGTCAAATGCCGGAGTTTTTCGATCGTATGATAAAAAGAGACCAGTTTATCAGTCTGATATTCACAATCGGTCATATCCAACCTGATCCGTGTGTTGCCCGATGGATGTTGAAACGTGATTTGATCGCCATCGAATTCGATTAACCGGCTGGCCGTAATGAGGTCTGGCAACTGATTTTCGATGGAAAACAATAATTGCGTCCGGCAGTGTATCCATGGACGGTTTTCCACGGATGAAAAGTCAGCAAGGGTTGCCTTCTCTGTTTCACCTGTTATGGTGGGGAGTACAAAGGATCTGTCAACAATCGGGTCGGCGGGGAGGATGTTGCCATCCCGATCAATAATCGCAAACACATCCGAACATTTTACCCGGACGAAGGGTGTCCTTTCGACGATATCTATCCGGATGGTGGACGGGAAAATCCGGCTGATCTTTTCACACTTTATAAACGGATATCCGGACAAACGGGTTGCAACCATTTTCAAATCCATGGCAAGAAGGGGCTTTTCTGATTCCACATCGGCAATCTCCAGTAGAAGATCTGTCGGAATATATCCGTTCCCGGTTATCAACGTATTTTCATGCAGGAAAAGCTTGCATGCAACCGAGTAATTCCGAATTGCCAGAATGGACATGACGGTAATGCCCAGGATGAACACCCTGGAGAGGATCGCCGGTGTGTGTTCCCAAATTTTTCTAAGCATGTCTAAACTCCTCCAAGATTGAGCTGGGGAATCCCAGTAATTTGATTTCTAATTCAAGTAAAATTTTATTTCGGCGATAGACTTCTGCTCTGATTTTTCGGATTAACGTTAATATGTCCTCTGATGTTGCTTGGTGACGATTCACAATGAAATTGGCATGTTTTTCTGATATTTCGGCATCCCCGCACCGGGTCCCCTTCAGTTCTGACTGATCAATCAGCAGTCCGGCGGGGAATTCACCCGCAGGGTTTTTAAATATACTTCCGGCAGATCGAAATCGAAGGGGTTGTGAAGATTTACGTTTTGAGGATGCCCTTTCCCGCAGAGCACGAATGGAGTCGGGATTCCCCCGTTCGCCGTTGAAAATTGCGCCGATCAAAATTTCATCCGGATCAAAGGAAGAAGTGCGGTAGGAGAAGCGGATCTGTCCTTTCATCAGCTTTTTCTCCACACCCTTTTTTGTCAATACGGTAGCTGTTGATAAATTCTTTGAGATTTCGGCGCCGTATGCGCCGGCATTCATGATGAGTGCACCGCCTACGGTACCCGGTACTCCGATGAGACTCTCCAATCCGCAAATGCCACACCGAATGGCTTGTCTCACCATTGTCCCCAGCATGACGCCGGATTCGCTGATGATCTGTAACCCCTGCGTGATCTTTAATGATTTGAATGTTTTTTTCAGGGAGATCACCAGTCCGTTCACGCCAGAGCTGTTTGCCAGAACATTCGATCCGGAGCCGATAATATGCGTAGAAATATGGTGTCGGGTACAGAGTTTCAGGAGGGTTGCCAGATCGGATTTATCTGCAGGATATACCAGATATTCGGCGGGACCTCCAATTCCGAAGGTTGTATGCCTGGTCATAGGCTCATCGTACAAAATGGAGCCGCGAATATTCTTTTCTAATATTTGTTTAAACGGATTTTGCGTCATGATAATATCTCGATGATCTTCTCATTTTGACGCCAAATATCTCCCGCGCCCATGGTGATAACCATATCCCCGGGTTGAACGATCGACCTGATGAGGGAAGCCACCTGATGCTTATCTGGTACATCATATACTTGTTTATGTCCAAACTGCCGGGCGGTATTTGAAATGAGTTTTGATGTAATGCCTTCAATGGGCGCTTCCCGTGCAGGATAAATATCGGTGACAATGAACACATCTGCCTGCAGAAAAGCCCGTGCGAAATCCGGATAAAAGTCCTTTGTACGGGTGAATAAGTGCGGCTGAAATACTGCGATAATCCGGCGGTTCCAACCGGCTCGTGCCGCCTGTAAGGTGGCAGAAACTTCTGAGGGATGATGGGCATAATCGTCTACGATCATCACATTCGATTTTGTCTCCCGCAAAATCTGAAACCGACGCCATACTCCGGAATATGCCGTTAAGCCTTCCCGGATGTGGTCGAAATTGATATCCAGTTCTATCGCAAGGCAGATGGCGGCAAGAGCATTTTTTATATTATGATCACCGGGGACCTTCAGTTCGACCCTACCCGTCTTTTGACCGGATATATATACATCAAATGAAGTTCCGGATTGCGCGTACATGATATTTTCAGCTCGAACATCCGCCTGTGTGCTAAAACCAAATGTCCTAACCGGCCGCTTGATCACCGGGAGTATATTCTGCACATTCGGATGGTCAATACACAGCGCCGATCGTCCGTAAAAAGGGACAGAATTGACGAAATGCACAAATGCAGACTGCAGATCCTCCAGATTTTTATAGCAGTCAAGGTGTTCAAGGTCAATGTTGGTCACAATCGTCATTGTAGGATTCAGGGATAAAAAAGAGCGGTCGAATTCGTCTGCTTCTACCAGAATCACATCACCCGTACCGGTTATCATATTTGAGGCGATATTATTGACAATGCCCCCAATCACCAGCGTGGGTTGGAAGTCCGCCTTTGTTAGAATGGAACCCATCATAGAGGAGGTGGTGGTTTTTCCATGGGTACCGCCCACAGCAATACTGATGGGCTTCAATTTCAGTAATTCACCCAGCATCTCCGCCCGTCGAATGGTCGGGATCTTTCGGGCGTTTGCCGCCTGAATTTCAGGATTATCCGGT
>Ga0100387_10001122_pt1 | contig 22696 bp, 19 predicted proteins | sample CryGeymeta201511_FD_81547 | JGI IMG/M metagenome (GOLD analysis project Ga0100387, IMG submission 81547) | Groundwater microbial communities from Crystal Geyser aquifers in Utah, USA - Crystal Geyser metaG 2015-11 | ecosystem: Environmental > Aquatic > Deep subsurface > Groundwater | place... | reverse complement strand
TCGCCAAGACCCGGGTGTCCGTCCCAGTGTGCCGCACCTGCCACAACCAGGAGCGCGACCCGGACTTCGACTACGCGAAGGCGCGGGAGCGGATACGGCACTGGTAGACGAGTGAGTGCAGCGGCCTCTCGGCGAGACCCGCTGACACTGGTGGCATAGGTTTCCGAACCTGTGGCGGGGCGCAGCGTGGTCGCGGCCAAACTCCGGGAGGTCGAGCGGACCGGCACCACCGTCCGGTGGTCGTGTGAACGGCCCGGTGAGCGGGTACCATTCGGTGAGCCATGCAGCCTCCGAGACCCCCCTTCCTCCTCGGCATCGCCGGCGGTTCCGGTTCTGGCAAGTCGACGCTCGCCGAAGCACTGGCAGCCAAGTTGCCGGTCCCGTGCGCCCTGATTGAGCACGACTGCTACTACCGCGACTTGAGCCACCTGCCGGTTGCTGTCCGCGCACAGGCCGACTTCGACGCGCCGGAGGCACTGGAGAACGAGCTGCTCTGTGCGCACCTGCGGGCACTGAAGGCAGGGCGCGGCGTCCGCGTGCCGCGATATGACTTCGCGGCGCACACACGCCGGGCGGAGAGCGACCTCGTGCAGCCCGCGCAAGTCATACTCGTGGTGGGTATACTCCTGCTATCGGAGCCGGCCCTGCGCGCCCTGTTTGACGCGTCGGTGTTCGTGGAGGCACCCGCCTGCGTCCGGTTCGTCTGGCGTCTCGTTCGCGATGTCGGGGAGCGCGGCCGCACCCTTGAGTCGGTGGTGCAGCAATACCTCGCCACGGTTCGACCGGCCCATGAGCGGCTGGTCCAGCCAACGCTGGCTCATGCCGACCTCGTTGTGTCCGGGATGGACCTCGAGGGGAGCCTGCGCTCCGTGGCGGAGCGGCTTCCGCGCGGGAACTGCGCCGCGCTGCCGCCCGTCCTCTCGGAGCAACTGCCGTGCCCCCGGCCGTCGTTCGTTGGGGGGCGGGGAATGAGAGAAGACCATGAAGCGACCAATCCTGTTGCTCCCGTTGCTTGTCCTCACGGGGCTGGGCTGCGTGTCGCCGTCGTTCGCCGGGCTGTTCGACCTCAGTGATAGCCGCGAGCGCAAAGTCGGCGAAGACATGATGAAGCAGCTCAAGGAGCGCTACCCCTACTACGCCGACTGGGAGATCAGCGGCATTGGCGAGCTGCTGCGGAACGCCTGCGAGGCACCCGAGTGGGTGGCCGACTTCCACGTCTTCCCCGACCCCAAGGTGAACGCTTTCGCGCTGCCGGGCGGGCACCTCATGATCACCGAGGGGTTGCTTGAGGTTCTGCAGACCGAGGACGAAGTCGCCTTCGTGCTGGCACACGAAATGGGGCACGCCGTCAAGCGACACATCGCCTCCGAGTACAAGCGCGCCAACGAGAACAACCTGCTGTTCAGCGTGGTGCTGGCTGCGCTGGGCGCGAACCGGACGATGTGGGATCTCGGCAACTTCGTCCAGAATGTCACGCTGAACCAGTACAGCCAGAAGAAGGAACGCGAGGCCGACATGGTCGGCTACCACCTCGCCGCCAAGGTGGGCTATGACCCCGAGGCTGCCATCAGCGCGCTGGAGAAACTGCGCCAGGACAAGGGCGAGGACTCCAAGACGATCAACAAGCTCTTCGGCACGCACCCGCTCATCACCGAGCGGGTGCACCGGCTGGACGTCGATCCCGGTGAACGCGCGCCCGACCGACCGGTCATCGAGCCGCCTCTCGACGCGCTCTCACGAACCAAGCTCCAGCTCGAGTACCTCAACACCGACGACCAGCCCTGGAAGGACGAGTGGGCGGTGGCCATCGGCAACCGGGTGAACGTCGGGCTGGTCGACCTCCCCGACGTGTCTCTCGTCCACAAGTGGCAGCTTCGTCGTTCGGTGGATCGGCCGGACTTCAAGGCGGTCATTCACCGGCGGCTGGTGCAGAAAGGCAAGCACCAGGACGCCACGCTTGAGATGGACGTCCTCGGCGCCCACTCCGACGCCAGCCTCTGGAACAAGCGCTACGCGACGCGATCCATTTCCGACATGACAGGCCGCGTCAACTCCTTTGCCGACGAGGTGAGTGCCGACCTCGCCAAGTTCCTCAAGACCGCGCGGAAGTAGAGGGAGTCCATGAGCCGGAAGCCCTGCCTACGGATGGGCGTCGCGGTTGTGGTCGTCGTGCTCTGCGGGCGGGCGCCGGGCCGAGCGCAAGAGGCCTCCGTTGAGGTCTGGACGGAGAGCAGCCTGCGGAAGGTGTTCCGCGATGAGGGGCGGCCCGCTCTTGCTTCTGCCGCCCTGGCGCTGACTGCTGTCCGGAACGAGTATGAGTCGGGGCAGGTCGTGGCGCGGGCCGGCAGTCAGCCGCTCCGGGGGCTGGAGGGGTCGGTTGCGGACTTGCGTTCTGAGTCTGGGGAGGTGCTCCCGAGTGCGGCCGTCGAGCTGTACTGGGTCCGCTACGTCGAGGTCCGCGTCCCCTCTCAGAACCGCGTCACTCAGCCGGGCTGGTGGCCGGACCCGTTGGTGCCGGTCGCCGCGGTGCCGCGGGTCGACGTGTCCGTCAGGCAGAACCAGCCACTCTGGGTTGCCGTGCACGTGCCGGCGACGTGTGTCGCGGGCAGATACCGCGGCCCGCTGTCGCTCCGTGACCAGCGCGGCCCGCTCGCAACCGTGCCGCTGGAAGTCCACGTCTCCCGCGTCTTGCTGCCGCAGCGGCCGACGCTGCGGGCCACGGCGGCGCTCTACTATCCGGCTGTGCGCGACTGGCTCAACGCACACTGCCGCACCGAGGGCGAATCGTACGCGGAGGGGTCGGACGAGTGGGCGCAAGTCCAGCGGCGGTACTACGAGTTCCTGCTGCGCTACCGCCTTTGCGGGTACGAACTGCCTGTCCCGGTGGAGTCGGCGGCTGCCGACGCCTACCTGACCGACCCGCGGGTGCACAGCTTCCGGCTGCCGTGGCGGTTGGACGAGCCGGATTACTTCCGGCCGTTGGTCGATAGGCTCCGGCGACTCGGCGTGCTGGGGAAGGCATTCTACTACCAAGCTGATGAGCCAGTGCCCGCTCAGCATGAAGACATCCGCGAACTGGGCCGCAAGCTCCACAAGTACGCGGCCGGTCTTCCACAGCTTGTCACTCACCGGCCGATCGAGCCGCTGTTCGGCGCTGTCGATATCTGGTGTCCAGACCTGGGCGACGCCAACTCAGTCGGCCATCTCGACTTCGCCGAGTTGGCCGCGCGGCAGCGCCAGGGCGAGTCGGTCTGGTGGTACACGTGCTGCGTGCCCACCTACCCCTACCCAACCTGGCTGGTGGACGACGCCGCCGTCTGCCCGCGGGTCTTCTGCTGGATGATGGCGCTCCACGATATTCAGGGCTTCGTCTACTCGATGGTCCACGGGTGGGGGGAAGACCCGTTCGCCCATGTCACCAGTTTCGCCACCACCAACGGCGACGGGCTGCTGATCTATCCCGGCGAGGTATTCGGTTCGAGTGACCCCTTCCCCAGCCTCCGGCTGATGCTTCTGCGGGACGGCATCGAGGACTACGAGCTGCTGCGGATACTGACCCGCGAACAGGCTCGCGTGGCGCGTGCTCTGGGTTCACGGCTGCCCGGAGACGACCCGTCGAAGAGCCTCTGCAGCACGCTCATCCGCGGGTTGACGGACTTCGAGCGCGACCCAGAACGGCTGACGACTGCGCGGGCGTTGCTGGTTGGTGAGTTGGCGGCCATCGGCGACAGGCCCCTGATGGTTGCGACGGCGCGGGCAGTCGGCGTGCGGCATGGGGCGCAGCGCGTGCAAGTGGAGGGAGTTGCGGACAAGCTGGCGTGGGTGCGGATCGAGGACGCCCCGGTGGCGACCAGTCGCGACAGCGCATTCCGGCAAGTGGTGGAACTACCGACCGGAAGCACAACCATCGCCGCAACGATCCGCAACCGCGGTCGGACGAAGACAGTGCACTTGCCGATCCGTCCCCTGCCGGCGGAACCCAAGCCGCCCGTGCCACGGGACATCCTCGGTCGGAAGCGGCACCCACTCTTGACGGGCAGCTCACGGAGACAGCGTGGGACAGTGCGCTGGTCGTCCCGCTCGAACACCAACAGAACGGCCTCAGCCCGGCTTCGTTGACGACACAGGTGCGGCTGCTGTGGCTGGACGAGTCACTGTACTTCGCGTTCGAAGCTGAGTTGTTCCCACCCGAGAAGTACCCGGACCGGGACAACTTGAGGATGAACTGGGTGGCGTTGCGTCTCGACCCGGGCGCTACTCACGACCGATACTACTTCCTCGTCTTCACGGCCAAAGGCAACGTCCATCGGGAGGTGCGCACGCGAAACGGCCGCCAGCAGTCTGACGTGCCGACCTGCCAGTCCGAGGTCCGCGTGACAGGCAACCGGTTCGTGGTGGAGGGAGCGCTGTCGCTGAGGGAGCTGTTCGCCGGTGACCTCCCCGGCCGACTGCTCGGCATGAACCTGCTCCGCCGCAGCCGCGACGAGCTGGACGCCTTCACCGTGCCGCCGGACGACGTGACGCAGTTCGCACCAATGCGGCTACACTGAAAGGGCAACGACCAGAGGGGGCGAATAGTGCGAGGAATCTCTGAGTGATAAGGAAGTCGCGCCATGAGAAGCACCTGTTCTGCCTGCACGGTCGTCGCGCTCCTGATCCAAGTCGGGATCGCTGCCGCGGCGGCCCCGGTCAACCTCCTCGCCAACGGCGGGTTCGAGGAGGACCTCACCGGGTGGACGCCGGACCCGAAGCAGGAGTTGGTCACTGCTCCCGGCCAGATTCACTCGGGCAAGGCGTGTTTGACCGGCGAGGCGACCGGCGACAAGCAGGCGCTGATCCTGCAGCGACGCGTGCCGGTGCGGGTGGGCTACCGGTACGACTTCGAGGTCTGGGCCAAGGCCACCAACAAGACCAAGCTGGTACTGCGCGTCGTGCACCCGGGCACCGACCCCAAGACGGCCCGAACCGAGTCCGAACGCCCGCTCGTCGGCGCGTGGACCGACTTGCCCAATGCCTGGCGGAAGTACACGACCACGATCCCCGTCAAACAGACTGGGGCAATGACGCTGCTGATCATCGCCCCCTCCTCGCACGGCGCGCCTCCCGGCCGGATCTGGATCGACGACGTTGCCCTGTACGAAACCGAACTGCCCAGCGTCACCTCAGTCAGCGAAGGGAACGGCTTCAACGAGGAGGTCGCAATGGCGCGAACCGACGACGGCTCGCTCTACCTCGCCTGGGACAGCTTCCGCGACGGGGCCGACTCGCTGCAGGTGGCTCGCTACGAGACGGCAGGCGACAAGTTCCGGCGCCTGGGTCAGTGGCAGGTGTTGGGCGGCGCCGGCACGTATCTGCTGGGCGTGAAGGCAGTAGCCGCCGGCGATCGGGCCTACGTCCTGTACGCGGCAGAGGGAAACCGCAACTGGGACATCTACGCAGTAGACTGCGGAGCCACCGGGCCGGGCAAGCCGATTCGCCTCAGCAGCGCCGAAGTGGTGGACGTGAAACCGGCGGGCGCGTGGGCCGACGGAACGCTGTGGGTGGCCTGGGAGGCGAACCCCGACGGCTATCGACAGATCATGGCCGCGTCGTTGACGGACGGCAAGGCCTCGGCGCCGGCGCGGCTGACCAAGACCGGGGCGTCCAACTACGAGCCGTCGATCGCCGCAGTCGGCGGCAGCCAACTGGCTGTCGCCTGGCACAGCTTCCGCGACAACAACTTCGACGTGTACCTGCGAACCCGCGACGCCGACGGAACTTGGCAGACCGAACGCCGGTTGACCAAAGCCCCCAGCATCGACCGCCACCCGCTCCTGTTGGCGCATGGCGGAGAGCTCTGGCTCCTCTACGAAGACGCCACCATGGGCCCGCCAGTCATCGACGCCGGCCCCAGCACGCGCAACTACGCCACCGGTGCCACCCGGACCCGCCGGCTGATCGTGACGAAGGTCACCCCGGCTGGGCTCCTCGCCCCGACGGACTACGCCGCGACTTCGCCGGTCTTCAAGGCGCACGCCGAGGCGCCGGCGGCGGCGTTCGACGCGTCCGGGCGGCTGTGGGTCGCCTGCCGGACACTGCTCCAGCCGGGCGGCACGGGGAACGCCGGCAGGCCGCGGGCGTGGCAGGTGTCGGCGGTGTCGTTCGATGGCGGCGCCTGGTCGCAACCGGCGGTCGTTTCGCCGGAGAAGGGCATGGACCGCGTCCCTTGTCTGGCGTTGACCGGCGACCGCGCGGCCATTGCCTTCCAGACCGACGACACCCCCGGCCGGTGGGACAATGAGCAGGAGTCGGCTACCGGGAAGAGCGACATCCAGTTGGCGTCGCTCAAACTCGACCCGGCATCGCAGTCGACGGCCTCCGCGAAGTGGGGGCCGCTAACAGAGCCGGCCGACCTGTTCGCGCCCGGTCAGGTGCGCGTCGAGCGCGGAGAAGACATGCCCACACCGTCGATTGAGTACGGCAACCGGAAGCTCAACCTCTACTTCGGCGACTTGCACGACCACACCGACATCTCCATCTGCAACCGAACCGGCGACGAATCGGTCGACGAGAGCTACGCCAACATGCGCGACCTCGTCCACCACGACTTCGCCTGCGCCACCGACCACGGCTACAACCTCAACGCCTACCTGTGGAACTACCTGGCGAAGCTGGCGCGGACCAACGACGACCCCGGCCAGTTCCTCACCTTCCTCGCAGAGGAGTGGACTTCGACTTTCGAGGAGTATTCGACCAAGCACCCCTACGGCTTCTACGGCCATCGCAACCTCATTTTCGCCGACCCGTACCTGCCGCGCTGGTTCAACGCGATGAACCGCCAGACACCCGCCGAGGTGTGGGAAGCGCTGCGGAAGATGAAAGCCAACTTCGTGCAGATCCCCCACCAACTCGCCGACACCGGCAACGTGCCGGTCGACTGGGACTTCACCGACGAGACCGCCCAACCGGTGGCCGAGGTCTTCCAGAGCCGCGGCTCGTACGAGCACAGCGGCGCCCCCCGCGAAGCCCGCGCCACCACGCCCGCGGGCGCCTACTTCCTGCAGGACGCCTGGGCGCGTGGCATCGTCCTCGGCGTCATCGCCAGCCCCGACCACACCGGCGGCTACGGCAAGGCGTGCGTCTACGCCCCCGATCTCAGCCGGGAGTCCATTCTCGACGCCCTCCGCGCCCGCCACTGCTATGGCACCACCGCCGCCAAGATCGCTCTCGACGTCCGCGTCGACGGCCACCTCATGGGAGAGAAGATCACCAGACCGGCAGGCAAGTCCGTCGAAGTGGCAGTCCGCGTGCACTGCCCGGCAGACCTCGACCGCGTCGAAGTCTGCCGCTCCAACAAGTTCGTCTACACGAAGAACGCCGAAGGCAAGTCGTGCGACCTGACCTTCGTCGACCCCGAACCGCTGCCCGGGTTTTCCTACTACTACGTGCGGGTACAGCAGAAAGACGGCGAGATCGCGTGGAGCAGCCCGGTGTGGTTTGGGGAGTAGCCTCAGCGCGCGCTGGATGCCCTAGGCGGCCACTCGCCAACTTGGCTCGAACACGCTCCGCGGCACGCAGTCTTCCGGGGCGCGCTTGAGCGTGCGCGGCTCCGGAACCGCCAAGGGACGCTCGCGTTGGAGGTGACGGAGCGCAGTCTGAGTTACCATGTCCGCGAGGTCTGATCTCGTCAGCACGGTGAGAGAGGGGGACAGGGACGCTGAGTCGCCGGAGTCCAGGATATCCCTTTCGTAGTGCGTGTTGATGAGGTGGGAGGGATTGGCGTCGAAGACGAAGAGGAAGTCCGACATCCGGTCGAGCGTCTTCACCTTCGGGTCGGCCATCAGCTTCTTGACGATCATATCGTACCGCTGGGTGTTGCCCAGAACCAGCGCCGCCCCGTGTTGGCGCATGCCGAGAGGCATTGCGTACTCCAGCTCGAAGGCGTCGAGATCAGTCCACGGAAGCCTGCCACGCACTTCGTAGCCTTTGCACCTGATTCCATCGAGAAAGAGCGTTGCGGCCTGATCGAAGGGAATGGCCCACATCGCCCTTGTGACCTTGTCTCGCAGGGACTGGACGAAATCGCCCAACGGGTGCAGGTCCGATGGGTTTCTCGGTGTTTGGGAGCCCAAGTTGGCTTCCGCGACCGTTTGTATCGTCGTCTCGGTAGGTACGAACACGTGGTCGACCGGTTCGGTGGGCAGGGGACGTTGAATCTCCAGCCACCGTGGCGCATGTGGGGCGAGAGCATCGATGACCCTGGTCAACACCTCTGATGCCGCACCATCAGCGTCGACTTCCACAACTTTGTCACCGCGCCCTCGAAGGAACTGGATGGCGTTCTGGTACTTGCGTCGAGTCTGGTCCAGGTTCCTTTCGAAAAGCTCCTTGCCTTCCTGACGAAGCCTGAGTCGGTCGTAGCAAGTCCGATTGCTTGCACTGAGGAATATGGTCAGATCCGGGCGGATCGCCGCCGAGTTCAGGTCCATAACACCGTCCATCGACAGCTCTGGGCTGCTCTGGTACACAAGCGATGACAGGTAGTACCGGTCACACACAAGCATCCGGGGTGATCGCTGCGCACCCTCCAAGAACGGCCTGAGCTCCCGGTCACAGTGGTCTGCCCGGTTCACCGCGAAGGCCAGTGCCAGTGTGTTGGGCGGGACACCTCCCCGGATCTTGCTCATGAGGGCCTGCCGTATGAACAGCCCTGCACACGAGGGATCATGCGGCTCAAACGTCAGCTTGACGTTGGGGCCGAGAGTATCCAGCAGCACGGTCACAAGCCAGCGCGCTACGGAACTCTTCCCGGAGCCGTCAAGACCCTCGATCACGAGGAAGAACGAGTGGTCGCCATGAATCATTTATCTTCTCCGGAGCGCTCACCACTTACAGCCATCCCGGCTTGACGCGGGCGGTTGGTGGACGACGCAGGTCCTCGCTAAGGAGCGTTCAGGCAGCACGCGGCGACCAGCGAATACGACCCGTCTCGCCTGGGCTGGAAGTGCATATCTGCTACGCCGAAGTGCAGCCGGTCCCAGGCGGATTGTCGGGCAGTTGTCACAGCAGCTTCCTGCCGATGACGTCGATTCCGCGGCTCTCAGCCAGAGCATGGACCACCCGAAGGTAGTCGCACGTTCCCAGCAGCCGATACGTGCAGTACTCCGGCTCACAGGCCGCCAAGTACGACTTCGCGCAGTAGGTCCGCACCAAGTGCCTGTTCAGCTCATCGAGACGCTGGATCACCTCGCGGTAGGGGGCGTCGATACTCAATGTCTGTAACGCCCCTGCACCTTCGTGCAGGGAATGGGGGCATATACTGACAAGTGACTTGGGGCGGGCTGACCGCTGGTGGCCGTTGACGACAGGCCCGCTGTGCCGTTCTGGTGCGGCGGGCGTCTCTGTTGCTCTGTGCGCGTTCCAGGAGGACTGGCGTGGGGTCGCGGCGCGAATATTGCGGGGAGGGGCGGTTCTTCGGAGGGGGCGGGGCGTTTGTGGCGGGAGTGCCCATTGGCGGGTCGGCGTGCGGCACCTTGTTCCGCCCGGCCTGGTGCGTGCGGCAGGAAGGCGCGTCTTTGTGTGCGTCTGGCAGGTGTTGGCCAGGGGGTGGAGAACTCGGGGGTGTACTGGCACGCGGCGGCCCAGGTGCCTGGAGGTGCAGGTGACGGAGGCTGCTGCGTATGCAGGGAGGCGAGAAGCGTGACTCGCATGTCAAGCGTTCGTCTGGTTAGCCGTGCAGGACCGGTCGTCGCGTGTGTGCTCGTGGGGGCCTTTGGGGCAAGTCCAGTGAGTGGACAGGGGCGCGGGGACTCCCGCGCCCTCCGATGGGAGTCGCCCCCGCGGGTGACGTTCCGGGGTCGCGGTCCCAGGTCAATCCTGTCGATGGCGCGGAGATGGTATGGCTTGCCGGCGGGACGTTCACAATGGGAAGCACCGTCAGCTTGGATCCGGCGACGATAGGCGAGTTGCCTGCGCACCAGCAGACGGTCGCCGGCTTCTGGTTGTACCGGAACGAGGTCACCAACGCTCAGTATGGGCAGTTCATGCAGGCGACGGGGCATGCCGCGCCGAACCATTGGGCGGACCCCCTGTTCAACCAACCGCAGCATCCCGTCGTTGCGGTGACGTGGTACGACGCTCGCGCGTACTGCCAGTGGGCTGGAGCGCGACTGCCGACCGAGGCTGAGTGGGAGTATGCCGCTCGGTGTGGGCAGCAGTTCGAGTACGCGACCTCTACCGGGCAAGCCAATCACGACCTCGCGAACTACTTCACACCTTGGCCCGACGACACCGGAGTGGAAGGAGAAGACCAGTGGAAGTACACATCCCCCGTGGGCAGCTTCCCGCCGACCCCCTTTGGCGTGTATGACATGTCCGGGAACGTCTGGGAGTGGTGCAGCAGCCTGCTCCGTCCGTATCCGTACTCCGCCACGGACGGCCGCGAGGATCCCAATGATCCCCCCAGCTCAAACCATCGTGTGTTGCGTGGGGGCTCGTGGGGCAGCAGGGGCGTCGGCGATCTCCGCTGCGCATATCGCGACAGCCCCGGTGACTTCCTCGGCGGCGACAGCGGCATCGGCTTTCGTTGTGCCAATACTGCACCGCCGCTCACCGTGCAGTGGTCGGCGATCCCGCCCGGCTGGAATATGGCATCCGTGCCCGTCTCGCCTCAGGAAGCGAGCGCTCAGGCTGTCTTCGGCCCCTACTTCGATCCGCTTGTGATCTACGGTTGGGCATCCGGCGCGTACACACTACTGGCTAGCGTGGTTTGCGGACTGGGGTACTGGGTGCTCGTGCCGGGAGCAGGTGGAACCACAGTCGCTGTGTCCGGAACGGAACGCGGGGACGATGTGGCATTGCCAGGTGGCCGGGGTTGGCATCTCATCGGCTACGTCCATCCCCAAGGCACGGCGTTGCTCGCGGAATGCCAGGTTCGGCGCGGCGCCGACACGAAGACCTGGGCGCAGGCTGTTGCCGCCGGTTGGGTCGCTGAGGTCGCCTACGGCTGGGACTCGGCAGGGGGGCGCTACGTCACGTATGCGCCGGGAAGCTCCTGCTTGCTGAAGCCGTGGATGGGATACTGGATCCTTACGCTCGTGGACGGCTTGACGCTCGTTATCCCGGAAGGTCCGACTCGTGGGCAGCCGCGGCTTGCTGATGACCGGGCGGTGTCCACGGGCGGCGCGGGCTGGGGGGTCGAGCTCCGGGTCGGCGACGGTCGGAGCGAGGACGCAATCGAGGCGCGGGCGAGCGCTGTTGCCACGGACGGATTCGACGGCTACGCGCAGGAGTCGCCCAAGCCGCCACCGAGCCCTTCCGGGGTCGTGGTTGAGTTCTCCCGGCCCGACTGGCTGACCGACAACCCGGCGGGCCTGTCGCGGTTTCAGACGGACACGAAGGGGCCGGTAACGTCAGGGAGCAAGGAGTGGGACTTCGTGGTGTACTCTGACGCGGGGGGCGGGACGGACGCAGTGTTGACCGTGCCTGATCTCAGCGAACTGCCGCACAGCCTGACCCCCACGCTGGTTGATCTGGACACCGGCGAGAGGCGCTATCTGCGAACCGTGGAGCACTACGCTTTCCGGTTGACCGGCCGGACTCCGCGTCGCTTCCGGTTGGTTGTGGAGCCGTCCTCGGGGAGCGTGCTGCGGATCACGCAGGTCTCGGCAGTGTCGCGCGCCCGCGGGCTGACTGTCATGTACTCCCTGAGCAAGCCGGCCACGGTGACGGCCTGCATACGGTCGGCGTCGGGCCGCGTCGTGGGCAAGCTGGACTCGGGCCGAGCGGCACGTGTCGGGACCAATGCCTTGGTGTGGAACGCTCCCGCTACTGGCGCCGCGCTGCCTCGCGGTGTGTACTCCGTCGAGTTGGTTGCACGGACCGACGACGGCCAGGCGGCCAGGGCGACGGCGGTTGTGCGGATCAACTGACGGGTCGGCGTCATCCCTCCGGCGGTTGCGCCTCCGGGGCTGGTTCCCTCACCTGTTGCTCCTGGCCGGACGCTTCGGTCGAAGGGATCAGCGGGAGCAAGGCGGACCGGCCCGCGCTCACGGAGTTGCTGGAATCACTGCGCAAGGGCGACGTGGTCGCTGTTGCGAAGCGTGACCGGTTGGCGCGAGACTTGTTCCTGACGTTGTGGCTTGAGAAGGAATGCAAGCGAGCGGGCGCCAAGATCGTGTCGGCCGCTGGCGAGGGGACCGAGGGGGATGACCCCGCCTCTGTGCTCATGCGGCAGATGGTGGACGCGTTCGCGGAGTACGAACGAGCAATCATCCGGCAGCGAACGAAGGCAGCGTTGGGCGCCAAGCGACGCCGCGGGGAGAAGACGGGCGGGGACGTTCCGTTCGGATTCGAGGCCCACCAAGAAGACGGCCGGCTGCTGTTGGTGCCGAACCTTCGGGAGCAGAAGGTGATTCGACTGGCGCAGGAACTGCGCGAGGACGGCATGAGCTTCTCCGGCATCGCGCAGGACCTGAACGCGGCAGGCTACCGCACGAAGCGCGGAGCGGACTGGACACACAAGCAGGTGTCCCGCATCCTCGAGAAGGCAGCGTGAGACATGGCGAACTGTAAGCCTGTGAGCGGGTGCGCGGGTGAGCGGGTGAGCCCGTGCCCGACCAGATCGGCAGACGAGATCCTTGCCGAACTGGTGGAACTGCTGGACAATGACCCGGAGTTGCGGGGGCGAACTCTGGATTGGCTGGGCGCCGCCACGGGCGGCGAGGAGGCTTCGATGCCCGAGGGACCGTTGACCGGCTTCATTCCGTTGCGCCGCGTTGCCGAGGAACTGGAGATCAACGAGCAGACCCTGCGGCAATGGATTCGCGACGGCAAGCTGACCGCCTACCGGATCGGCAAGAAGGTGTTCGTGCGACCGGAGGACTTGGCTGCCGTGGCGGAACCGTGGGAGCCGGGCGAGCAGATCGGGAGAGGGGGCACCCCCACCCCTCAGTTGAGCGCGGCGCTGGTAGTCCCCGATTGAAGGTAGGGTGCGGCGACACACCCGCAAGGAGGAATGACGTGGACCGAGCAACAGCACTGTACGCAGCGGCGCTTTCGGCAGACGAGGACCGGGAACACACGGTCAGACGCCACTTCGACAGGTGGCGGGAGGCGGGCAAGATCGACGACGAGGATGCCAGATGGATTGAGGCGGCGTTGGATGACACGACCCCCGAGGAAGGGAGGCGGCGAGCGGCGCGGCCGGGGAGGTTCTCGCTGCTGTAGGCGGCGCGCAGCGCTATGCGCGCGGACGCCGAGCGTCCGAGGTGACAGGAATGGGTTTGACGACACAGACGACGACCGACACGACACGCGAGCTTGGCCAGGGTGCTGGTCAGACGCGGCGAACGCACGCCGTTCGTGGGCGAACGGACGCCGTTCGGCCGCAGTGTGCTGCGGTCACCAAGTCGGGGGCCCGTTGCCGACGGCCGGCGCTGCGCGAGGGGGACTACTGCCGCCTCCATGCGAACGACCCGGAAGTGGCGGCGCTGCGTGACGAGGGGCGCCGGCGGGGCGGGGCGGCGGCGGCGGAGGCGTGGACGGGGCGGCAGAAGGTGCAGGCGTCGTTGGCCGGCATCCGGCTTGGCGAAGGGGAGGGGCTTGACCCGGAAGCGGCGGAACGGCACCTGCGGGGCGTGCTGAACGCCTACTGCGACTCACTCAGCGACCTGGACGACAAGGCGGTCCGCGCGATCACCGCGGCGCACGAGCAGCTTCGGCGGTTGTCGGAGCAGGCGAACAAGCTGCTACGCGACCAGGTTCTGAGAGCTGCCTGGGACTGCGTGGACCTGAGGCAGCTTCGCGACGAACTGGACGGCGAGATTCGGGAGTTGATGGGGCGGCGGAGGGAGCTGGGGGGGTAGAAGGGGTGACGGGGTGAAGGGCGAACGCCCAACATTGAACGCCCAACGCCGAACAGCCAAGGGGGCGAAGGGGTGACACGGTGAAGGAGTGACACCGATTGCAGATTTGAGAGGGCCCGCTCCGGCGGGCACCCCGATTGCAGATTGCCAACGGCGGACGCACGGCGTCCGCGCTTGGAGAGGAGAATGCAGGATGTTGACTCGGAGGCAGTACACCGCGTTGGTGTTCGTGACGTTGTTCGGTTCGTTCGCTGGTGGGGCGGTGATGGAGTGGGTGTTGACTGGCAAGGGGGCGCGGGCTGAGGAAGCGGGGAAGGTGGTTCGGGCGGATCGGTTCGAGGCGCGGGAGTTCAACGTGGTGGATGAGAACGGGCGCGTAAGAGCGGCCATTGGGCTGTTGGGAGAGGGCAGATTGGCATATCCGCACGTATCCCTGCTCGACGAGCACGGGAGAAAGCGAGCGGGAATCTTCCTTATGGGGTACCCGACGCTCGTACTGTTTGACGCTGAGGGACGCGGAGATATCTCCCTGCATGGCGGTTTGGAGCTAGACCCGCGGATCATGTCTGGTCCCCGCCTGACGGTCAGCGACAAGGACGGCAAGGAGCGCGCCAGGCTGTCGGTGTCGGCTGACGGCTCGCCCAGCCTGTCGCTCAGCGACAAGGACGGAACGACACGCGCCGTCCTGGGCTGCACCGAGCTTCAGGACAAGCGCACGGAGTCGGTGGAGCAGCGGCAGGAGTCATCCTTGGTGCTGTTCAAGAGCGACGGCGACGTGTTGTGGCAAGCGCCGTAGCGAACTCTCTCGGGCAGAGGAGAATGCAGGATGTCAATGGCAACCGGAGACGTTACCTGGCGTCTCGGCTACCGCAAGCCGTGGCTCCACGACTGGACCGCGCCGTTCGACGACATCGTGCCGGGGCCGGGCGATGCGCGAGGGTGGGCATTCCAGAAGTCGCACGCGCTGCTGAGGGCGCTTGCAGAGCGGAAGGGCAGAAGGGCCGTCGTGACCGGCGTGCTCAACGTGGACCCTTGCACGAAGGTGCCTCGCGACCTCAAGAGTGGCGTCTGCATGGTGCAGCGGGCAGCGCGCCTGCTGGCCGATGGGCTGCCGGTGATGGTCACGTGGCCGGTGCAGCAGGAACTCACGAGGTGGCTGAGGCATGGAGGGCGGGAGAGGGTGTTTGTCCTGGGGGAAGACCAAGTGGCGAACCCCAGATCCCAACCTGGGCCAGCATTCCCAGATGGCTTGCCGAAGGTGGCGCGTGGTGTCAAGCTGGAGGTTCCGAGTGAGCAGTGGCTTCTTGCCGCGGCGAGCGTCAGCGGGTGTGCCGTGGAGAAGCTCAAGCTCGAGGTTCCGAGCGAGCAGTGGCACCTTGTCTCCATGCCGGAGGAGGACAACGAGATTGTGTTGCGCGCTGAGTTCTCGTCGCCCAACCGGCTTGAGGTCCCGCAGACCGATCCGCCCTGCTTCACGTATGCACTTGAGGCGGCCGTCGAGGTGCTGTGGGAACACCTCTACCAGCGGGAATGGAAGTTGACGCCGGAGTACCATTTCAGGGCCTGTAGCCGGGACGGGTGCGGGCGGCTGTTCCTCGCGGAGAGGGCGCGGCGCGGGAACGAGAGCAAGCAATTCTGCTGCGACACGTGCAGGGGATGGTACAACGCGGACGCCAAGCGAAGTGCGCAGCCGGAGAAGTATGACCGTCGCCGGGGACCTGGGAAGCGGTGGAAGCCGGGGCCGGCTCCGAAGGGGAGGGAATGGCGACCGACGCCTCCGGGGGAGGGGGACTCGTTGTTCTACCTGGACTGATTCCTGCGACGCTAAGGGGGGTGCCTTAGCGTTGGGCAATTCGGGTTAGCAGTGCGCTGATTCCGCAGCATCATGAGGATCATCTCACTTACGAGGTGATTCCGGATGCAGAACCTCCGCAGTACCGTAGGGTCACTCCCCGCCGGGCACACCCCGCCGAAGCCGCAGCCCAGCAACCCCACCAACTGGCTGTGTTCCCGCTGCGGGAAAGAGAATGTCCCCCTCGCGGCCGACTGCGAATGCCGCCCTCGCCCCGACGGCGACCCGCCTTCGCTTCTCGACGGCGAGACCGTCCGCAGAGCGGCCGTCTGCCGCGAGCTTGAGGCGCGGTTCCCCAAGCTGCGGCCGCGGGTTGAGTTGGACCGGGACAACTACGGACGGCCCCTCGACTGGCATTGGCCAGGTCGCCGCGGCTGGGGCTACCTCTACTCCGCAGACACCATGGGCGTGGTCGTCACAGGGGCGCAGACTCGGGCGAAGCTCCGCCGACAGAGCCGATGGCCGGTCCTCCAAGACGGGGACGCCGAGCTGACACTGCTGGTGCCCGACCGCGACTTCCCTGAGGCGGCAAGGCTGGTCGGGCTTCGGCAGCGCCGGAAGGCATCCCCGTAGCAGTTGGCAGCCCTCGACGCTGCCCGCGGGAAAGCCGCCGAACATCTGCGCAGAAGCCCTTCCGGCGACGCAGAGCGCGAGCGAGCGCATTCCCCTACTTCCCCCCCCCCAACGGGGGACCCCGAACCTCGGGCAAAGGAGAGCTGATCTGTGACACAGGACCCCCGACCATTCACCACGTCCGATATGTGGCTTGCCGCGTCGGTCGTGGCGGCGACCAACGCCAACGAGGTGCACGTCGAGCGCCCGGCCAACGGCGACCGCCGGGCCAGGTTCGTCGTTGCCTGCCCCGCCGGCGCCGACTGCGACCTGATCGCGGCGGAGTTCCGGAGTGAACGGCTGCAGGTCAACGCTGCTGCATTCATGCGCGCCATTCGACGCCTGAAGCGGGCGTTGTACGACGGCGAGTGAGGGAGGTGCTTCGGTATGGAGAATGCTGGACGCCAACCAGACGTAGACCGCGAGCTGTTCGCTGCTGAGCTGATGCGCGAGGGCGCCACGCTCTGGGGTGTCCCGCGGGAGAGCGAATCGGCTGTGGCGCCGTGCCGAGTGCACCTGTTCAAGTCCGGCCTGCGCGTGAGCGAGGACGGCGGGAGGAACCGGGCCGCCTTGGCGTTGGCCTGTCATCTCCGGCAGTTGCTTGGCTACAAGGAAACGCGGATTCTCGCTTTGCTGGGTCAGTTCAACAGGCGCTGTTCGCCCCCGTTGAGTGACCGCGAGCTTGCTGCTGTGGTGCGCTCGGCGTTGAAGCCCAGGGCTGGCGGCAAGCCTTACGAGTTCGGCTGCGCGGGGTTCCTGGACTCCCCGGTGTGTCCCGGCAAGGCGGCTTGCCTGTACTGCGTCACCTACGGGCAGCGAAGGCCGTCGACCGTGCCCAACTCTGCGTACTACCAAGCGGACGCGCAGTTCCGGGAGTCCGGCTGGCCGAACTGCCTGCGGAAGCGTGCGGGGACGCTGTACTGCTGGCTGACGACGCTGGCGATGCTGCGCGGCTTCCCGCCAGACGCGACGCTCTACACCACCTTCGCGGAGATCGAGGACGGAACCGCAATAGACCGGCGCCGCGTCCGTGGCTTGCTCGAGGAACTCGCCCGGCACGGACTCATCATTGTGAGATTCGGGCTCTGGCGTAGTGACCGCGAACGGAATCCAAACGGCTTGGCCGGACACGGTACGGAGATTCGCAAAGTCCTGCCGCTTCCCTCGTGCCCGGGGGCGGACACATAACAGGCACACATAACAAGCACATCCAGCCAGGGCGGACACATGATAAGGACTCAAGACCACATTGAAGGGAGAGGGAGCGTAGCGCAGGGGCACACTCGCCGCGAACGGACGCCGTTCGTCCGCTGACTGACACCGCGAGATCGTCATGAGCGAACCGGGACTCTGCACCGAGACGACGACTGCCCTGCGGTTGCCCCCGCGAACGAGCCCACGTTCTGCGCGGCGCGCGTCGGAACGGCCGGCTGTCAGTGGTGCGACCTCGTGTCGGACGCCGACCGAGGTGGTGTTACCGGACGGTCAACAGGTCACAAGAATGTCGGCGCCGGAGTTGGGCGACTGGTTGGAGGGTCTGGCGGTTCGTCTGGCGGAGAAAGGGTTGCTGTAGGTCGCGGCGAATCCTCTGCCCCAGGAGTGCCCGGAGGATGCAGAAGATGAACGCGGCTCTCGGCTATGTGCGGGTGAGCGACAAGGAGCAGGTCGAGACAGACCTGTCGCTCCCTCGGCAACGCCGCCTGATCGAAGGGACGGCGGGACGGCGGGACTACTACATCGTGGAGTGGTTCGAGGACGCGGGCCGGTCGGCGTTCCACGACAAGCCCGAGGACCTCGCCGAACTCACCCGACGCCTGGGCTTGCGCGCTGCCATCGCCAGGGCCAAGCGCGACAAGCTGCCCATCTGGGTGATGCGGCTGGACCGGTTCAGTCGGAGCACGGACGCGCCGGTGATGATCGAGCTTCTTCGGTCGGTCGGCAGCGACGTGTTCTCGGTGACGGAGCAGATCGACACAAGCAGAGCAGAGGGCGTGCTGCTGGAGCGGATCCTCCAGACCTTCGCGTGGTTCCGGTCGGCGCAGTTGGGGCCGGCCATCGCCGACGCGCGGAAGACAAGGGCGGAGCGGGGTCTGTGGACGGGCGACCCGCCGAGCGGGTACGTGGTGGAAGAGGGCAAGCTGCGGTTCGACCCCAAGCTCAAGCCGATTGTGCAGCAGGTGCTCACCCTCGGCATGGAGGGCTTCGGGTGTCACGTGATCGCCGGGCGGCTGTCGCCGGAGTACCAGCGAGTGACGGGCAACTACCTGCACGCGAGCCTCGTGTTCCGCATCCTGCGGAATCCGGCGTACTGCGGTCGGCTGTCCATGAAGGGCACGACGGTGGAGGGGGCGCTCCCGAAGCTGGTCGAGCCCTGGGAGTTCGAGCGGCTGCAGGAGCAGCTATCGCGGCGCCGCCGGTCCCCCAAGGCAGAGCACGAACTGCTTCTGCTCCAGGGAATCGCGACCTGCGGCAAGTGCGGCAAGCTGCTGCGCCGGCATGTGACCCGAAGCGAGCCGTACCTGACGCGCTCATACCTCTGCCCGACCCACCGCACCCCGTCCACCCACAGCGAGCCGTGCCAAGTCATGGTCTCCGAGCGCAAGCTGCACCGACGCCTCCGCCAAGACCTCGAAGGACTCCTCGGCGTCTCTGACCGTAAGGTGTCGGTGCCCGTGCCGAAGGTGGAGGACGGTTCCGAGGTAGACCGCAAGGCGGAGGTAGACCGGCTGAAGCGGCAGCGCGGCCGGTTGCTGGAAGCCTACAAAGCCGAGGCCATCTCTGTCGAGGAACTCAAGCGCGAGCGGCAGGCGGTCGACAAAGAGCTTGAGCGGCTGTCGCAGAAGGCGCGCGAGAGGAAACCAACGCCACCCAACGAGACAACCCTCCGGCGCGTGGCGAAGCTGGTGCTGGAGGCGCTGACCGACGAGACCATGGACCCCGCCCGCCGCCGAGCAGTCATCGGCGAAGTCTTCCGAGAAGTACGTGTGCAACGCGGGGCCGACAGGGGGGTGGAGCTTACCCTTGTACTGCGGTGATTCTCTATGCCCAAGTTCCTGGCGGCTCACTGTCCTGGGCAATCACGTCAATTGGATCCATCATCGGACTTCTGCCTCTCTGGGGTAGCTTCTGCCCTCGCTCTGGCTGCGAGCAATCGGCACGCCAGCGTGCCGGCACGGCCATCCTAGTCGGGGCGTGCTGGCGAGAGCGAGCGATATCTGAGGCACCAACGGGCACTTGTCCTCAACCGAAGTAGCGGACTGCCTGCGGACGCGTACCGGGCCCGACACCTGGGGTTCGAGTATGCCCGCGCCATTTCGGGCAGACAACCCAAGCGTCAAGGACCCGCCAAGTCTCAGAAGCGTCGCCCGCGGTGCTGAGCGTGGACGCTCGCGTGCCACGGGTGTCTGCCCCACACTGGCTCACTCCGGGATGCGCTATCGGGTGTGCTTCCTGCAATGCTACCTCCCCGGGCAGCCAGACCGAGGACGGCGGCGGCGGCGAGGAGTTTCACCCCGACTCGGAAGCCGCCAACATCCGCTCCAGATCGGCAATCCCTTCTCGGGCTTTCTGTTCACTGTCCGGCCTGAGACGGAGCGGGATCCCGCGGCTCACCAGCAACTCCTTCACGCCGTCGAAGGCGGAAGCCGATCCTGCAAAAGGGGACAGCCTGTTCGCCTCGGACCGGTCCTCCCCAATCCGTTGTCGCCCTGAATCCGTTGGGCGGCCCAGGGGACATATTCCCAACGAATTCAGGGCGACAACGAATTGAGGAGGAAGTGTGTGGGGGTGCCTCGCTCCCCCGTTCGTGCGCCGGACCTGGTGGCGGGAGAGGACCCCTCTGACGCCGCGTGACTGCACTGGGGCGTTGGTACCGCTCCGTTGGTCCTGGCGCGACGCCGCGGGAGGAACTGCCGGAAGCAGGACATCCCGTCGCGAAGCCGAACACTTGGCCGCACTGAACGCTTGACACCGGTGCCGCACCGGTGGGCCCGCCCTCTCTCGGGAGGAAGCCCTGACTGCTCTCTGTCTCGTCCTTGTGGGAATCGTCGCGACCTGTGTCGTCTCGGCTGAGGAGGCGCCCTCGCCGCCGGACGCCCTGCCCGAGTTGCCGGCGGGCAAGCAGTGGACGCTCGCCTGGCACGACGAGTTCGACGGCACCGAGTTGGACGAGTCGAAGTGGGAGACGCCGCCCGACGCGAAGCGCCGGGACGGCTGGTGGATGCGCAAGGCCGTTGCGTTGGACGGCAAGGGCAACCTGGCCCTCAGCGTGCTGAAGGAGGGTGATCGCTACCTCGACGGGTGTGCCCGCACCCGCGGCAAGTTCGAGCACGCCTTCGGCTACTACGTCGCGCGCGTCCAACTGCAGAAGCAGGCCGGCCACTGGTCGGCGTTCTGGCTCTACAACAACTGCGTCGGCAAGGTGGGCAATGAAGGGCGCGACGGCACGGAGATCGACATCTACGAGAAGCCGTGGCTGGACGACCGCGTGCAGCACGCGCTCCACTGGGACGGCTATGGCAAGGAGCACAAGTCGGAGGGGAAGAAGGTGGAAGTGCCCGGCATCATGGACGGCTGGCACACCTTCTCCCTGTGGTGGGCACCGGAAGAGTACGTCTTCTACGTGGATGGCAAGGAGACTTGGCGCAGCAACGCCGGCGGGGTGTGTCAGGTCCCGCTCTACGTGAAGCTCAGCGATGAGATCGGCACGTGGGCCGGCGACATCGCCAAGGCCGAGCTGCCCGACTCGTTCCTGGTGGACTACGTGCGAGTATACGACGTGGTGGACGCACCGGCGGCGGGCAGGTAGGCGGATGAGAGTCTTCGGCGCTCTTCTGCTGGTGCTGGTGGGTGCGTCGCTGATCGCCTGGAAGATCCAGCCCGCGCCGGCGCCGCCGGGGATCACGCCGTTGATCTGGGTCAGTGACGACAACCCGGCACGGCGGGCGCATATCGAGCAGTTCAACCGGCTGAATCCCGACCTCCAGATTCGACTGGATCCCGACAACGGCGGCATGGAGAAGGTCATCGTCCAGTCGCTGGCCGGGGTGGGGCCCGACTTGTTCGACTGCTACGGTGCGGCGCAGCTTGCGGCGTACGTCAAAGCGGGGATTGCCTGGGACGTGACGGAGGAACTCCGCAAGGACGGCGTCGACATTCAGCACGATGTCTGGGGTGCCACCCTCCCCTATGTCCTTTACGAGGGGCGCACCTACGGCTTCCCGGCCAATACCGCTGTCGACGTGTTGTGGTTCAACAAAGACGTGTTCGACAAGCTCGGTCTCCCGTACCTGGAGAACCGACCGCGAACCTGGGAGGCGTTCCTCCCGCTGGCCAAGAAGCTCACCCGGCGCGACGCCGATGGCCGCATCCAGCACTTCGGGCTGTCGTTCGACCCCTGGGCGTGGAAGTTCTTTCTCTACCAGTGGGGGGGGCGAGTCTACAGCGACGACGGCACCCGCTGCGTGCTGGACTCGCCGCAGGCCGTCGGGGCGGTGCAGTTCCTGCACGACCTGATCTACAAGCACAAGGCGATGCCGTCGCCTGCCGACGAGGAGGCGCTGGCCCAGCAGGGCGGGTGGGGCTCCGCGTCCATCAAGTTTCTGGGCGCCGGCCGGCTCGCCACCGCGGTGGGCGGGCGGTGGTGGCTGTGCACCCTGCGCGACTACAAAGGGCTGCGACTGGGCGCAGTGGAGTCGCCCCACGGCCCGCTTCGGCGCTTCTGGGGGTACGGCAAGAGCACCGTCATCAACTGCAACAGCCCGCGGCGGCGGCAGGCACTTCGGTTCCTCCGCTACATGACCGGTTTGCCCTACAACCGGCTGATCAACCAACAGGCCGACGGCCTTGCCCCGATGATCCGCTACTGCACCGACAAAACGCTATTCAACCCACACTTCCCCCAGGAAGACTACCACCGTGTGTTCCGCGAGGTGATGCCACTGGGCGAGCCCGAGCAGATCAGCCCCTTCGTGAACGCCGCCGCCGCCGAGCAGCTCATCAGCATTCAGTTGGACCTGGTCCGGCGGGATGCAAAGAGTGCCGCGGCCGCCATGAAGACCGCCGCCGAGCAAGTCAATGAAGAGATGACCAAGAACCTGCGCCGCAACCCGGCACTGCGAAGGCAGTGGGAGAAGCTGACCAACGCAAACAACCGCGAAGGAGTCGCCCCATGACCCCGGAGCCTGCTCCCCGCGTAGCCGGCGTCGGCAGCGGGGCGGACCCGACACACGCTCCACGCGCTGGCGCGCGCAGGCACACGGGACAGACACGGGAACCGGACCCACCAACCGGCACGCTCCACGCGCTGGCGCGCGCAGGCACACGGGACAGACACGGGAACCGGACCCACCAACCGGCACGCTCCACGCGCTGGCGCGCGCAGGCACAC
>Ga0100387_10001099_pt1 | contig 22815 bp, 20 predicted proteins | sample CryGeymeta201511_FD_81547 | JGI IMG/M metagenome (GOLD analysis project Ga0100387, IMG submission 81547) | Groundwater microbial communities from Crystal Geyser aquifers in Utah, USA - Crystal Geyser metaG 2015-11 | ecosystem: Environmental > Aquatic > Deep subsurface > Groundwater | place... | reverse complement strand
TCTACATTTTTTTTAAGCTTAATTAAGAAAAATATATATTATGAAATGCATGATTTTCCAAAAAGTAAGATTTGGTTGAATGAAATATATTTAAAAAGAATTAGGGGTGTTATTACTACAAATAATTGGAAGAAGGATAAATTAATTGAAATATTTGGTTTTAATGAAGAAAAAGTAATCGCTCTACCTAATGCTATTGATCTTGAATACTTTAATCATATGCCAGATAAACAAAAGATGAGAGATAAGTATAAGTTACCTAGTAATAGAGTCATAGTCTCATATATTGGTAAGTTTTATACCATGAATATGACTAAAGGAATTAATTTGTTTTTAAAGGCTTTTAATGAAGCTAGAAAAGAAAATCCTAAGTTATATTTAGTATGTGCTGGTTATTCTGGAGAAGAAACAAAATTATTTGAAAAAGAAGTTAGAAAATTAGATTTAACTAATGATGTTTCTTTGTTAGAGCAAGTTCCTTACAAACAAGTTAAAGAATATTATGCTTTGGCTGATATCTTTGTCTTACCTTATCCAAAAACAGATCATTATAATTTCTTTATGTGTCCACTTAAGTTATTTGAATATGTTGCTTCAAAAAAACCAATTATTGCTTCTGACTTAAATTCAGTTAGAGAAATATTTAATGATCAGGAAGTAATGTATTTTGAACCAGGTAATGTCATTGATTTAAAAAATAAAATATTAAGTTTAGTAGATATAAATAAACAAAATGAATTAATTAGTAAGGCATATAATAAGCTAAAAGGAATGTCCTGGAACTGGCGAGCAGATAAAATAATAAATATTATTAACTAAATTAATACTATGGTTAGATATTTTAACAAATATGAATTAAAAGAAAATAAAAAAGAATATTGTCAAGAATTAAAAAGAATAACAGGGTTATATAAGGATAAGGAATATATTGAAGAGGTAGTTAAGTTAGATCATGATTTAAATATTCTTGATATTGGAACAGGCTCTAATGGTTTTCCTGGTTGGTTAGTTAAAAATGGTTATGAAAACGTAAAAAGTTGTGATATAGATGATTATAGAAGTTATAGTTTAGACATCCCTTTTGAAAAAATTGATGTAAGTTTTGAAAAATTTCCTTATGATGATGGTGAATTTGATGTAATTTTTTGTCTAAATGTTTTAGAACATGTAGAAAATCCTTTTAACATGTTTAGAGAAGTAAATAGAGTGTTGAAGTCTAATGGTTTGTTTGTTATTGCTATACCTAATGGTTGGAATATATTTAGTAAGTTTAGTTATTTATTACATGGTAAAATTGAAGGTTGGGCTAAAAATAATAATCATATCTGTTTTTTGCCGGAAAATAAGTTTTGGCAATTTTTATCAAATTATAAATTAGAGAAAGCTATTTATACTAAAAGATGTAGTCATAAACATTTTCCGTTAAGACATTTTAGGAATGTTTGTTACCCTAAAACTAAATTTTTTAGTAAAAAAATATGTTATTTTTTAAGGAGAGTAGGTTAAAAATATATGAATTTATTAAAAAATTATTTTGAAGGAATAAATTATGACTGGTGGCTAATTATTGGTTTTATAGGTCAAGGAATATTTTTTTTAAGGTTTTTAGTTCAGTGGATTGCTTCAGAGAAAAAAGGTGAAAGTGTTATTCCTGTCTCCTTTTGGTATTTAAGTATTATGGGTGCTTTAATTATCTTTATTTATGCTGTGGTAAGGAAAGATCCAGTTTTTTTCTTAGGACAATTAGTTGCCATAATGATTTATTATAGGAATTTGAGATTAATATATAAAAAGAAAAATAAAGATACTAATCAATTAATTGATTAATATATGAATAAAGTATCTATTATAATCCCTGTTTATAATGAAGAAGCTAATGTAAAAGATTTATTTAATGAAATAAGTACTATTGGTTTAGAAGATTATGAGATTATTTTTGTTAATGATGGTTCTACGGATAATACCTTGAATAGATTAAAAGAAATAGATGGAATAAAGATCGTTAGTTTAAGAAAGAATTATGGACAAACCGCTTCCATACAAGCAGGTTTTGATGCTTCAACTGGTGATGTCATAATTACCATGGATGGTGATTTACAAAATGATCCTCATGATATACCTAATTTAATAAATAAATTAAACGAGGGTTATGATTTAGTTTGTGGTTGGAGAAAAAATAGAAAAGATCCATTAATTAAAAAGTTAATATCACGTGGAGCTAATAGACTTAGAAAAGTATTTTTACATGACAGAGTTCATGATTCTGGCTGTACTCTTCGTGCTTATACAAAGCAAGTAGCTTCATCATTCAATTTGTATGGTGAATTGCATAGATTTATACCTGCTCTTACTGAGATTGAAGGCTATAAAGTAACTGAGATGGTAGTAAATCATAGACCAAGAGTAAAAGGTGTTACTAAATATAATGGAAGAAGAATTATAAAAGCTATGGCTGATTTAATAAGTGTTTGGTTCTATCGTAAGTTTAGTAATAGACCTCTTCATTTGTTTGGTGGTTTAGGTGTTATTTTAATATTTCTAGGCTTTATTTTGGGTCTATATTTATTCATAGCTCGTATTTTAGGAGTTATTATATTATCCGATAAAATATGGCCTTTAATTGATGTTTTAATCTTATTTACTGGTGTTCAGTTACTTGTTTCAGGACTTATTGCTGATATTGCTATTAAAGGGTTTAAAAGTACTAATAAAGAAAAACCATATAAAATTAAAGAAATAATTGAAAAATAAATGAAAGATATAAAAAGACAAGAAGAATATAAAGAGTTAGGTGATTATCATAAACAATTAGATAAAAAGTGGCCTTATTTACCAGTTTTTGTTGAAAAGTTTAATTATATTGATAAGTATCTAACGAATACTTCAAAAGATATAAAAATATTAGATTTAGGATGTGGTGAAGGAATATTTGTCGAAAAATATAAGAGGCTAGGTTATAACATAGAAGGTTTAGATATGAATTATAGTTCAGAGTATGTAAAACAAGGTAATTTACTAAGTACTGATTATCCTGATAAATTATTCGATTTAATATTATGTTTAGATGTTTTAGAACATTTAGAAATGATTGATCAACAATTAGCAGTTAAAGAAATAAATAGATTATTAAAAGATGATGGTAAAGTTATAATTAGTGTTCCTAATCTTGATCACTTTGCATCACGTGTTAAATGTATGTTTACTGGTAAACCAATTAGAACTGCTATTAAAGCAGAAAGACATCCAGGGGACAGGCCTATTAGAGAATATTTAAGTATGTTTGAAAAATATTTTGAGGTAACAAAAAGAAAAGGATATTTCCCAACATTTCCAATTATTTCTATTCTTACATGGTATATACCTTCTAAAATAATTTGGTTGCATAAGATATATAATAGAGTACTTGCTTATCCTAATTGGTGTTTTCTAAATATTATTGAATTAAAAAAGAAGAATGAAAAGAATTAATTATACAATTCTAGGTATATTATTTGTTAGTTTAATCCTTAGATTATTTAGTATTAATTTTAGTTTACCTGTTAGATTTTTTGGTGATGAATATATTCACTTAGCAAATGCTTTTAAAATGTTAAGTGAACATACTTTAATATTAGATTTTAGTTATTTACCAAACTTATTTGCTTATTTATTAATTCCCTTTATATTAATTTATTCTTTACTTAGCATGTTATTTGGAGTTTTTGGTAATCTTACTGAATTAACGGAATATGTTATTTTGCATAGTGAAAACTTTTTAATAATTTCTAGGATAATTTCTGCTTTCTTTGGACTTGGTTCGATCTATTTAGCATATAAGTTTGCGAAAGACGTATATAATAAGAATGTTGGATATTTAAGTGCAATACTACTTAGTTTAGTGCCTTTACATTTATTATTATCTCAGTCAGGACAATTCTGGGGACCTTTGACATTTTTAATACTCTTATCATTTTATTTATTATATAAATTATTTAAAACAAATGTAAATAAATATTATTGGTTGTCTAGCCTAGCTATAGCTTTTGGTTTTGGTATGGGTTATGTTGCAATTATAGTTGTCTTATGGTTTTTAATCATTCATTACTTTTTATTTAAAAATAAAAAAAGAAAGTTATTTGATAAAACATTTATTTTAAGTAGCTTATTACTTGTAATAATAATAGTTTTATTTGCTATATCAAATCCCTATGCTTTGTTTAGACAGTTTGGAAAAGGTGTGGGAGCTATCTTTAATATATTTGGTGCTAGTTTTGATATTCCTCAAATCGCCACGCAACATCAACAGAATAATTTTGTCTTTGTAATGTTTAAAAATATACCTGAAGTTATTTGGTATAACTTATATTTTATAACTATATTTGTTATCTATGGAATAATTGATTTGTTTAAAAAAAAAGATTTATGGAAAAATGTTAGTAATTATATAATAGTAGCTTTTCCATTATTTTATCTATTAATTAGTGCTATTGTTTATACTAAAACACCAGATAGGTATTTATTTCCAGCTTTTCCATTTTTGATTATTATTGCCGCTTATGGAATCAATAAATTATTTGAAAAGATTAAAATAAGTAAAGCTTTAAAATATGCTTTAGTTATTATAATAGTTTTACCACAAGTATATTTTACTCTTTGTTATTCATCAAAATTATTTAAAGATTCTACATTTATTGAAGCTAAGAACTGGGTAGAAAGTAATTTAGAAGTTAATACTAGAATAATTTTAGATAATACCTATCCATTTTATTTAACACCATCTTATCAATCATTAAAATTATTAGAAGAAAATAATAGTCAAGTGCTAGATACTAAGCTAAATTATTTATTAAATAATAATCAACCAGGTTACTTTATCTATAATTTTGAAAAATTAGATTTAAGTAAGTTAAATGATGTTAATGCCGAATACTATATTGTTGCCTATTATAATGAGTCACCTTTGAATGAAATAATTAATCAAAATAAAAATGGATTACTTGATAAATATGACATGGAAAAATTGATTGTGTTTGATTCAAGGAAAGATAAGTATATAGATAAACATATCACTAAAGTATTTGATGATTCAGTAAATAATTTAATAACTTTATTTTACCAAGAAAGACTTGGTCCAACTATTGAGATATATAGATTAAATAAAAAATATGAATAATAAAATTAAAGTTGCTTGGTTCTGTGATGATATTGATCGTAAAACTAAAGGACAGGCTACTTATAGTAAAAAGTTAATTGAACAATTTCTTGATAATTATTCTGATCAAGTTGAAGTTGTTTTAGTACATCGGGAAGGATTTTGTATAGTTGATGTTTGTCAGAGAACTCGTAACATTATAATTAAAACATTCAAGACTAAACATTTTAGTGGTATATTATCATGGGCTTGGTGGTTTTTAATAAATAAAGAAAAATTTGATATTTTTCATGTACCACGTCATAACCTTTATCCATTATTCTTCTTTGCTAAATTAAAAGGTACTATTAAAAAATTTGTGGTTACTTTACACGGGGCTGCTGATCCTGATAAGCCAACGGTTTTTAGAAAGGGTGGTACTCTCTGGAATTGGCATATTAAGTTTTTTGCTAAATACTTTATTGATGTACTTTTGGCTGATTCTATTGAAGGTGTTAAACAGATTATGTGGTATCACAAAGTTAAAAGAGATAAAGTAGATTATTTCTTTATTTCCTGTAATCCAGAGTTTAAAGTCTTGAGTGAAGAAGAAAAACAAGCAGGTTTAATACGCCTTAAAGAAAGATATAATTTTGAGCCACCATTTTTATTAGAAGTAGGGAGACTTGATCCACATAAAAATGTTCATAATCTAGTAAAAGGTTTTGCTATCTTAAAAAAGAAATATCATCTTCCCCATAAACTAATTATTATTGGCGGTTATCATATACCTTCATATAATAAATTAGTTGATGAAACCATTGCAAAATATAACTTAAAAGATGAAGTTATTATTGCTGGCTTTATTCAAAATAAAGATATGCCTATTCTTTACAACACTTGTGATTTATTTGTTTACATGTGTGTTAATGATGGTTTCTCAATACCAACTGTTGAAGCTTTAAGATCAGGTACTCCCATTGTTTTGTCTAATGCTTCAGTTTTTCCAGAAGTAGCAGGGGAGGCAGCTTATTATGTTAATCCAAGAGATCCCGAAGACATTGCTCGTGGTATTAAAGAAATGTTAGATAATCCTGATTTAAGAAATGAATATATTAAAAAAGGTTTAGAGAGAAGTAAGATATTTAGTTGGCAACAAGCAGCTTCTGATTTAATTAAAATATATAAACGATTATTAAAAATAACTTAAAATTTATGTCTAAAAAAGTTTTAATTACCGGAATTACTGGACAAGATGGATCATATCTGGCTGAGTTTCTTTTAGCTAAAGGTTATGAAGTACATGGGTTAGTTAGGCGTGTAGCTATTGAAGATCAAAAAATGAGACTGGGTAGAATATCTCATTTAGCAGATAAAATGACACTACATTCAGCTTCTTTAACTAATTATGGTAGCGTTTTTAGTGTTGTTAACGAAGTTAAACCTGACGAGTGTTATCATTTAGGAGCTAATTCATTTGTAACCTATTCATTTGAAGATGCCTTTGATGTTTTTGATATTAATATTAATGGTACTTTGTATATATTATCAGCTTTACAAAAAATAGTACCTCAATGTAAATTCTACTTTGCTGGTTCCTCTGAGATGTTTGGTGACATTGGTGAGTGCCCACAAAATGAGACGACTAAATTTCATCCACGTTCACCTTATGGTATTTCTAAAGTAACGGGTTTTCATACTACTCGTAATTTTAGAGAAGGTTACAAAATGTTTTCAGTAACAGGTATGCTTTTTAATCATGAATCACCACGTCGGGGTTTTGAATTTGTAACTCGTAAGATAACTGATGCTGTAGCTAGAATTAAAGCTGGAGAACTTGATAAATTACATTTAGGTAATTTAGAGGCACAACGTGATTGGGGATATACGCCTGAATACATAGAAGCTATGTGGTTAATGTTACAACAAGATAAACCAGACGATTATGTAATTGCTACTGGTGAGACACATAGTGTTAAGCAATTTGCTGAAGAAGCTTTTAGCTTAGCAGGTCTTAATTGGCAAGATCATATTGTGCAAGATGAAAAATTAATACGTCCAGCTGAAGTTCATAAATTAATGGGTGATATTACTAAGGCTAAACAAGAACTTAGTTGGGAACCTAAAGTTAAATTTAAAGAATTAGTTAAAATAATGGTTGAAGCTGATTTAAAAAGATTTAATTTAAACATATGATAAAAAAGTATCCAAAACAAATAGGGGTAGGGATCTTTAAAATAACAGAGGAAGCAAAGAAAAATGTTCAAACAGTTTTAGATAATGAAAGATTGTCTTATGGGTCCTTTTCTCAAGAGTTTGAAGCTGAATTTGCTAAGATTCATGAACAAAAGTTTTCTTTATTCTTAAATAGTGGTACCTCTGCCTTACAAGTAGCTTTAAATGCTTTAAAGATAAAGCATAACTGGAAAAACGGAGATGAAGTTTTAGTTCCGGCCCTTACTTTCGTGGCGACAGTTAATACTATTAGTCAAAATAAGTTAAAACCTGTTTTTGTGGAAGTTGACCCTATTTCCTTTAACATTGATCCTAAAGAAATAGGGAAGAGGATTACTAAGCGTACTAGATGTATTGTACCTGTTTCATTATGTGGCTTACCTTGTGAAATTGATGAAGTAAACAAAATAGCTAAAAAGTATAAGTTAAAAGTTTTAGAGGATGCTTGTGAAACTATGTTTGTTAAACATAAAGGTAAAGCTGTGGGTAGTAAGGCAGATATAGCTTGTTATTCCACTTATGTGGCTCATATGATTACCACAGGAGTAGGTGGTTTTGTAGCTACTAATAACAAGGATTATGCAATACTAAGTAGAAGTTTAATAAATCATGGTCGAGATAATATATATATTAAAATTGATGATGACAAGGGTAAAAAGGGTAAAAAATTAGCTCAAGTTATGGAGAAAAGGTTTTCTTTTATTCATGAAGGTTACAGTTATCGAATGACCGAAATGGAAGCAGCTTTAGGTGTAGTTGAGCTTAAACATTGGAAAACTACTTTAAAAAAGAGAAAAGATAATGCTGAGAAATTAAAAAAAGGTTTGAAAGAATTTGAAAAATATTTGCAATCACCTACTTGGCCAAAATATAGTGATCATGGCTTTATGATGTTTCCTCTTGTAGTAAAAGGTATAAATAGGGATAAGTTAACATTATTTCTTGAAGAAATGAATATTGAGACTAGACCCTTAGTACCATTAATTAATCAACCTTACTTTAAAAAATTGTATGGGGATTTAAGTAAAAAGTATCCTGTTGCCGATCATTTAACTAAAAATGCTTTTTACATTGGTTCGCATCCTGGGCTTACTGATAAGGAGATTAAGTATATAATATGTGTCTTTAAAGAATATTTTAAGAAATATGGAAAATAAATCCTTGACACAAGAAGCAGTAAAAGGAGTCGTAGTCTTAGGTTCTTGGAATACATTAACTAAGTTTTTTAGTTTAGCTAATTCGTTTATCGTTATTTACTTATTATCTGTTTATGAATATGGTATTTATGTCTTAATTATGTCAGTTATTTCCATATCGGAAATATTTCTATTTGAATCTATGGATCAATTAATGATAACTGATGTTATTATTGAAAAGAGTAAGGAGCAATTTCAAAAAGCACGTTTAATATTTCAAGAGTATTATCAATTGAAAGTAATACTTGGTGTTGTTCTATTCTTAATTCTTTTATTTGGTTCTCATATAATAGCTGATTATTTTGGTAATCGATCAATTAGTATATTTATTAAATTAGCTTCTCTTTTAGTTTTGAGTAGTGCTATCCAAATTATTTTTGCTTTTTATTTAAGAGTAAACCGTAAGTTTAATTTAATAGGTATTTTTGCCATAATTCAAGAAATAATTAGATTAATATTGTTACTTAGTGTTTTTTTCTTTTTTACTCCAGGGGTAGCTAAGATATTAGCAGTAACAGTCCTAACTACTTATATTATTATATTTATTAGATTAATAGTTTTATTTAAAGAAATCAAAAAATGGTTTATTGGTTTTAAATTAAGATTTAAAAATTTAATTATTTATCAAATATTTAAACAACATGGTAAATGGAGAATTGCAACTAGTTTTTTAACTAAATTTCAAAAAGATATTAGATTATGGTTAATTCAATTATTTATTGGGACTGAAGCCGTAGCTATATATAACTTTGGTCGTAATTTATATCTACATTTAGATAGTGTTTTACCAATTAATAAAGTGATTCTTCAATTAATTCCTAATATAATAACCGATAAAGAAAGGTTAAAAAGAACCTTTATTTATGCTACTAAATACTTAACTTTAGTTCATATTTTTATGGCGCTTGGGGGATTAATAGCTGGTCCAATCTTTGTTTATTTTCTATTCCCTGATTATCTCTATTCTATCCCTGTTTTTTATATTCTTTTACTAATGCCTTGTTCCTTTCAGGGGTTATTTAAAGTAACTGATAATATATTATTTAGTTTACGTGAACAAAGATTTTTAAGTTTAAGTTTAATTTTAAGAGCAACTATCACTACCTTAGTTAGTTTAATTATGTTACCACTCTTTGGTATTTATGGTATTGCCATGGAAAGAGTAATCACCTTATTCTTTACTACCATAATCTTTACTCGTAAGACTTTAAAGAGTTTGGGTATGAAATTTAAAGAATTATTTGAAATATTTAGAGTAACTTCTGAAGATAAGGTATATTTTAAAAATATGTTAAAGATAATAAATTTAAAAAGGCTTAAAAAATGAAATACTTTGAAACTAAAAATTTAAAAGATAAGAAAGAAGAAGTAACTTCTGAATTAAATAAAAAACTTTGGGTACATAGAAGTGAAGAGTTTACTCAGTATTTAAATAAATATTTAAAGAATGATAGTCAAATTGTTGATCTAGGATGCGGTTCTGGATATTTAGCTGAGAGACTTAGTTTAGAATTTAAATGTAATAACATTGAACTTGTTGATCTTGATGATTATAGAACTTATGAAGTGGCTAAAGCTTTTACTTTTAATAGAGCAGATTTTAATGTAGATAAGTTACCTTTTGAAAACAATTCAAAAGATATTATTTTCGCGATTGAAGTATTTGAACATTTAGAAAATGGATTTCATTTTATTCGTGAAATAGAAAGAGTTTTAAATAGCCAAGGCATTTTAATCATATCAATCCCTAATGCTTATAGTATTTTTTCTAGAGTTAAGTTTTTACTTAATTTAAGTTTAGAAGGCTATTCAATAAATGAAAACCATATTAATTTTTTACCGAAAGATATCTTCTTAGGTACTTTATTCCAAAACTTTAAATTAGTTGATTCGTTTTTTAATCAACGTTTCCTTAGATTAAACAGCTTGGGTTTAAGTAAATGGATTAATTTAAAATATCCTAAAAATGAGTTTTTCTCAAATAAAGCTGGATATATATTTAAAAGAATATAAAATTAGTTTTATTATAATTTAAAATTACGAATCTTTAAGTATGCTGTTTAATTCAATTGAATTTGTTATCTTTTTCATCCTTGTCTTTTTTATTTATTGGAAATTAAATAGGAAGAAACAGAATATTTTTATAATAATCTGTAGTTATATTTTTTATGGGTGGTGGGATTGGAGATTTTTAACATTAATTTTTATTTCTACAATTGTTGATTTTTTCCTAGGTAAGAAAATATATCAAAATGATTCTGTCAAAGTAAGGAGAATTTATTTAACATTATCAGTATTAATTAATATTGGAATTTTAGGATTTTTTAAATATTTTAATTTTTTTGTCTCATCTTTTCAAGAAATATTTTACAGTCTAGGTGTAAGTGTTGATTCATTAACAACACTAAACGTAATATTGCCAGTTGGTATTAGTTTCTATACTTTTCAAACACTAAGTTATAGTATTGAGATTTATCAAAAGAAGATAAGTCCTACGAAAAGTTTTACTGAATTTATGGCATTTGTTTCTTTCTTCCCCCAACTTGTTGCTGGGCCTATTGAACGAGCTTCTGCTTTATTAAGTCAGTTTGCTAAAGAAAGGATATTTGAAATTCATAAAGCTATAGATGGTTGTAGACAGATTTTATGGGGCTTATTTAAGAAAATAGTTATTGCTGATACTTTAGCGCTTATTGTTAATAATGTATATGGTGGTGTTAATGAAGCCTCTGGTGTTCAACTATTAATTGCAACTATATTTTTTGCTTTTCAAATTTATTGTGATTTTTCAGGATATTCTGATATTGCCATAGGTACTTCTAGATTATTAGGTATAAAGTTAAGTAGGAACTTTGCTTATCCATATTTCTCAAGAAATATTGCTGAGTTTTGGAGAAGATGGCATATTTCACTATCTACTTGGTTTAGAGATTATATATTTATACCATTAGGTGGTAACCATGTTTCAAATAATTATAAGTATTTATTTAATATACTGATTACTTTTATTTTAAGTGGATTATGGCATGGTGCAAATTGGACGTTTATTTTTTGGGGATTTTTACATGGCTTATATTATGTACCTTATATTTTTTCTACTAAAAGTAAAAAAGCGTATAAGAGTTTAGACGAACCAGCTAATTTAAAGAATATTCCTAAAATATTTGTTACTTTTTTATTCGTTTTAATTGGTTGGGTATTTTTTAGAGCAGATTCTATTGGACAAGGATTTATAATAATTGGAAAGATATTTTCTGATTTTTCAATCAATGCTACAGAAAATTTACATTTAGACAAATTTTTAATCATTGTATTTCTTTTAGTAGTAGAATGGTTTCAAAGAAAATATAGTAATACTTTAGATATTTCAAGATTTAATTTAATAGTAAGACGTATTATTTATATTGTTTTAATCATTTTAATAATTCTATTAGGAAAATTTAATTATACACCGTTTATATACTTTCAATTTTAAATTTATGTTTATTAAATATACAAAATCAATAAAATATTTTATTAGTAAAGTTTTTAAATTCTTTTTACCTATTATTTTTGTTATATTTATTTTTGAATTTATGGCTATTTATTCTGGTGAATTAATTCCAATAGAATATGTCGTTAAATTTCAAAATAATTCTTCTTTAGATAGTTATTATGGTAGAAAAATAATAGATCAAGAATTTTATAAATATAAATATTTTTCATTTTTAGCTAAAAAACCTGATATTTTAGTAGTTGGATCTTCTAGAGTGATGCAGATACGAGAAGGTATTTTTGATCCATATTATTCTTTTTATAATGCTGGTGGTATAATACAGAGCTTGTCTGATTTAAATGATTTAGAGATTTTACTTGAGAATAACTATAAACCTAAGTATATTATTTTAGGTTTAGATATATGGTGGTTTGGACAGAAAGCAGAGTTAGAAAGTGGTCTTAATGAAGGAATTATAGAAAAAGATTCTGCATACAATTGGAAATCTCATTTAGCAGTATATAAGTATTTAATTAAGTTATTATTCAATCCCAATGAATTGTTTGCTATATTTAATAATCAATTACTTGATAATTCTTTAGGTTATTATGGTTTTCAAGCTTTAGAAGGCAATGGATTTAGAAATGATGGTAGTTTTATTTATGAAAACTATAATAAAGAAATGGAAGTAAATGATGCTTACGTAGATCGTGAGACTCCTCCTATCATTGATAGATTAAAAAATGGTTCAAAACAATTTGTTTTTGATAACGATTTTGACAAATTAAAGTTGTCTATTTTAGATAAATTTTTAAAATTTTGTAAGAATAATGATATTAAAGTAATCGGAATGGCTCCGCCTTTTTCTACCGAAGTTTATAAGGAACTTAATTATTCAATAAATTATAAAAATTTGTTAATTCCATACCAAGAAGATTTACCAAAAGTTTTTAGTAATTATGGTTTCTATTTTTTTGATGCATCAGATATTACTAAATTAGGTTTGAACGATAAATATATGTATGATGGTATTCATGGGACTGAGACTGCTTTAGCTAAAATTTTTAAAATTATATTTTCTTCAGAAATAATTGAAAATTATTTTGAAAATAATGATTTATTAAAAAATCTTCAGGAAAGTATAGATAATTCAATGTCAAATTATTATATGATTGATTGGTAGGTAACTTATTTAAAATGATCTAATTAAAGAGTTAAAAATACGAAATATGAAGACAATATTTATTCCAATTTATCATGCTTTTACTTCTAGAAATATATTAAGAACTGATGTTTTTAATATATTAAAAGAGAATAATAAGCTAATAATATTTATTCCTAATGATAAAGAAGGATATTATTTAAAAAATTTTAAACATGAAAATGTGGAATTCATTGGTACAACAGATATTAATGAGGGTAAAAAACTTAGATTTTTAAGAAAGATGGCTAGATTTCTATTTAATTCAGGATCTATATATTGGTTTTTAAAAGTAGAACGTGCTACTCAAATGAGTTTATTCAAATATATTTACAATTCATTATTATCAAAATTAGGAACTTTTAAAATATTTAGAGATATAATAAAAAGTATTTATCAAAGTAATATAAAAGATAATATTTATTTAAAATATTTTGAAAAATATAAGCCAGATTTAGTCTTTATTCCTGATATATATAGAACTAATGAAATATATATGGCTTTGGCAGCTAAGCAAAAAAATGTTAAAACTATAGGTATGGTCAGAAGTTGGGATAATATATTAGGTAAAGGGACTTGTTTAATAGATTTAGATAGATTAATAGTACATAACGAAAATATGAAAAAAGAAGCAATAAAATATTTAGGATATCAAGAAAAAGATATTGAAGTGGTTGGTTTACCACATTTTGATTATTATCTTAATTTTGATCCGACATTAAAAAATGAATTCTATAATAAATTAGGGCTTAATGAAAATGATAAATATGTATTATTTGTACCTTATTTTGGCACATATACTGAAGCTACAAATGAAATTCTTGAAATATTTCAAACAGCTGTTGCTGAAAATAAATTATCTAATAATTTAAAATTAGTTTTAAGAATGCCTCAAAGTTATACCCCTGGCTTTATTAAATTATTTGAGGGTAAAAATATAGTAGTAGATTATCCATGTTTTAAATATGAAGATACGAGAAAATCAAGTTGGGAGTTTACTGATGAAGATATGAAGCACTTAGCTGATTCAATTCATTATTCAGAGATAGTAATTAATTTTGCTTCCACTTTAACACTTGATGCTGCTGCTTTTGATAAACCAATTATTAATATCAAATTTGATGGATACAAAAATAAAAAGTTTGCTTTTAGTATGAAGCAGATATATAAAGTAGAACATTGGAAGTATGTTTTTAAAACGGGTGGTACTAAATACCCAGAATCTATTGATCAATTTATTAATAATATAAATACATATTTAAATAATCCTTCTGAAGATAAAGAAGCAAGAAGTAAATTAATTAATAATCAAGCTTTTAAATTTGATGACATGTCAGGTAAAAGAGCTGCTGAGTATATAATAAGTCAATTATGAAAACAATATTTATACCAATATACCAAGGGCATCAAGCTAGGAATGTTTTTAGAACTAAGATTTTTAAATTATTGAAAGAGAATAATTTTAAAATTGTAATATTTTGTAAGAAAATAAAAGAAGAACCATATAAAAAAGAATTTGGTTCTTCTCAGGTTGAAATAATTGGAGTAGATTTTCCAAAATTGCATGGTTTAAATAAAATAATGTATAATGTATCTACTATGATGGTAAATACTTATACAGTTAAAATGAGACAACTTAGAATGATAAAAGAGGATAAAAATGTTGTTAAATATATGTATCGTAGATTTTTGAGTATAGTGCTTGGTAATTTTAAAATAACTAAAGATATTTTTAGATATTTTGAAAATAAAAATGTTTATCGTGAAATTGTTAAATATTTTAATGAATATAAGCCTAATTTATTATTTTCCCCAAATGTTGTTGGAATATTTGATACAGAGTTCATTAAAGCAGCAAAAAAAACTAAAACTAAGTCAGTAGCTTTGGTAAATTCATGGGATAATTTATCATCACGTGGTATTATAAGAGCTGTGCCTGATAAATTATTGGTTCATAATGAAAATGTAAAAATGGATGCTCTTAAGTTTAGTGGTGTAAGTAAAAATAAAATTGAAGTAGTTGGTCTGCCTCATTTTGATTTCTATGTAACTGATAAAAGATCTTCCAAAGACGAGTTCTATAATAGAGTTGGTATTCCTATGGATAAAGAAATCATTTTATTCTGTCCAGCTGGAGTAAATTATACAGATGCCGATTGGACAGTTTTAGATCAATTACAAGAAGCAGTTGCAAATAATGAATTAGATTTTAAGGCACATATACTGGTAAGGCAACCACCTAATTCATTTATGAATAAAGGTGATTTAGAGTTAAATGAACATGTTACCATTGATAAAGTTTGTTTTCATTTTGATAGTAATGATCGGAATGATTGGGAATGGACAGATTTAAATATGAAACATTTAGCAGATAGTGTTTATTATAGTAAAATGTTAGTAGGTTATGCTTCAACTATTACACTTGATGCTATTGTCTTTGATACTCCAGTTATTAACATAGCCTATGAAGGTAAGGTGAATAAACCAGAAATTGATACATATCGTTGGTTTTATTATAATACCAACCATTATAAGACTTTTTTAAAGCATGGAGCTATTAAATTAGCATATAATAAGCAAGAATTAATCAAATATATTAATCAATATTATCATCATCCAGAACAGGATAGAGAGAATAGATTAAATTTGTTGAAAGAACAAACTTGGAAACTAGATGGTAATTCAGCCATGAGGCTAGTTAATCAAATAACTAAACAAATTTATGGATAAAGAAGCATTAAAAAATATTAAAAAATATATTTCACTTAATAAGCATGGTAAGGAGTTAGAAAAAGTAAAAGATTTTGATTCTGGAAATATTTATCCATATGTTTCTGATGCCTATGAATGGTCAGATGAAGAGTTTTTAAATAGTGCTAATAAATATAAGGATGAAATAAAAAGAGTATATGATGTAAATTCCGAAAAAGAGTATATGATTCAAGATGATCGTCAAAGAATAAAAGTAATTAAAAATTTACCATATGGAAAAACTGTCTTAGAAGTTGGCTGTAGTGATGGGACAGTTAGTTTAGCTATTGCTGAGAATGATAATGTTAAACAGGTAACAGGTATAGATATTCGTAAAGATGTTATTAAAGATTATAATAATTTGATTATTAAGCTATCAAAAGAAAATAAAATAAAAAAAGAAATTGTTAATAAAGTAAAAATAGAGGTTTCTTCAATTAGTGATTATGCTAAAAAAAATATTAAATTTGATACCGTTTGTGCTTATGAAGTTTTGGAACATATTCAACCCAATGATTTTTATCCTACAATAAACAAATTAATTAAATTACTAAAACCAAATGGTAATCTATTAATTTCAGTACCCAATAGATATTGTTTAGATAAATATGAAAAAGAAGGACGTTCAAGATGGAATTGGCATGATCATAAGAATTATTTTTCTAGACTTAGTTTAGAAATACATTTAAATAAGTATTTTGATCAAGTAAAGTTTATTCCGCATTATGCTGATGAAGAAAGCAAAGATGGAATCTATTTAATTGCTAGTTGTTCTAATCAAAATAGAAAACTAAAATTGATTGTTGATGCTTGTTCTAATCATTTAGGTGATGTATCTATAGCTAAGGAAATGATTCATGTAGCCAAAGAGTCAGGAGCTGATATAATTAAGTTTCAGTCTTGGAAAATAGAAGATAATCAAAGAAATGAAAAAGAAAAAATGGCTCAGTACCAATTAAGTGAAAAAGCTCATTATGAGTTACTGGAAGAATGTAAAAAAGTAGACATACCTTTCTTGACAACTTGTTTTAGTTCTTCTATGGTGGAATTTTTGGCTAACTTGGGCTTAGAACATATTAAAGTAGGTAGTGCTGAATGTGGTAATTATAAATTACTAGAAAAATTAGCTAAGCATTTTCCGCATATGTTTGTTTCAACTGGAATGCATTATGATGAAGAAGTTTTAAAAACTAATAAGTTGTTAAGAGAAAAAGCTTCAAGTTATACTTTATTCCATTGCGTATCAATGTATCCAATTAATGATAAAGATTTTAATTTAAATCGTCTTAAATGGTTACAAGAAATAGCTTTATCAGTAGGTTATTCAGATCATTCTAAAGGTGATGATTTTAGAGCTGATGCTATGGCTATGACTATGGGTGTTGATTATATTGAGAGACACTTTATCTTAGATATGAATAATACAAAAGCTAAAGATCAACCTGTTTCTATTGATAGTAATGGTATAAAATACTTAGTTAAATTAAAAAACGATGTCGAAGAACAAGAACGTATAGCTACTGATAATCCAATTCTTTATGGTAAAAAGCATAGAGATTTACCGAGTGGTGAAGCTAAGAATAGGGAACACTATATTGGACGTTGGGGTAAATAATTAATAATATATTAATATGAGAAAAAGAAAAATTTGTTTTTTAATAACTAGTCATATTCATTATGCTAGAAATAAATTGTTAATGGAACATATTAAGAAGGATAAATCATTAGACTTACAGATTATTGTAGCGGGTTCTGCCTTACTACAAAGATTTGGTAATGTTGAAAAGTTACTTAAAAAAGATGGTTTTACTAAATTTGAAAGATTATATACTACTTTAGAGGGTGGTAATAATGAAGTTATGGCTAAAACTATGGGTATTTCTATTTTAGAGTTTACTAATGCTTTCGAGCGTTTAAATCCTGATATCGTAGTTTTAAGAGGTGATCGATATGAAATATTAGCTGGTGCTATTAGTGCTGCTTATACTAATAAAATGATCGCTCATATTGAAGGTGGTGATGTAAGTGGCTCTATTGATGAGAGCGTTAGACATGCTATTACAAAATTATCGCATTTACATTTTCCAACTAATGAGGATGCATATAATAGACTCATTCAAATGGGTGAAAATCCTAAGTATGTTCATAATGTTGGTTCTATTGATGTAGAATTTATTGATAAAGTACATGTAATGCATAACTTTGAATTCATTAAAAAAGCAGGAGTGGGTTATAGGTTAAATGGCAATAAACCTTTTCTCATGGTGATACAACATTCTGTCACTACTGGTGAAAATAATTTAAAAAATATTGAAGAAACTATTAAAGCTGTACATGATTTAGATATTCAAGCACTTTGGTTTTGGCCTAATGTTGATGCTGGCACTGATGACATTTCTAAAGCTTTAAGAGTTTATAGAGAGAATAATAAAAAAAGTAAGATTAAATTTATACGTTACTTATCTCCAGAACAATTTGCTAGCTTTTTGAAGAGAACTTCATGTTTAGTTGGAAATAGTAGTGCTGGTATTAAAGAGACTTCTTATCTTGGTATTCCTGTGGTAAATATTGGGACGAGACAACAAGATAGAGTAAGTGTAGGAAGTAATATGATTAATGTTGATTATGATCATTTAGCGATTAAAAAAGCTATTAGAAAGCAACTTAAGCATGGTCAATATCAAGGTAATAATTATTACTATCAAAAAGATACTAGTAAAAAGATGCATCAGTTACTTAAAAATACACCTCTTATAACTCAAAAACATTTTTACCAAAAATAATATGTATAAAGAAAAAAAAGTACTTTGTATTATCCCTGCTCGTGGTGGTTCAAAAAGTATTAAAGATAAAAATATTATAACGTTAGGTAACAAACCACTTATTGCCTATGCTGTAAGTGCAGCTCGTAAAAGTAAGTTACTTGATGAAGTTATAGTATCAACTGATAGTCTCAAAATTAAAAATGTTGCTTTAAAATATAAGGTTAAGGTTCCTTTTTTAAGACCTAAAAAATATGCTACTAATAAGTCACCAACTATTGAATCTTTAAAACATGGTTTGCTGGAAATGGAAAAGATAAATAAAACTAAGTATGATTATGTATTATGTTTACAAGTTACTAATCCCTTTGTTAAAGCACAAAATATTGATAATTTAATAAAATTAATTATTGAACAAAAAGGGGATAGTGCTACTTCCGTAACCAAAGTTGAAGATTTTAACCCGACTAAACTTAAAATAATTAAAAATAATAAGTTAGAAGATTATTTAATTAAAGAAAAACAAGGTACTAGAAGACAAGATTTTACTGATTTATATAAAAGAAATGGTAGCTTATATTTAAGTCAACGTGAATTAATTATTAAAAATAAGATATTTGGTAAAAAAATAATTCCGCTTGTTATGTCGGAATATACACAAATTGATATTAATACTAAGTTCGATTTAAGATTAGCTGAGTATTTAATGAAAAGTTATAAATAATATTCTTTATACCATTTAGTAAAATTTGATATTCCTTGTTCTAGGGACGTAAAAGGTTGCCAATTAAGCAACTCTTTTGCTTTACTTATACCTGCTGCTGTTTTGATTACATCACCTGGTTGTAAGGGTAAATAATTTTTTTCTGCTTTTTTATTTAATTCTTTTTCAATGAGTTCAATAAAGTATTCTAATTCATTAGTTTGATTATTTCCTAAATTAATTATTTCAAATAATCTATCTTGTTTAAATAACTCTAATGCTTTAAATGATCCTTCTACTATATCATTTATATAGGTAAAACCTCTTTGGTGTTGACCTTGATTATAGACATCAATTGGTTTATCTTCTAATATATTTTTTGTAAATTTAAATAAGGCCATATCTGGTCTACCGTAAGGACCATAGACAGTAAAATATCTTAAAATAATAGATTTGATATTATATTGATGATGATAATAATGTATTAAACCTTCGCAAGCTTTCTTAGTTGACGCATAGAGTGAAACGGGATGATTAGTATCATCAGTTTCGGTTAAGAATTTTTTATCAGAGTTTCCATAAATTGATGAAGTAGAACTAAAGATTAAATTATATATCTTATACTTAACCATTAACTTTAAGATATTATATGTTCCTTCAATATTAGTGGTTAAATATACTTCAGGATTTTCAAAAGAATATCTTACTCCGGCTTGAGCGGCTAAATGGTAAATTAAATCAATTTTATTTTTTTTAATAATCTTTTCCAATTCATTATAATCAGTTATATCAGTTTTATAGAATTTAAAATTATTATATTCTTTTAATATATTTAATCTATCTTTTTTTAGCTTTTGATCGTAATACTTATTTAAATTATCAATTACAATAATATTATAATTTAACTCTAAAAGTTTTTTAGATAAATGATATCCAATAAACCCGGCTCCGCCTGTAACTAAGATATTTTTAGTGTTTTTTTCATTCATATGGCATAATTATACTTAAAATGTTATATATAATCAATATGAGACAAATCTCACTTTATTTAAGCCAATAATTAGTGTAAAATCCTTAATATATGGTAATTGGAATAGATATTAGATGTTTAGGGGGTAAGAAGCTTACCGGGGTTGGTATTTATACTTTTTCTATTATCAAAAATATATTAATAAGTGATAATATTAATGAGTATAAGCTATTTTATAACTCATTGACACCTTTAGAAAGTAAGATACGTAAAGAGTTAGTTCAGTATCCTAATGTTAAATTAATAAATAAGGGGATACCTAATAAATTATTTAATTTAGCTTTAATACTTAAATTGATAAAACTTGATAGAGTAGTAAAAGGTGTAGATTACTTTTGGTTTCCTAATTTAAATTTTTGGTCTGTTAGTAATAAATGTAAAACTATTATCACTATCCATGATTTATCATATAAGATATTACCTTGGGCTTATTCATATAAAATGAGATTATGGCACTTACTGGTTAGTCCAAAAAAGAAATTAAATAAAGCAGATAGAATAATAGCTGTTTCGGAGAATACTAAAAATGATTTAATAAAAATATATAATTTAGATGATTCAAAAATAATAGTAATTTATCCTGGTATTGAACTTGAACATCAGGGTTTTAAAATTGAAGATTTAGGTTTACCTAAAAAATATATCTTATATTTAGGTACTCTAGAACCACGCAAAAATGTTGAAAGTATTATTCAAGCTTTTGAAGAAATTAAGGATCCTTACTTACACTTAGTTATTGCAGGAGGTAAAGGTTGGTTATATCGAAGAATAATCAAATCAATTAATAAATCATCAAAAAAAGAACAAATCTTTTTACTTGATTATATTCACCCTGATGAGAGATGGAATTTATATCAAAAAGCTAAAATGTTAATTTGGCCTTCATATTACGAAGGATTTGGTTTTCCACCGCTTGAAGCTATGAGTCAGGGTTGTCCAGTAATTACTTCTGCTAATTCATCATTACCTGAAGTAATTGGTAATTCAGCTTTACTTATTAATCCATATAATATTTCAGAAATAATATTTGCTATTAATCAATTATTAACAGATAATGAGCTAAGAGAAGATTTAATTACAATAGGTAAAGAGAAAATTAAAAAATTTAGTTGGCAAAATACAGCTTTAGAAATATTAAAATTATTTAAATATGAAAATAGGGATTGATGCTAGACTCTATGGTACTAAATATAGGGGACTAGGCAGATATATAAAAAAATTAGTAGATGGAGTGACTAGACTTAATGATAATAATCAGTATGTTATTTTTTTAACACGTGAAAATTATGATGAATTTAAAACTGATAACAAGCGGATTAAAAAAGTCTTAATGAATGCTAGATGGTATAGTTTAAAAGAACAAATAATTGTCTCTTGGATTATTAAACGTGAAAAAGTTGATTTAATGCATTTTCCACATTTTAATGTACCCTTGAATTATAATAAAAAATATATAGTAACTATTCATGATTTAATTATAGATCATTTTCCTACTTCTCGAGCTACTAATTTACCTAAGTGGCAATATAATTTAAAATTGAAAGGTTATCAGAAAATAATAAGACATGCCATTGCTAAAGCTGATAAAATTATTGTACCAACTAAGTTTGGAAAAATTGATTTAATTTCTATGTACCAAGTACCAGAGAATAAGATAAAAGTAATTTATGAAGGTTATTTTTTAGATACAACACATGAAGAATCAGATATTAAAAGATTCAATATTGCTAAACCATATTTACTTTATGTTGGAGCCGCTTATCCACATAAAAATTTAGAAATGTTAGTTAAAGCTTTTGAAAATGTTAATAAAGAAGATAAATATCAATTAGTTTTGGTAGGTAATATTGATAAATTCTACGAAAGAGTTAAGAAAAAAATAAATTCTTCTGATATATTATTTACTGGGTATGTTTCAGAATCAGAACTTAAGGGTCTATATCAAAAAGCTTTAATATATATATTCCCTTCACTTTATGAAGGTTTTGGTTTACCACCATTGGAAGCTCAAGCGCATGGTTTGCCAGTTATTAGTTCCAATGAATCATGTTTACCTGAAGTATTGGAAGATAGTGTAATCTATTTTGATCCTAGAAATGAGATAGATATAATTAAAAAAATAAATTTAATTTTGAATGATCAGAATTTAAGAGGTGAATTGGTTATTAAAGGGAGAGAAAATATTAAAAGATTTAGTTGGGAGAAGATGATAAGTGAGACTGAAGAGATATATGAATATGTTTTAGGCACGGACATTTTGCACCTTTTTTAACGCTTCATTTGGCGTTAATCCGTCTAGAGCAATATGTTCTAAGTTATTGTAATTAATATTCCATTGTTTAATGGCCCGTT
>Ga0100387_10001090_pt1 | contig 22915 bp, 19 predicted proteins | sample CryGeymeta201511_FD_81547 | JGI IMG/M metagenome (GOLD analysis project Ga0100387, IMG submission 81547) | Groundwater microbial communities from Crystal Geyser aquifers in Utah, USA - Crystal Geyser metaG 2015-11 | ecosystem: Environmental > Aquatic > Deep subsurface > Groundwater | place... | reverse complement strand
TGTATCAATCTCTTTCTTGTTGTGTGAATGGAAAATCTTCCAATGTCTGTTGTTATCCATTTGCGTTTTAATTTTTCTGCAACTGTAGCTGTTGTTCCGCTACCGCAAAAGAAATCTGCAATTAAATCTCCTTCGTTGCTGCTTGCATTGATGATTCTTTCTAAAAGTGCTTCAGGTTTTTGGGTGGGGTAATCTGTTTTATCAGCACCGATTCCTAACCAAATATTTTGAAGTTCAACACCAAACAATTCTTTTAAATATTGTTTAATATTTGGCATCCCATTTTTTGACCAAACAATTCTTCCTGAACTATCAAGTTCTTCAAGAGACTTTATTGTATCTCCTTGTGCATCAGGAGTAATTTCTTTTAATACATAACCAGGAATTGCCCAATGACGACCTTTCCCAATTTTACCAGGGTCTATTCCTTTCCAAGTCATTCCACTTAATCCTTTTGCTTTGCCTGGTGCTGTAAGTGGGCTTTCTCTATACTGACCTTTCTCATCATTACCCCGGAACATTGTATTAATATACTCATCGTCATATTCAGTATATAATTGATTCCAGATTACTTCATTACTTTTTGTAAAAAACAAAATACTATCACTTACATTATTGTAGAAATTACTTCCTGAACGGGCAGTTGTTCTTTTCCAAATAATTTCGGATTGAAAATATGTTTCACCAAAAATATCATTCAAAATAATTTTTAAATAACTGACCATTCTCCAATCGCAGTGCACATAAATACTTCCATCATCAGCAAGCAATGAGTGCATCAACTTTAATCTTTCATACATCATTGTCAAGTAAGAAGAAATTCCTTTTCCCCATGTATCACGGTAAGCAATTTCTTCAATCACACTTGGCTTCTTGGTTACTTCATCATCACCGCCATTCAATAGTATCTGGTAACTAAAATCAGCGCCAACGGCAAAAGGCGGGTCAATGTAAATAAGTTTGATGCCTCCTTGCTTTTCAATCTGCTCTCTTAAAGGTCCGTTAGCAAGCGATGAAAGAATAAGTTTGTTATCACCCCAAATAAGTTTATTAGTCCAACCCTTGTCCTGTCTGCCTTTTGCATCAACAGAAAAAATATCGGTTTGCTCTGCAAGTTCCATTCGCGGTTCATCAATATGTTCAATGGAATGAAAAGGTAAAACCGAATTGGTAACTTCTTCTTTTCTTCCATTCCAAAAAAGAAAAACATCTTCATCATCTGCAAAGAGTTTGTAGATGTATTCTTTGGGCAATGGCTGCCCTTCCTGAATATGGCGGAGAATAATTTGTTTTTCGTTGTCTGATAAATTCATTGTCTGAACCTTGATTTACTTGATTTGTGGATTACTTGATTTCAAAAGTTTATTGTTATGCACTCGTTTGAATTCTAAACTTTTTGCACCAAAGTTTATGAGCAATCCGATTTCCATTTTATATGCTTCAAGATAATTCATTGCCTGTGCAAGGTGAACATCTTCTAATTTGATAATTGCTTTCAATTCAACCATGATCTTTTCTTCTACAAAAAAATCAACACGCCTCGTTCCAATTTGTGTTTCTCTATAATAAATAGGCATCTCCATTTCTCGTTTAAAAGATAAATTTTCAATAGGCATTTCAATTTCCATTGCCCTTTGATAAATCACTTCCTGAAAGCCATTTCCCAATATCGTATGAACTTTCATTGCAGCCGAGATGATACTTTTTGTTATGTCTTCGTATAAAATCATTTTTATTTAATCAAGTTAATCGCTTAATCAAGGTCAATCATGGTTCAGACTCTTTATTGCCCTCGTTAAGCTGTTTGAAATTTTTGGATGTAACTACTTGCTTTCCCGATTTGCGTTCCAACTCCCGGCGCGCATTACCTGCAACGGTGCCGCCTTCTTTGGCTGCATTCAGATTCTTGTTGAATCCCAGTGCATTTTTGTTGCGGGCGATTTCAGTAGTAGATGCTTCACCGAGCATAGAAAAAATAAGTTCAAGGTCAGTCATGTGATCGCGCAAATTCTCTGAAGATTTTGTAAGCCCTTTCAGATTCTTGTATTCGGAAGGTGCAAGCCCGAAAGTGGCTCTACTGATTTCAGCAGTGAGTATGGAATATTCTTTTCCTTCTTTTACTCCACGCTTTTTCCATTCGGATGTTAGTTCATCTCTAACGGCAATACCCCTCATTCTCTTTTCAATCCACACATCGCTGTAGCCCTTAGCTTTGTATATCTCCCGCATCCGTTGTGCAGCCAGTTCGGGGTTTTCAATTTCATTCAGCCGTTCCTGACCTACTTTAGCGAGCCATAGCTTAAAAGGTTCTGCTTTAGGTGATGGGATGGTTTGTATCAAACGTAAAAGCTGTTCGGTATCAGCAACGTCAGTTAAATAAAACTTACCATCAGATGATTGCATTTTCAGTTGACTACAATTTGTAGCCAACTGACTTCCTTCTTTTTTCAGGCGTGTTTTAAGCACACTCCAATATTTTCTTGGATTGGGGCTTTCGGTTAATATTTGAATTACATCTACAATGGAGAAATACCATTTCTGTTGAGTCTCACTCCATTGGGTACGGACTTTATTGCTTTCAAATAATTTGATGTTGCTCATATTTCTTTGTTTTTTTAATTGTAAACAGTTTCACTAATTGTTCAAATGTTTTAATTGCAGTTCGTTCTCTTTTCCATATATCTTCTTCAATGTAAAGAGGAGTGTATTTCACTTCGTTTTGTTCATTGTTCACATCGCTGCACCAAACAACAAGTCGTTTAATTTTTCTGATGTCGTCTAAATCTTCTCTGCCTTTTGTTTCAATTATAAAAATTTCTTTCTCTGTTTTCTTCACGATAAAATCCGGATGAAAGTCGTGTATGTTTCCGTCTGCACCCTGATATTCAATTTTGAAATTGAGTTGAAGAAAATTTTTTGCGAAAGAAATTATTTCAGCATCCTCTAAAAAACCTGCAACATCTAATTCAAAATCATTGTCGGCAATTACTTTATTGAAAACAGATTTTTTTGCTTTGATGAAACCCTGATTCTTCACAACAATAGGTCGTGCCTTGCGAAGCTGAATGAATTGTTTTATCTGTGCAGCGCCTTTGTCTTTGATAGTAAGTTTGTCAATAGCTTCTTTGAACGAAGTGAAAATTTTCTCTTTTACATCCGGCTCTGAAAGGTTGCGGATCGTTTGCGGATCGTTGAGGTCAACTGATTTACCAAATAATTTATCGGAGATAAATTTTTCCACTTTCGGAAACAGAATGTTGAAGCCACCGAACAAACCTGACTGGCGCAAAATACTTTTTGCAAAGAAACCGACTACATTACGGTAGTCGGGAATGATGTCTTTGAAAATTGTTTTGTGTGCTTCGTTGCCGTCAATGTCAACGAACACTATTTCTTTCAATTGCTCTGCTGAAAAAGATTTGAAAGTTGCTGCAGCAACATTCAAAGATGCTTCGTCAATGTCTTCCAGATTTTTGAACTCACGGTAAATTCGTGGAGAAAGAACAGGCAGCTTTATATCCAACTCATCCAAATTCTTTTTTTCATTTTCATTGTCCACTTCAACAATCAAAGGAGTTTCGCCCTCTGTGCCTGCACCCATTGGTCTGTAACCTAATTCAACACCTTCGGTTTTTATGCTTTCAACAAAGTCAATGAATGCTTCTGTTCCAATCACAACTAATTCTTCGGGAACATCTAATGCAAACATTTTGCGAAGTCCTCTTCCAATAGTTTGTTCGGGTAAAATTTTTGATTCAGCGCCGAATGGACGCAAGCCAACAATGGTAGAAACATTTTTCACATCCCAACCTTCGCGCAACATCAACACAGATACAACCGCTTTGAATGATGAGGTATCGCTGTCAACATCATTCGCGGCTTGACGAAGTATTTCTAATTCTGCTTTAGCAGCTTTGGTTGTTGCGTTTTCGTCCACATCTCCTTTTTTGTTTGTGTGAATTACCAACACTGCATCTTTCAGTTTCGGATAATTCAATTCAAGAAATGATTTCGTTTCGTTGGCTTCTGCTGTAGTAGTAGTCATTACAAACAGCACAGGAGTTTTTTGGTTCTTTAATGTTTCGTATTGTTTCTCCCATTCAATGTAACCGAGATGAATGTATTCACGATAGCGTTCGGTGAATTTGTCGGAAGGTTTTTCTTCTAATTTTGCTCTTGAAGGACCATCAGGCAGCACAGGAGTTTTCACAATGTTTTGCCGGATGGCTTCTACTAAAGGATAATCGCAAATTGTTTGCACGAAGATTGAACCATCGTTGTGTTTTGGCGTGGCGGTGAAGTCAACCTGAATACCCAAACCATGTTGCGTTTTTAATTTAAGTTGATTGTTGATATCCTGAATGCTTTTGAACCATTGCATTTCGGGGTCGTGAATGTGATGCGCTTCATCATTGAACACAACAATGTCTTTGATTTTATCGCTGCGAAGAATTTTGCCTAAGTCAATTCCGCGATTAGTGTCTGCATCGGGTGCGGGTTTTGTTCCGAGAAATTCTTCGTCAAGCGTTGGTTCTTTTTCTTCATTCAGATAAACACGGTGAATGTTTGTAAGGAAAAAATTTCCATCTTCTGTGATGGGCTTTACATCATCCTGAACGTGTAGCGTAAGTTGGAAATCATTTTTCCAGTCACGGTTAAACATTCCGTTGTCTGGAATAAGCGGTTCTGTTTTGAAAATTTTCAGATAGTCAAAGTCCTTGCGAAGGCGGTTCAATACAATGATGTTTGGAGCAATGACCAGAAAATTTTTTGATAGCTGTGAATTGTTCTCGTAGAGTTTGTGAAAGTAAGACCACACAAGCGCAAGCGCAATCACTTTTGTTTTGCCTGAGCCGGTTGCCATTTTAATTACATAGCGTGTCCAACTTTCATCAAACATTCCGGGGCTTACTCTGCCAAGCGAATCGTATTTAATCAGTTCATACTTATCTCTGGCATTGGCTACCTCGAAGAGGTAGATAATGCTTTCAATAGCTTCCTGTTGGGCAAAGTAGAAGCGAAATTCATTTCCTTCTACTTGGTGCGGTGTGTTGAACCAAAATTGAAGAAGTTGTTTACTTGTTTCGGATGCACCTTCGTAATTTCTTTCACGCCACTCTTTTACTTCTGTCCTTATCTTATGCACCATAGGAGGCAGCAAAGTTTCGTGTGCTGTATTGAAAAGGTTGTCACCTGTTACAGCAGGAACCCAACGAATAGAAGGGTCAAGAATCGTGAAAGGGTTTTTCGGAAAATCAGGCATTGTTAATTCTTCTTTTGAATTTATACTTTTATTAAAGTCGGTTTTCTATTTAGTCAAGTGTTATTTGCCGCTACTGTGTACTTTCGTTTATTATTTCAATAGTTTGAAAAGGAGTGTTGGCATAGTTAATTTTCTTCGTTATTGTTTTGTTCTTCGCATAATGGATTTTTAATAATGTGCTGTGCTCTTTCAAATAATTCATCAAAGGTCAGAATTTCTGGATTATGAATACCTCTGCGGAATAATTCAAAAGATGAAAATTTATCTTCATTAATTCCGTGTTCGCCTTTGAATTGCTCTAATGAGCCAATTAACAAAAATGATTTTGGCTGATAGAGATAAAGTTCTTCACCTGTCAAATCGCCTGTTTCGGTCTTAACTGGTGTTTTTGTTTGAATATTTTTTATGGATTTTTGAACCGTCTTTTGAATTTGCGAAATTCCACCTGCTAATTCATCATTTGCCGCCCAACATTCACGCCTGTAAGCATCGGTAACTTTTTTCAGCAAAGGTGTTTTATGAGTCTTTATTTCACCAAAACAAAGGGAGTTTATAATCCCTCTTGTTTTCATAAACACATCAACTCTTTTCCCTGCATTGAAAACATCATTTCCGGAAGTTATTTGTTCAAGTTTTTTCCCTTCAAGTGGTGAATTAAAAATATAGTTTAATCCGTAACCAAGTATCCAAGTATTTGCTTCAAAAAACTTTTGCCAAACGCTTTCATCATTCCTTGCTTTCAATTCTGCTTTTTCGTTTTGGAAAAATTTTTCATCGTGTAAAAGGTTGTCAAACTTTTTTAATTGTTCCTTTCTGTGTCCTAAAGCGATAAGATCTTTTTGATTTATATCGTTTTTCAGAAATTCACTTATGGTACTTACCAACTCAGGATGTTGCAAAAACACTTTTGTAATTTGTTCATTAGTGAGAATAATTTCATCCAGATATTTATCATCAAACTTCCCGCTTTCTTTTCCCTTGATTGGAAGAAGAGCGATATTGCGGATGAAATTATACAACTTGCCAATTTCATCTCCTATAAAACTAAAACTGATTTGATGAGGATTTCCACTATCAGAAGTAAATTTTTGAATTTGAAGGACGAAAATACCTCTGGTATCTTCATAAAACTTAGCAATTATTTCTTGTCTTGCACTTGGGGTAATTCTTAAAACTAATTCTTTTCCTTCCTTAATGAAATGGTGTTCTTCGCCGTCAAAAACTTTTGAAAGAATTCTAAATTGTCTTTTTATTTCAACAACACCTTCTAATTCTGATGGTTTTAGTTGCGTTGTTTCAAGCGATTTACTTAAATAAATTCTGTCCGTTCTTTTATTTAAAAAGATTTCGTATTCGGTAGGATGTTCTGTAAAATCGTTTCTGGTCATTTTTATTTCGTTGTTTGATACTTTATTTTTCTTCTGCAACCTGCAATGGTTTCAAATCAATTTGCTCGTCTGCAACTTTATAAACTAATTTGTATGAAAGCCACGCTACCGGTAACTCGTTCCCTTTCACTTTAAAATACTATGCAAGCTTTACAACATGTTCCCGTATCGGCTAAAAGGTGATTAAACTTTATCATATTCATATTATGCTATAAAAATTCTCTAAATTAATCTTATGGTAAAACTAATAAAAATATTTTAATAATTGTCAATAATAATATTTTTTGTGATAAAGTTTTACTATTTGATTCTTTATGTTTTGCTTTTAACCTCACTTCACCGCTCAACGAAATTCCACAGTCTCATCTGTTTATTTCCGCCATTTAAATATTTCACGCTTTTCATTTCAACCAAAAACAAAATATTTGTTCGGGCATAGTAATTGTAATTAGGTTGAATATCCCAAATAGGAAATGAAATTGCTCTCAGAAAAGAAAATAATCTTTAACGGCGAAGTTGTTGAAATTATTGACGAAGCCGGAAATCAAAAAGCAAAGATTTTAACTGCTCCGCAATATCTCGAAGTTGTTCTTGAAGAAAATAATGACATTCATCTTGGTGAAAAAGTTAGTGTTGATTCTAAAATAACAATTAATAAAATATCGCCTTTGATTGAAGATAACTAACTAACATGAAAATTATAATTAACAAATCAATAATTAAATTGAGGAAAAAATGGACGAACAACCTCTAACCTATTACCAACAGATGCAGAAACAAGGATACTCGCGGCGAGATTTTCTTAAGTTCTGTAGTTGGATGACCGCTATGATTGGCATTGAAGCCAGCGGAGTAAGTAAGGTCATTTATGCGATGGAAGCGAAAAAAAGAATTCCAGTTGTCTGGTTTCATTTTCAGGAATGTACCTGCTGCAGTGAGTCATTTATCCGCTCGTCGCACCCGATAGTAGCGGATATTATCTTAGATAAAATTTCGCTCGATTATACTGAAACTCTGCAAGCCGCTGCCGGTAAACAAGCTGAAGACGCACTTCACGAAGTTGTGAAAAATAATAAAGGTGAATACTTAATGCTTGTCGAAGGCTCAATTCCAACCGGCAATGATGGAGTCTATTGCTGTATCGGCGGAAGAACTGCCGAAGATATTGTTAAAGAAGCGGCAGAAAATGCAAAAGCAATTATCGCATGGGGAAGCTGTGCATCAAACGGATGTATTCAATCTGCAAATCCTAATCCTACAAGCGCAACACCGGTGCACAAAATAATCAGTGGAAAACCGATCATCAACGTTCCCGGCTGCCCTCCTATTGGCGAAGTTATGGCAGGCGTTATTGTTCATCTCTTAGCGTTCGATCGCATTCCTCAACTCGACGGTTTGGGAAGACCGAAAGCATTCTACTCAAGACGCGTTCACGATACTTGCTACCGCCGCCCGAATTATGATGCGGGATTGTTCGTTGAAACTTTCGATGACGAAAATGCGAAACGCGGATATTGTTTATATAAAATGGGATGCCGCGGACCGGTTACTTACAATTCATGCGGAGTAATTAAATGGAATAACGGCGTGAGTTATCCAATTCAATCGGGACACGGATGCATTGGCTGCAGTGAAGCGAATTTCTGGGATAACGGACCATTCTATCAGCACCTCGCTTCATTCCCCGGATTTGGAATTGAAACCACAGCTGATACGATCGGTGTGGCAGTGGGCGCTGCAACATTAGTAGGAATAGCAGCTCACGCAGTTACAACAAATCTAAAGAAACGTAAAGTTATTGCTGAAGAAATTAATCAACACGAAACTGCTTCGGTTGAAAAGAAAGGAGACGAATAATTATGGCTAATAGAATAGTTGTTGATCCCGTTACAAGAATTGAAGGACACCTTCGTGTTGAAGTTGAAATCAGCGGCGGGAAAGTTGTTGATGCATATAGCTCCGGCACAATGGTACGCGGTTTTGAGTTGATCCTTAAAGGAAGAGATCCGAGAGACGCCTGGGCTTTTACGGAAAGGGCATGCGGAGTTTGTACGACGGTTCACGCGTTAGCTTCAGTAAGAACCGTTGAAGATGCATTGAAAATAACCGTTCCGCCAAATGCCGAACTGATTAGAAACCTAATGTTCTGCGCTCAGTATATGCAAGACCACGTTGTTCATTTTTATCATTTGCATGCGCTTGATTGGGTTGATGTTGTAAGCGCATTAAAAGCTGATCCGAAGAAAACTTCCGAACTTGCACAAAGCATTTCAAATTATTCAAAAAGTTCTACCGGTTATTTTTCCGACCTGCAAAAGAAACTTACCGGATTTGTAAACAGCGGACAGCTTGGAATTTTTGCAAACGGATATTGGGGACACTCAGCATTCAAACTTCCTGCCGAAGCAAATTTAATGGCAGTCGCACATTATCTTGAAGCTCTTGAGTGGCAGAAAGAAATGGTAAAAGTTCACACAATTTTCGGCGGGAAAAATCCTCACCCGAATTATCTTGTCGGCGGTGTTCCGTGTTCTGTTAACATTGACGATGCAAACGCACTGAATGCTGAACGGCTTGCTTATGTAGGAACATTGTTTGAGGAAGGAAGAGAATTTATTGAACAAGTTTACATTCCTGATTTACTTGCAGTTGCCTCCTTCTACAAAGATTGGGGCGCTGTTGGCGGCGGTCTACCAAACTACATGGCATACGGTGACCTTCCAACAAATGGTTATGCTGATGTTGCGAAGTTTAAATTCCCGCGCGGTGTTATTCTTGATAGAGACTTAACGAAAATACACGAGATAGACGGTAAAAATCCGCAGGAAGTTCAAGAATTTATTTCACATTCATGGTACGATTATTCGAACGGCGACAAAGCCGGAAAGCATCCGTGGGATGGCGAAACCAAATTCAATTATACCGGACCGAAGCCACCTTACGAACAACTAAACGTTGAAGGAAAATACAGCTGGTTAAAAACTCCACGCTGGAAAGGGCACGCAATGGAAGTTGGTCCGCTTGCAAGACTATTAGTTGCCTATGGTTCTGGTAGAAAAGAAGTTCAGGATATTGTAAACGGAACTCTGAAAAAATTAGATGTTCCTGTTTCTGCGCTCTTTTCAACTTTGGGAAGAACAGCTGCGCGTGGATTGGAAACTCAGTTGATTGCAAATTGGTCGAAAGAATTTTACGATCAACTGATAGCTAATATTAAGAACGGCGATACACGAATGTTCAATAACGAAAAATGGGAGCCTTCCACCTGGCCCGATGAAGCAAAAGGCGTTGGCATGACCGAAGCTCCGCGCGGCGCATTAGCTCATTGGATTGTTATTAAGAATCAAAAAATAGATAACTATCAATTGGTTGTGCCAAGCACATGGAACGCATCACCGCGTGACGACAAAGGACAGATGTCGGCTTATGAATCAGCGCTGATCGGAACTCCGGTCGCAAATCCTGAACAGCCGTTGGAGATTCTTAGAACAATTCATTCGTTTGATCCGTGTATTGCTTGCGCAGTTCATCTTTATGATGAAAAAGGAACGTATGTTCATCAAGTACAAACATTTTAGGAGTAAGCATGGAAAATACATCAATTAGAAGAGTCTATGTCTGGCAAACTCCCGTCCGGTTTTATCATTGGCTGAATGCAATAGTTGTATTTGCGCTGGCAATTACGGGTTACATAATCGGAAGTCCGCCGGCGATACAAAGCAGTTCCGAAGCTTCGTTTGGCTATTGGTTTGGAACGGTGCGCTTCATTCATTTTCTTGCAGCGTTTCTTTTCTTTTTCAATTTCTTGTTTAGAATTTATTGGGGCTTTGCCGGTAATGATTATGCAAAATGGCACAACTTCATTATAACCAAAAAAGAACAATGGAAAGAACTTCTTCGCGTTTTAAGAATAGATGTGTTGCAGCGTAACGGAAAAACTATCGAATCTATCGGGCACAACTCACTTGCCGGATTAACTTATTTCATTACTTTTTTAGCTTTCCTGTTTCAATGCATGACCGGCTTCGGGATGTACTCGGCGATGAGTCACGCATGGCTGCCAAATATGTTTGCGTGGGTGGTTCCATTTATGGGCGGCGATTTCGCCGTTCGGCAATGGCACCACGTAATGATGTGGTTCTTCATAATTTTTTCAATAATTCATGTCTATTTAGTTTTCTATCACGATTATGTCGAAAGAAGAGGAATTATGTCTTCAATGGCAGGCGGCTGGAAATTTATTGAAAAGGAGAATCTGAAAAAATAAAAACGCTTAACAATTATATCTCATAATCCCTCTTCTTTAACAAGAGGGATTTTTATTATATTTAATTATGGAAATACTCGTACTCGGAATCGGTAATACTTTGATGGGAGATGAAGGCGTCGGCGTTCATGCTATTCGCTATATGGAAAAACAAAAATTCGCAACGAATATTCGTTTGCTTGACGGCGGAACCGGAGGATTTCATTTGTTGGAATATTTTCAAGTGTATGAAAATATTATAATGATTGACGCAACTATGGATGGAAATCCTCCCGGAACAATCAGATTAATTACTCCAAGATTTTCAAGTGACTTCCCAAAAGTATTGAGTTCACACGACATTGGGTTAAAAGATTTAGTTGAATCCGCTGCGCTGTTAGATACTTTCCCAACTATAAATCTCATCACCGTTTCAATTGAAAAAATTCAACCTATGCTGTTGACTCTTTCAAAAGAAGTTGAGAACGCTATTCCCGCTGTTTATGAAAAAGTGAAAAAGATTTTAAAACTTGCTGATAGCCAATGAAAACTCCCGAAGATTGTTATTCAAACAAAAGGGATACTTCTTCTTAATATTAATTCCGCATAAAGCTAAAGCGTTATGCTGCACAAATAAATCACGCTGTAGCGTGATGCAATAGTTGACGATGTTTTTTTTGATAGCGGTTTTGTTCACGCCAACGCTTTTTTATCCTTTTTCAATTTCTTCTCCCCTTCTTTTTTTCCGTATTCTTTTTTATAGGCTTTGGCAATGCGGCAGTCCTTGCAAAAACTCCCGCAGCATTCTTTCAATTCTTTTTCAGTAAACATTTTTTTTAACTTTGACATTATACTGCAGCAAGATTTTGGCTGCCCTTGAAAATTTTTCTTTTAATTTGCCAACGGTAATAATAGCATAAGGAGAATAAACTATTACAGAATTATTTTTATTTAATTCTCTTTTTTTCTACTCAATTTCCTTCAACAATGCTTCTACCATATTTTTGCCCCAATTAGGCAGCAGATCATTTTCGAGTTTATATTCGTTAAAGTTCTGAAACGATTTTTCAAGATGAGGTTTTGCCGCTGCTTTTCCTCCGCCAAATTGTTCGGGAGTATAAAATAAACCAACCCCTACGAGATAATGAGGACGCGGGTTTAAGGAATTCAACTCGATTGCTCTCTTAAAAGCATTATCGGCAATTGATCCGTACTTCATCCATCTGTTCATCGGATCGATTTGCATACGCGCCTGCGCTATCATTCCTTTTAAAGTGTAAATTTCAGAGTTGTTTTGTTCGAGCGAATCGGCAGTTATTACAAATTTATCTGCATAATCGAGATAGGCATCTTTTTTCTCATTCAATGTTTCAGAATAACTTGCAAGCGTATACATAAATGAAGCGTAATAATAAGGAAGCCACTTATCTTTTTCCGCAAGTGCAATCCTTTCAAATTTGTTCGCTGTGTTTATAATCTCTTCAACTGTGGCGGCTGAATCAATTTGCGAAATATTCTTCTTCATCGCTTTTGTGTACTTTTCATCATCAGCATAAAGAGATGAAGTTATCAAGATGAACAAAACAAAGATTGATAATGATTTCATAATTATTCCTTTTTAAAATGGATATGCTTTGCCAAGTGAAATGAACATACCTATAAATGCCGAACGTAACGCCGGCGAAAGTACAGGCATTCTTAATTTACCGTTATCTGAATAACGATAACCATAAACGTTGTTATAACCGATAAGATTATCTACCGAAAAAAATATTATTGTAAAACTGTCAAACAAAGTTGTTAGATAACTTACATTCAAACTCATGTTGTTATAGTTCTTCCCTCTGTCTCCCAGAAACTCCGGATTGTTAGGATTGAAGTATGGGCGCCCGGTGGCAAATGAATATGTAATTCCTACGCTTGTCGTAATAGATTGAACCCATCGTTTTAATACTACCGAAAAAGTATGCGGGGTAGCAAAAGTAGGAGAAGCAATTGACGGATAATTTTTAAACTCACGTTTAGTGTCGAGAAAGGAGTATGACAACCAATAATCGGTAAATTCAAAAGTTTCTGAATCACGCCAAAAAATATCTATACCCTTAGCATAACCGCTTCCTGTGCTGCTAAAAGGTATTACGGGTAAATTAAAATATGGATAAGTGTAAACTGTTCCTCTTGCAAGTTTATCGTAGTCTTTATAATAAGCTTCAATTCTGAAAGTGCGGTTGCCGCCTATGTATTGATAATTAAAAATATAGTGAGCAGCTTTTTCAAAATCAAAATCCTGAGTGTACACTAAAAAATCCCGGGTTGGGGTTTGATAGAACTGTCCGTATGCAAAATTTAGCTGATCGTATTGACCGAGCCTGTATGCAAGCGAAAGCCTCGGAGCAAAATTATATTTATTTATTAGTTTTGAATGCTCGGCTCTTACACCGATGCGCGCAGCAAAATCATTTGTAAAGAAAATATCTGTCTCAATATATCCGCCCAAGTAAAGTTCATTTTGCATAAATTGAAATCCGTTAAAAACGTCTTTGTAAATTATGTTTTGAAATTCACCGCCGAATGTTAAGAATGAATTAGCTGTAACATTTTTTGTGATAGTTACTTTCCCTGTATGCAGTTGTTCGTTTTGAGTAACATGATCTGTAGTTAAACCAATATTATCATTATCTGTACTAAATGAATAACCGCCGAATACTGCCCAATCTTCTCCCAAAATATCCCGATAATTTGTGTTAAAGAAAAAATTATTGCTCGTCATTTTAAAAAAATCTTTTATAGTAAGATCGTTTAAGTTTGGCGAAAACAATGAAAGTTCGGAATAACTATGTGAAGCGAACGCTTTAAGCATGCCTGTTCCGCCAGCTTTTTGCCTGAGGTTTAATGAGCCTTCAAAACTTTCAGGAGCTTTCTTCCATTCTGTCCTTTGTTTTTGAACTTCAAAATATGGTCCCAGATTATAGTAACCTCCTTCAAATGCGAGTGAAGTGTTTTCCCATCTTTGAGTATGTGCAGCGCCCAAACCGAGAGCCATTAGATTAATCGCAGTTCGAGTATCTGGTGCGAGGTCCTGTGTTTTTAAAACTAAAACTGATGATAAAGCCTGCCCGTACTGAGCCGAGTATCCGCCCGTACTGAAAACTGTTCCTTTAAATAAAAATGGCGAAAACCTGCTGCGCGAAGGGATGTCTGGGACGCTGCTGTAAAATGGATTTTGCACAATCATTTCGTCAACAATTGTTTTAGTCTCAGCCGCAGAGCCGCCGCGCACAAATAAACCCTCTGCTTCCCCGACCTGCTGTGTGCCAGGCATTGTTTCAAGAGCTGAATAAATATCGGCTTCGGCACCAGTAGTCACAATATCGAGCGGGCGGAGTATTACAGCTTTGTTTTCGTCACTTGCTTCAAAAGCGCCGGCGGAAATAACAACCGCTCCAAGTACTTTGGCTTCTTCCTCAAGTGTAATTTCAAGTTCAATCTTCTTGCCGGTCAGAGTTAATGGTAATTCAACCTGTTTATAGCCGATAAAACTTACAATTAAAATAACATCACCTTCCTCCTCTGTTGTAAAATCAAACTTACCATCAAGGGCAGAAGATATTCCGTCGTAACTATCTTTAATAAAAATGTTTGCTCCGGGCAGCGGATTGTTATTTGTGTCAGTTACTTTGCCCGAAACACGCGTCTGCGCAAAAACAAGCTGTGAGAATATTATGAAACACAGCAGCAAAAAAAGCTTCATTAAAAACTTTCTAAAATTTGATTCAATAATAATATTAATAAAATGCTGTTGTTGTGATTTTTTATATGATTAATATATGGAGAATGAATGAGATCCACCAAATCGATTTAGAAAATTTTTTATGATATTTAGTTAACTGAATGAGAAATTATCTGCCAGATTTTTTTCTTCTTTCCACTTAATAATTTGCTATTTTTGCGCAAGTGTTTAACTTTTTTAAAAGACTTAAAATGCTAAATAAATTAAATTGGAAACGTGGTTTCTTTAAAGAAACTTATGAAATTTTTTCGGGAAATTCTTTAATCGGGACTTTCAGAGAGTTCACGTGGAAGCAAAAAGCTTTAGGCGACTTACACGGAAATAAATTTGAATTTAAGCCAAAAGGCTTTTTTAATCAAACGACCGAAATAATTGATTTGAGTTCAAATTCAGTTGTTGGAAGAATTGCTTCAGGCAAATGGAGTACTAAATCCACAATAGAACTATTTAACGGTAAAAAATATTTTTGGAAATATGATAACACATGGAATACAAGATGGAGTTTAAACGGTACTGATAATCAACAAATAAATTACAAATGCTCATCTACCAAAGGTGAAATCGAATACGCCAATATGGATGAGCTTTTAATATTAACAGGACTTTTCATCGCCAACAATTATTCACAAAATTCAACTGCTGTAATAATGGCTGTTATGATCCCGATTATTGTGGCTGTTTCTTAATCTTTTTTAAAAAAAGCAAACACCTCTCTAATAGAATGTTTGCTCAAAGTATTGAACTCAATTAAGTAATTTTTTCAGGCTACTCGGCTTCAAAGTTTATGGTTACTGCATTGCTCTCGTTATGCAGCCTATCTAATGCAGTAACAGCGTATATGTACACTTCATCTTTTTCAATTGTATCAATATCATCAAATTTTGTGCGTGCATTGTTCGTAATAGTCAAGATGTACTGCGGGTCATTAAAATCAATTTTATTTTCCGATGGGAATCTGTAAATAACAAAACAAACCGGTTTCTTCCCTTCTGTTTTAGGAATTTCCCAAGTTAAAGTTCTCTTGGTTAAATCACCTTCAATTTTTAATTCCTCAGGCGCGATTGGAGAGGATGTGTCTTTCCAACTCATTATTGGCAGAAGCGCCGGATATTTATAAATTCCATCACGCAGTGAATCGGAAAACCCGCTATAATTTTCAGTGATTGATTTTGCACTAAAAAAAACCGAACCATGAACATTGGGATACATTCTGTTCATTCTAATCTGTTCTACAGTTTCATTTTTTGCGCCTTCCCATCTTTTACTTTCAAAACGGCTTGAGAAATGCCCAACATAAAAATGTCTGTCATCAACAACAGTATTCCACCAGGGAAGAAGTTTGCTATAGTCTGCAAGTTTATGCCCGCGTTCCCAGTAAAGCTGCGGCGTAACATAATCAACCGTTTTGTCTTTTATCCACGTTAATGGGTCGCAATATAAAATCTGATAAGAGTTAAATCCGTTAGTTCCGGCATAATGATTTTCAACAATGCCAAATGGGCTGATACCAAACTTAACATTTGGTTTTATTGTTTTGATGCTGTCATAAACTTGCGCTACCATCGAATTGATGCTATAACGACGCCAGTCATCTATATTATCAAAGCCGTTATTAAATTTTTCAAATGTATGTGAGTCTTCGTTTGAAACTTTTGGGGAATAAGGATAGAAATAATCATCGAAGTGAATACCATCAACATCGTATCGGCGAATTACATCCGCGATGATTTTAGCTATATAATTTTTAACTTCCGGCTGCCCTGGATCAAGCATTGTATAATCCTTAAATTTCAGAAGCCATTCGGGATGTTCGATAGATACATGTTTGCTGCTTACCGGATAATCTCCAATATTTTTTTCCGCCCTGTAAGGATTAAACCATGCATGCAGTTCCATCCCCCGGCTGTGAGCTTCATCTATTGCAAACTGAAGCGGATCGTAATATGGTTCAGGCGCTTTTCCCTGCTCGCCTGTTAACCAATAAGACCATGGTTCATAAGGAGAATCATAAAGCGCATCGCACTCAGTTCTTACCTGAAAAATAACCGCATTTATGCCTGCAGTTTTTAGTTTGTTCATTATATCGACAAGGTCGGCAATCTGACTTCCCGCAGTAGAAAGCCGGGATGAGGGCCAATCAATATTGGCAACCGTTGCAACCCAAGCCGAGCGGAATTCTCTTTTGGGATAGATTTCTTGCGCTAAAGTTAACGCAGTTAAAATTAAAACGATTGAACTTGAGAGTAGTAATAGCTTTTTCATTTTTACCATTGTTTTGATGAATAAAAGAAATTATTATTTTACCGAAAGTCATAAATCAACTTTAGCAAATTAAGAAAGAATAAACATTGATAAAACAGGAATTAAAATGGAGACAAGGAAAATATTATTTGTTTGTATGGGAAATATCTGCCGGTCGCCTGCGGCGGAAGGTGTTTTTAAAAAGTTAGTTAAGAAGGAAGGGTTAGAAAAGCATTTGGAAATTGATTCGGCAGGCACACTCGATTATCATACAGGCGAACAGCCCGATGAAAGGATGAAGGCGAATGCAAAGAAGCGCGGATATAATTTAATTCATTCGGCACGAAAGTTTGATCCCGGAAGGGATTTTGATCACTTCGATTACATCATAACAATGGATGATGAAAATTATTTTGAGATTAAGCAGCTTGCAAAAGTGATGTGCCACTTAAATAAACTTCATAAATTAATTGAATATTCTGTTAACATAAAATCTGATTCGGTGCCCGACCCTTACTACGGAGGTGAAAAAGGTTTTGAAGTAGTGCTTGATATTATTGAAGATGCATCAAGAGGATTATTAGAGAAATTAAAAAGTGAACTTAAAGCATAACATTATAAATTGTATCGAAGAATATCTCGGAGAAAAGATAATTTCTAACACTTCGGTGGGTGGCGGCTGCATCGCAGATTCGAAAAAAATTACTACCGAATCCCGAAGATATTATTTTTTGAAAGTGAACGAAGGCTTCCCCCAAGATATGTTCCAGAAAGAAGCAAATGGAATAAAGGAACTAAGAGGCTGCGGCGTAATCAGAGTTCCTGAAGTTATTCTTGCTAACAGTGATTTTATTTTAATGGAAAATATTGAAGAAGCGCCGAGGCAAAAATCTTTTTTTGAAGATTTTGGAAGAAAGTTTGCTCTGCTGCATAAACACAAAAATATTGCATTTGGTTTTTATGAAGATAATTACATAGGTTCGACTGAACAGAAAAATATTCCGTCCGAAAATCAAAAAGTAAATTGGGTTGAATTTTTCTTCAATAAAAGACTTCTCTTTCAATACCAGCTTGCTGAAAAAAACGGCTATGCCACTCCGGAACTCCGCAAAGGAATTGTTATGCTTGAGAAGAATATCGGATCAATACTTTCTGGTTCTGAAGAAGAACCAGCTCTACTGCACGGCGATTTATGGGGTGGAAATTATATCACCGATGATAAAGGTGAAGCATGCTTAATAGACCCGGCAGTCTATTACGGACACAGGGAAGCAGACTTTGCAATGACAAAGCTCTTCGGCGGTTTTAGTTCGGGTTTTTATAATTCTTACATCGAAGAGTATCCATTGCTTGAAGGATGGCAGTACCGTGAGAATATATACAAGTTATATCATGTGTTAAATCATTTAAATTTGTTCGGCATGAGTTACTATGGACAAGCCGTGAGATTGATGAGTTGTTATGAATAATCTTTGAAAAAAGTACAATCGAAAATGAAATTCTTTCAGTCGTCCCGATACGTTACTCCGGAGTAATGTTATCCGTTAGCTAACGGATTTGTTTTGGGTTTTATCCGGCGGAACACTTGACGACCTTGCACATAGAGATTCTTTGGTGGCTGAGTAATCCCGCTGATAGTTTCATTATAATCTTGAAATAAACTTTCGGCGGAATGTAGCGAAGCCACATTGCCGAAATATTTTAATTGTTTTCAGTGGAAAGCTGAATAAAAAAGCCTGTCAATGAACAGGCTTCTAAAAGATTATTTAATCGAAAATTACTTAACATCAACAAGTTCAACATCAAAAATTAAAGTTGAGTTCGCGGGAATTTCGCCTCTTTGCATCGAACCATAAGCGAGTGCCGGAGGAATTACTAATTGTGCTTTCCCTCCTTTTTTAAGAAGTGCAATTCCTTCTTCCCAACCCGGTATTACCATTCCCTGCCCGAGGACAAAAGTAATTGGTTCGTTTCTTTCAACTGAACTATCAAATATTTTTCCATTTTCAAAGTACCCTGTATAATGCACAGTTACTGTTCGTCCTGAATCAGCATTTTCGCCCGTTCCATTTTGCAGTATTACATATTTCAATCCACTTTTTGTTGTTTGATATTTTGTTGAATCCACTTCCCATCTATCAACTTTTATTGGTTCGTTCGCTTCAAGTAATTCTACAACAACTTTCATATCAGTATTAGGCGGAACCGGTCCCATTCCTTCTTTTCCATAAGCCAATTCCGATGGTATAATTATGGTTCTCATGCCGCCAACCTTCATACCAACAATTCCAGCATCAATGCCTTTTATAAATGCGCCTGTTCCGAGTTTATATTTAACCGGCTGACCAAAATCCTTTGAGCTGCCGATTGTGCTTGTTTGTCTTGTAGAATCAGCAGACCAGTCGGCAAACAAATCTGTAGAATCTTTAACGATCCAGCCCTTAAAGTGAATCGAAACAAAATCTCCGCTGTCAGCTACAGCGCCGGTGCCAAGTGTATCCTCCATATAGTTGATACCGTTTTCCATTTTGACAATATTATTTTCGTTGCATCCTGCAGCAAATAAACCAAGCAGGAAGAAAGCAAATAGTTTTTTCATTATTTTCCTTTACTATTTTAAGTTTGAGGCGCTAAAATATTATATTTATTGTAAAGTTCATAAAAATATTTGAGTTTACGGTAAAGATATTTTAAAGTTTGTTAGTCTTAATCCCAAATTAAGAATAATGACATGCTTGTTCGTCTATCGATGTAAGATTACTTAGCGAAGACTCTTTTGAACAGAGGAAGTTGCTTATATTTACAAAAACAAAGATGCGTTCCCAGATACACATTAATACTCTAAATTTTTAACGGCAGTTTATGAAGATAGTTTTATTGGTTTTTGTTTTCATTTTTACGAAGGTGATGGTTAATTATAACGATTATCCAAAAGTTGACAATACGATAAATAAATCAGATACTTTAATAATTGATAGCGATATCACTCTTGAAGAAGCGCTAATGGGAAATAAAATTACCGATGCTGTTAGGAGCAATTTAACATTAGTAGATGTTTATTATTATTCGTTTGACGGAGTTCTTCACAAAGGACAGATTGTAATCCATAAGCAACTTGTAAATGACATAATTGAAATTTTTTCAATCATTAAGGAAGAAAAATTTCTAGTTGAGAAAGTTAAGCCGGTTTCTTTTTACGGTTGGAGTGATGATCTTTCAATGAGGGATAATAATACATCCGCATTTAATTATAGAAATGTAAAAGGCACGAAAAAGCTATCGGCGCACTCACTTGGAAGAGCAATTGACATTAATCCCTTTCTCAATCCGCAATTAAAAGGAAACAAAATTTTTCCGGAGGGCGCTGAATATAATATTAAAAAAAGAGGAACAATTACGCGCAACTCGTTTCTCGTTAAAGCATTTAAGATTCGTGGCTGGCAATGGGGCGGCACATGGCGTAGTACAAAAGATTATCAGCATTTTGAAAAAAAATAATGAAAAAATATCTTAGCCTTATTTTAGTTTTGTTTTTGGCAGCAGCTTCTTTTTGTCAGGAAGAAATGGCAAACATTTATTTCATCGTTACTACTCTGCCGATTGAAGATAATGATACCGTCTTCATCTCGGGCAACGATGAAAAACTGGGAAGCTGGAGACCAAATATTGTTCCGCTTAAAAAACAAAACGATTCTACCTGGACGCTGGAGGAAGAATTCACAAAAGGAAAAACTTTAGAATATAAATTCACACGCGGCTCATGGAGTACTGAAGCAGTATCCAAAGAAGGACATATCCCCGCCAATTATTTAATTAAGAGAACCGTGAATAAAATAGCTTCACATAAAATTGAGGCGTGGAGAGATGAAGTGAAGCCGGCAGCCTGCGGGCAGATAACCGGAACGGTTGAATACATCAACAATTTAACTTACAAATACCTCCTGCCGCGCAACGTTATGGTTTGGCTTCCGTTTAATTATTATAAAAATACAAATGAACATTATTCCGTTCTTTACATGCACGATGGGCAAAATATCATTGACCCATCAACATCAACTTTAGGGATTGATTGGCAGGTTGATGAAGTGGCAGATAGTCTCATCCGCAAAAATGAAATTGATGCGATGATTATCATAGGCATAAACAACACTGATCAACGAGTAAGTGAATATTCGCATAACGATACCGGTACGGCATACATGGAATTTGTTGTTGAAAAACTTAAACCGCTGATTGACAGCACCTACCGGACGAAACCGGAACGTGAATTTACTGCAACTTGCGGTTCATCAATGGGTGGTTTGATTTCATTTATGCTTTTGTGGGAATATAACGATGTGTTTTCTAAAGCGATTTGTATGTCACCCGCATTTAAGGTGCGTCAATTTAATTACGTTACTTCGGTATACAATGACATTAAAACGAGAGATATAAAATTATACCTCTACAACGGAGCAATAGGACTCGAAGAAATATTGCAGCCGGGAATAGATGAAATGATTTCTGTTTTGGAAAGTAAGGGTTTTGTAGAAGGCGATGATTTTGTTTTTTATCAGGACAAAGATGGCATACATAACGAAGCGGCATGGGCAAAATGGCTGCCAGCAGCGCTTCGCTATATATTTAATAAATAAATTATTATTCGAATCGCTTGCGGAATTCTTCGAACTCACAGCGCAATTTGACTAATTCGGAGTTCAATAAATTTATTTCTTCGTGCAGCTTTTCAATTTCATCGGGCGCAGCTAACTCATTATCTTTTTCACTCCCTTTCTTGTTTGATTTCAAATCAGGCTCACCCGAAAATAAATGAACAAACCTGTTCTCTTTTGTTCCAGGCAAACGTGAAAGTTTTTTAATGTAAGGCTCTTCTCTAATGCTTAAGGCAGTGAGTACTTCATCAACTTCTTCGAGTGAAGAAAAATCATAAAGCCTCCCGGTTCTTCCTTTTATTTCCCCGGGAGTTTGTGCACCGCGAAGCATCAGGACGGCAAGCACTGCCGTCTCTTTGTCTGTTAGATTTAATGTTTCAGTAAACGTCTGTCTGAACTTCGGCACACGCAAATCATCCCCTGTTCTGCGAACGGCAAATTTTTTCTCACGAAGTTTTTCGATAGCTTTTTCAATTTCACTTTCTTCGCAAGTTATTACCGGATTTCTGTTTGATTTTTGATTGCAAGCATTTTTTAAAGAGTTTAGACTTAACGGATAATACTCCGGCGTGGTTTTTTCTTTTTCAATTAACGAACCTATAACGCGAACTTCAATATCATTTAATCTAAAATCCATTGTACCTCACAAAATTTATAAATTTTCTGTTCGTGAAAACCTAAATAAATCATATTAATCACTTCTGCAAAATCATTTTATTTATTTTAATCCTTCCTCCGGCACTGAGTTTATAAAAATAAACCCCGCTTGTCAGTCCGCTTCTTACAGAGTTAGCATCAAATTCAACCTCGTAACTTCCGGGCGCTTTCTGCTCGTTAACAAGTGTAGCTATTTCGCTCCCAAGAATATTATACACTTTCAATAAAACATTTTGTAGAGACGAACCGCTGTGCTTCTCTACAGAAGGAATACTATAACAAATCTTTGTGGCTGGGTTAAACGGATTGGGATAATTTTGAAATAATCTAAAATCATTAATTACAATCGTTTCATCATAAACATCCGTTAACATTACTGTATAAATCGCAGGTTCACTTTCGTTGTTCATTCTATCAACTGAAGTAACCGCAAATGTTACTGATTGTTTGTTCGTATCAATCGGCATAGCATCGAAATATCTGTTTGTATCTTTTGGTGTAATAAAGCGAACGAACCTGCCGTCATTTAGATTAACGGTATCTGGATGTTCAAACCTGTAAATAACAAATTTTACTGCTGTATCGCCGTCAACTGCAGCAGGAGGCTTTTCCCATGTTAGTGAAAACCGATACTGATTCATCTCAACTTGAAGGCTAAGCGGCGGAAGCGGCGGAATT
>Ga0100387_10001089_pt1 | contig 22925 bp, 19 predicted proteins | sample CryGeymeta201511_FD_81547 | JGI IMG/M metagenome (GOLD analysis project Ga0100387, IMG submission 81547) | Groundwater microbial communities from Crystal Geyser aquifers in Utah, USA - Crystal Geyser metaG 2015-11 | ecosystem: Environmental > Aquatic > Deep subsurface > Groundwater | place... | reverse complement strand
TCAAAACAAAAACAATGCGAATCAAAGGCACAAAAATTGTTCGATATCATTATTGATAGAAGATCAAAAACCGGACATTTCTAATTTGCAGAGATACAGGACATTTCTACTTTGCGCTAACATCAAGATATTTAAGGGTTGAAAAGCCAAGGTAAAACCTTATAAGTATATTTCCTTTTAATTGTTAATTTTGTTGTAATGGAAAAGCTCGCCATCATCATATTGGACGGATTCGGCATCAATACTAAGACCCCAAAAGAGAATGCTATCGTGCAAGCGAAGGCTCCTCTTTTCCATAAACTCTTCAAGGAACCCTTTGCAAGCCTTGCCGCTTCCGGTAAAGCTGTCGGTGTACCTGAGGGGCATATAGGAGATTCCGAAATAGGTCACCTCACTATAGGAAGTTGAAGAATCATCAAACAAAGCATCGTCGAAATCGACGACATGCTCGATGACGGGAGTTTCAAAAAAATCCCTGAATTCCAGGCCGGTATCGAACATTGCAAAAAAAGGAATTCCAATCTGCATCTGATCCAGATTTTCGGTCCAGGTGGCGTGCACGGCTACGATTCACATCTCAGGAAAATATTGAAACTCATACCAAAAGAAATCAACGTCAATCTTCATTTATTCACCGACGGAAGAGATCTTGATCCCAAAGGAGCATATGATTTGATGGTCGCATTTGAAAAATATCTGGAAAAATTCCCTAATGTAAAAATCTCCTCGCTAGGAGGAAGATATTATGGTATGGATAGAGACAACAATCGAGGCAGAATCCAGAAAGCGTATGATGAAATCGTGTTCGGGCAGATCCAAACGAGCGATTCTCCGAGCGAATATATCAGAAAATCCTATGAAAAATTGATTGATGATGAATTTATTTTGCCTGTCTGTTTCACCGATGGCGATCAGATAGAAGATGATGATACGATTTTCCATCTCAATTTCAGATCTGATAGGGGCAGAGAGATGACACAGGCACTCATGGCTTCCATCCATCCAGATGATGCAAAAAAACATACCAAACGAAGCAAAAACTTTCTCACCAAGACATTGAGGAATGTATATTTCGCCACTATGACTTTGTATTACCCAGAATATGATGGACCGGTTTTGGTCAAACACGAAGAAGTCAAAAATACTTTGGGAGAAGTCATCTCTCACAACGAGATGAGACAATTCCATCTTGCGGAGACAGAAAAATTCGCTCACGTAACGAAATTCTTCAATGGGGATAAACAGATCGTCTACGATGGAGAAAAAGATATCTTAGTTCCAAGCAAAAAGGTAGCAACCTACGATCTAGCACCAGAAGTCTCTTCTCAAGAGATCTATGATGAATTTGTAAGACATGCGAATAATTTTGATTTCGTAGTAGTGAATTATGCCAACGGTGATCTCGTTGGGCATACATGATTTATGAATGCTGCTATCAAAACCGTAGAAAAACTTGACCAATTGATCTGACTCATGATCGAATTCTGCAAGAAGAATAAATTTGAACTTATCGTCACGGCTGATCATGGAAACTGCGAAGAGATGTGAACTCCGGCGAAGCCGATGACAGCTCATACTTTGAATCCGGTACCATGCCGATTCATCGAAAATTGAAAAGTCCAGAAGATCGCGAAGAAATGATGACTCTCAGATATCGCACCTACGGTGCTGAAAATCATGTGAATCAAAGCTCCTAAGGAAATGACGGGAAAGAGTTTGATGTAAGATTTAGATACTAAATAATTTGATGTCTCAGATACTCGCCTATCTTTTTTATTTCGTCGCTGGAAGCGCATCGCCATTACAAAGGCGTCGGCTTGCGACGGCTAAGAATAAAGAGAATACCGGTCAGATCGCATTCGCCTTTCAGATAATGGCGATCACGGCCCTATGAGGTTTGTTGTTGCCATTTTTCCAACCTCTGTATTTCAAAGGAGATATGCTTTCTCTTGCGTTACTTTGAATAGCATGCTGAGCATTCTGAGCAGGATATTTTATCTGTTTCTTCACCGCCCAAAAACATGTGGAGGCTGGTGTATCAAGCCTGGTGAATAATATCTACACGCCCATCACCATATTGCTTGCCACCATATTCTTGCACGAATCTCTTACGATGATGCAGATAATCGGGACATGTCTTCTCCTCATAGGAATGGTCATCGTCTCCAAAAAACATCGCATAGGCAGATTCAAATTCGACAAATATTTTTTGATGGTAGCGCTCAGTGGGATAATGCTTGGTATGTCGCTTACGGCAGAAAGAGCACTACAGAAGATTACTGGATTTACTACAGGAACGATGATTTCACGATGGAGTCAGTGTATTTTCTTGGGAATCGCCACGTTGATCATGCAGAGCAAAAGCCCGTATTCCAAGAAAGATATCGCCATCACCGGCGGACTGAGATTTATGCAATCACTGTCATGGGTCATATTGATTTTTGTGGTAGGAAATTTAAGTATTGTTTCTGCTATCACTACCTTTAAGATAGTTGTGGTTTTTGTAGCGGCTGCGATATTTTTACATGAACGTGAAGATCTGCCAAGGAAAATTTTGGGAAGCATCATCGCGGTGATCGGATTATTATTTATGAAGTAATGTTTTTTATTCATTAGCATATACGCATGATCTCTACACACTCGCTTCCAAAAAAGAAAAAACTCTGGAGATGGATAGTGCTTATCGTAGCCATAATTCTGATTAAGCTTTTCTTGGGTTGGAATTCTTTGAATCTTCACGAAACAATAGTAATCCAGCAAGGAGATACTTTTCAGAAATTCGTCGGTGATTTTTCTAGTTTGAAAAAAGCGAAACTGAAGATATATTTTTTCACTCATAGAAATTTCGACTTGGGCAAAATCCAAGAAGGGTCGTATGTATTCAGCGGAAGTTATTCATTCAATACATTCCTCACACAGATATTGAAATGACCGACACAGAATTATATCCGCTATACCGTTTTGGAATGACGATCAATCTATGATATAGATGCAGACCTAGCCCAGAAATGATATATCGCATCCTGAGAGTACATAGCTCTCGCCTCTGATTCCACCATCATAGCAAAATACGAAACCAGATATGATTTTCTCGCTAACCTAAATCTTCCGAGTCTGGAATGATTCCTCTATCCAGATACCTACCATATAGATGCGAACAAAAATTTTGTGGATCAGCTGATCTATATGCAGTTGGAAGCTTTCAAATCCAAGATATGGATTCCATATTCCGGTCAACTCCTTGCGTTGGATAACAGGCTCCAGCTCAACGGTATCAATCTCACTTCATTCTCTTTGACTCCTTATAAGATCATCACGCTTGCCAGCGTCGTAGAGAAAGAAGAAAGAAACACTGCCAACAAACCGACCGTAGCTGGAATCTTCCTCAAGAGATTATCTATAGGTATGAGACTTGATGCAGACATCACTCTGTGTTATGGATTGAAAACAGGATATGAAACCTGCACGCCAGCACTGATTGCCAAAAGCGTTGATGATAGCAAAAATCCTTATAATACAAGAGTGAAAGGTGGATTGCCACCTACACCTATCTGCAGCCCTACGGTCAGCAGTGTAGAGTCATTATTGAATTTCACTTCCAGCAATTATCTCTTCTATCTCCATGATATGAATGGGCAAATCCATTATGGAAGAACCTCTGCTGAACATACGGCAAACAAGAATCAATACCTCAAATAGGCACCCGTCATTGCGAACCCTGATCCCGAATCGTCGGGAGGGTGAAGCAATCTAGAGGCTATAATAGTTCAGATTACCACGTGGCGGCTCCCCCGCAATACTGCGGGGCTCGTAATGACGTGCTATTAATTCCATTTGATTTCCAGGTCAAATTGACTATAAAAATTGTAGAATTTTTTGACATCTTTTTTATATAAAAATTATCTCTGGATGATGGGGTTTCTCAAAAGAATATTCACTGACTTCAAGATACTCGCACTAGCGCTTCTTATCGCAGTAGTCGTTTTCGCCGTCGTCAAAAATCCCAACCTTTTCCAGGCAAGCGTACTTCTTTTGGAAGATCGCGAAACCATGCAAGCCAATCAACGGGATATCGGATATAAGAATACCAGCGGGGTATTAGATGTCTTTATCTCTGAAAATGTGAAAGATTTCACTGAAATACTCTTTTCCGTCACTTTGGACCCTACCAGCGTAATTGTGGACTTCACTAAGATAGATTCGCAATTCCCGTATGAAATCACGGATCAGAGAGAAGACGGCTTTGATATCAGGCTCATACCCGCTACACTTACAGGGTTAGATTATGATCAAAGCCTATTTATGATACCATTCAGCGGAAGCAATCCATACATATTACTCAGCGAAGGAAATGCTACTCTGGGTAATGGAGATATACAAGCATTGGCTATCGGAAACTTAGATGAAGGCAAGACGCTTCACCAGAATTAATTTTTATCCCTCTTATGCACTCATGAGACATTCGCATAAAATTCTTATTGCTAGCTTGTTTGTCGCCGTTATGATATTTTCTTATATAAAAACTCATGCAGCCGAGCCGGAAGCTTTTGTGGTAGAAGTACAACCTAGCTCTTTTGATCCCAATACGCCCGTAGATATGACTATCAAAGCCGTCAAAGGCGATGGCACCGTCATCAAGGAATACGAAGGAGACGCCTATATCGATGTAATCTGATCTATCGATCCTAGCGAATATGTTGTTCCTAGTGATCACCTCTATACCTTTGCACCTCAGGATCAGTGAGTGAAATTGTTTTCCAAATGACTCATCATCAAAAAAGAATGAACCTATACCATACAAGTCTCAGATATAGCCAATGATAGCATCAAAGGAGAAAAGACAGTCATCGTAGGAAGCCAGGCTAGTACAAACGCCAAACCAGTAACCATCGACTCCCCTACCCAGTCCGGCACAGAAAAAAATGAGATAGTGAGCGTTTTCGGTTCATCTTTGGATTTGCCGAACTCTCCGTATGAAATTCGATTGAATAATGTATCAGCTACACAATGAATCACGGATGCTATCGGAAGTATCAATACTTTCGTCACCTGAGTCGTCGTTTGAACAAATACGCTTCAAGTCAAAATACTAGACGTAAACAATACCATCATCGGCGAATCAGATGTGATCTCCTTCACGTATGCACCTATCGCAGACGGCGTGTTCAACAGCATACAGGTATTGCCGAGCACCAAAATGAAGCAAGGTACCAAGGCAACATTTATCGTAGACACCAATGATGCAGTCTCTTCTGCGGAATTGCAATTGAGTAATGGCACGCCGGTAGTTCCTATGGAGAAATCTTCACCTTGAGTATTCAAAAAAGAACTGATGATGGACACCGCTGGGAATATAGGCCTTATCGTCCACTTGATGCTCAATGGCCAGAAAAAATCTTATTCCGGAATCGCTGATTTGATTATAGAAAAATGAACAGCTATAGGTAAGGTCAGACTTTTTTCTGATCCGGTGACCAAAAATAAACTCAACATCACTCGGGAAGTCATCGGTGAAGCGTCTAAATATAAAGTCTTTTATGGAACTTGAGAATCAAACTTGGTACAAAGCGTTACCGTCAATATCAATGAAATGTTACTAGAGAATCTGCTTACCTGAACTACCTATTACTTCAAAATCATCCCTCTCGATGCTGCAGGCATGGAACTCGGCTCAGCATCAGATATCGTAAGCGCGACTATCGGAGATCTTTCTCCGAGCGGCTCTAATTGTATAGTCAAATGAATCATCGTGACTGATGTCACCATAGGCGAAAAACGTTATCTCACTCGGTCATGAGTTTTGAATGCAAGCAAGTATGTCATCTATAGATCTGAATTTGAAACTGCTGATGTGACTAAGATGAACAAGGTCGCAGAAGTGCTTGAAAATAGATTCGAATATCCATTCAACAAAGATGCTAAACAAGAAAAATATGCTTATTATGTAGTGGAGGCTGTCTGTACTGATGGCAGTACTGTCATCGTAGATAATGTCAAAAAAGTACAGACCTGACCTATGGAAAGTATTTTGCTTTTCATCGTTATCACGCTCCTCATCTATTCTAGTTACAGACTTTATATATATGCACAGACTGAATAAACAAACCAAGAGATAGAATTTGATAAAACTTGATGAAACTTGCAACACAATTTTTAACCATTTTAACTATTTTTATCGATTTTTAACTATTTTATGAGTGATTTTTCCAAAAAATATAATGCCGAGGCGGTAGAGAATGAAATCACTGCATTACGGAAGGAAGAGGACTTTTCACCCGACAGCAAAGACAGCAAGACATTTATCTCTCTACCATTGCCCACCTCCACCAACCTTCATCTAGGACACGCAGAAAACGTCGTCCTCCAAGACATACTCGCAAGATATTATCATATGATAGACAAGAAAGCTGAATTCCGGCCGTCACGATATTATGGCTCGTTTTTGGCGAACGAACATATCCAGAGACAACTTAAGAAAATATGAACCAGCAAGGAGAAAATCTCCAAAGCACAATTTTGGGATGTGATGCAACAGCATATCAAGAGACAGAAAAAACATAACGAACACCAACTACAAAAACTCTGAATCTGAATGGACTTTGAACGCCTGCCGAATGGGCAGACAAGCTCACCTTCCACATTTGGTTTGCATTTTTCGCGTTTCCTCAGAAAGCTTTTTTATCAATTGGTGCAAGATGATATCATCTATGAGGCTGAAGATATCGTGTACTGGAATACAAAATACCAGACATCGCTTGGAAGAGATGAAGTAAAATTTGAGAAGCAGAAAGGAAAGAAATATACTATCAAATATTTTATCAGTACCAAGAATAACTCGGTGAATGTCGTGACGACTTCTCCGGAAACCATCTTCGGTGATGTGGCGCTCGCCGTGCATCCTGACAACAAAAGATATCATAATCTCATAGGACAGAAGGCCATCATACCTATCGTCAACAGGACTATCCCTATCATCGCTGATGCGAGAGTGGATATGTTCGCCAACAACGGCATCATCAGAATCACTCCTGCGCATGATCTTTTTTCTTTACAGATCGCCAAGGATCATAAACTCCCTGTAGATCATTTCGCTATTGATCAGGATGGGTGCTTCACAAAACATGCAGGTGATTTTGATGGGAAGAAAGTTGATGAATTCATGGGGAATATTTTGCAAAATCTTGATGACATCGATAATATGGTAAGCGTAGAAAACTGTGATTACGAAGTTCCTATGTGTAAGAAGACCGGCGAAAAACTCCAGGTTATGTGTCTTGTCCAACGGTTCCTCCATGTAGAGAAAGCCAAAGAAAAACTTTCCTTGTCTATCGATAATTGAACGGTCAAAACGTTTCCAGCAAGATATATAAGTTCCCTCAAAGAACATTTGGATACCATCGATAGATGGTGCATCTCCAAAAATTATCTTTTTGGTCAATGATTGCCGATTTGGATCAGTGAGAACAAATGAATGATCTACGTGCTAGATGAAGTCGATGTATTGGAAAGCTACAAGAGAGATAAGAATAAGCAGAAATTGAAAGTCATCCTTTCGCTAATCATTTTTAATCTGATCGCCGACGGGCGTCTGAATGCGACATTCGAGATGGATCATCTGATGACCATCTTACTTACGACGAATGTCGGCTCGGACCAAACAGTGCTCCAAACCTATATAGATATCATGGATAAGGAACTTGGAGTCTACACACCACAGCTCAAAGAATTGAAAGAAGTCATGCACTATGCAGGCAAGGATAAATGAGTTAATCTAGAAAATTTTGCAGCATCATTCATCAAAATTTTGGATGCTTCATTTGCCATCAAGCAGGTCTCTGATCAAAAATATCAATTTGATGTAGATAAATTGATCCAAAGAGATAAATGACTCAGACAGGAAAAAAGTAAATTTGATATCTCATTTGTCAATGCGGCGCTCATCCTCTATAGTCTATGAATCTTTGATGAGAAGAAAGGGAAATCCAAGTTTAGGCCTGCACTTATGGTGAGCGGAGAAAATGTGCTTTTGGAAATCAATAAGGTATTATTACTCTCTTTGGAATTGAAAGATATTTTGCTCTGCGATACTATTTTCATCAACAAAACATTCTGCGATGCCAAGAAAAAAAAGATGTGAGCGCTCTGCGACAACAATATAGACCCTGCTGATCTAGTAAGAGAATTCGGCGCCGATACGACGAGACTCTATCTGATGTTGGAATGAGATGAGCTTGCTACCTTCGACCACAGCAAGATTCATACCTATGAAGAATTCATCAATAAGTTTTGGAATGCATCGAGATATATCGCTCTCAAAGCGGAAAGAAGCTATGGCAAAAAAAAGATAACGCTCAGCACACTCGAGAAGGAATTGGAAAAAAATGTCCTCAATCTCCAGGATTTCGATTTGTGGATTTTGAACAAGATAAGAAATCTCTATCAAGATGTAGATGTATATATATTTTCAAATAATGTTTCTGAATTTGGGAAGAAACTTCTACAAATCATAAAAAATGATTTTTGCGACAAATATCTGGAGGTCAGCAAGAACAGTAAATCCCCCCTCACCGAAAAAGTCATGCTCTTGGTCGTCAGCAAAATGCTAAAGCTGCTCTGGCCTTTCGCACCTTTTGTCAGCGAGAAGCTTCGGATGTTGATGTGATTCCAATGATATCTGAGCGAACAAAGACTTCAGTGAGATTTTTTGGAGGCTATCAACAAGAATTATAAGATCCAACTCTTTATGGATATCATCGATAAGCTCCTTGCCATCAAGGACTGATTGTCATGTAAAAAACATACGCCAGTCGACACGTTCATAAAAGCGAATCCTGACTTCCTAAGATTCACCAAATCCAATGAAGCTACTATCAAAAAGATCGTGAATATCAACAAGATGGAATATCTCAATATCAACGATGATCATCCTTGCTGATACACTACCGAAGACATCATCGATATGACTGTCGGACTCAAAGTCGGACATGTGATACATATAGAAGAAAAACCTAAGGGTGTCATCGAGCTCAAAAAAGAGTTTGATCAAATGAATGATTATCTCCAATATCTCAAAAATACCGTTTCCGCTATGGTGGCACACAAGAGCAAGGAAGATGAAATTGAAAAAAAGAGAAAAGAGATCACTAAGGCCAAGAAAGCCATCCTAGAGATGGAATATGAGATCAACAAGCTGAAGACCAAATAAATTTCATTGTTGCAAAAACCCCTTGTAGAGACGTTTTGTGTAAACATCTCTACAAGGGGTTTTCTTATTTTTTTTGTTTTGTGACTTATCCAGCTGGATAGCTCTTGCATCCTAAAGAATTTCGTTTCACTTATTCTTTAGGCGGTCGAGCTATTTAGCGTTGAGGATTCCATCGATCACTTTCACGAATTCGCTTACTGGATATGCTCCAGCTACGAGCGTATATGTTCATTTCTCATTATCGATGACGACATTGCCTGGAGTGCCATTTACTCCAAATAATGTCCTTCCTTCTGATGTAGAATCATCAATCGCAGTAAGATGCTTATCGCTCTTTAAACAAGCAGTGAATTTGGATTCGTTGACTCCAACTCTTTTTGCCAATCCTACTAAGTTCGTCTCTGATTTATCATCAAGTGCGAACACCATGGGTATATACCTATAATAAGCGTCTGATCCTCCGAGTTCTCCGACACATTCCAATGCTTCTGCTGGCGCTTTTGCCGGCTCTCCATGGACGATGTAGTTTCTGAACATCATATTTACATCGTTTGGATATTTGGATATTACTTGTTCTATAGTCTTGTCATCGCTCTGTCTCTTGCAATATGGGCAAAGGAATTCAGAATATTCGAGGATGGTGATTCTGGCATTTTCTTTACCTTCCACATATCAAGCTTTTTTGATGGCATTGATCTTTGCTTTATCGATAGTAGTTGTTGCAGGCGCTGCTGTCTCTGTCGTATCTGTGGCAGGTGCAGTGATACTCGCCAGTGCTTGCTGGATAGCTTGAGTCTGTTGTGTCTTGTACATATCAGAATTGTAGAGTTGTTGTACGAGAGTCATATTTTCTGGACCACCTACTTTCATGGTCTCCAACGAAAATGCATCCTTTTTGAAGAAACCTACATAGAGCGTCAATAGTACCGTAATAGCAGAAAGTACTACCAAAACTGTACTCATATCTTTTTTTTGTTCTTGAGCCATGATACACTAATAATAAAATGATAAAAGGCCTATTCTGCTACTGGAGCTTCAGCGGCTGGTTGTGTTTCAACTGTTGGTTGAACGGCTTGCTGATTGATAGAAGACAATACTTGCTGGATAGCTTGAGTCTGTTGTGTCTTGTACATATCAGAATTGTAGAGTTGTTGTACGAGAGTCATATTCTCTCTTCATCCTACTTTCATGGTCTCTAACCATACTGCATCGTGCTTGAAAAATCCTACATATACGAGAAGTAATACGTTGATAGCCAAAAGTGCTATCACAGCTGTTGTAGTGTTCTTATTGGTTTCGTGTGTCATGATAGAATATAATTTAAAAAATTAAAAAACTTTATTGTGCCGGTGTTTCTTCAACATCATCAGCTGGTACTTGATACATCTGCATAGCTTGCTGGATCTGTTGTTTTTGTTGTGCTTTAAATCCTTCTGATTCGAAAACATCTCTGAGCATTTCATAATTTTCTCTTCCTCCTACTCTCATGGATTCAATGTTTCTTTGCTGGTATAAAACGAGTCCAGTGAGCACTACATTTGCTATAAGTAGCAGAAGAACAAAAAATTTCCCGCAACAATGACAATTTTTCCATTCCCCTTCAGACTTGTCTGACCAGGCAGGCATTTTCTTCGTATGTACAGTCACTGTCGGTTTTTTCGCCGATGTAAATTTTCTTTTGAATGGCATAATAAAAACGTTTTAGAATATAAAAAAATAAACTTTTATCACATTAAGTGTATGATTACTGATTTGAGATTACGAAACAAGTTTACTAGTGCCGATTGCAACAGTTTGAATTGACATTAGTGGCATTATTAAATGTTATATAAGGACAAATAGAAGAAAAATGTATGCTTGAAAAGAAGGCGGTAATTCGTAGTAATTGGGTAATTTATGGCGATTTGCAGTAATTACATGAAGCAAATTACTATTAATCACGGCAAAGTCAAATTATTTTATTTATGTTTTACTTATGGATACCAAACAAACCCAGATAGTCATCGACACTTCCAATACCAATCAAAGACTTGATAGATTTCTCAGGAAGTTTTTCAGGTCAGATTCTTCTATCACCTTGTGAGATATCTATGCAGCGATCAGAAAAGGTGGAATCAAAGTGAATGGCAAAAGAGCAAAGGAAGAGTACAGGATACAAGAAAGTGATGTCGTAGTGATCCGTAAACTCGAAAATAAAAATCCTAAAGCAAGCAAAGATGAAACGCTGAGTATGGAAGATTTCAAAAAACGGATATTGTATGAGGATAACAATCGACTCATCGTGGATAAACCCTATGACATGGTGATGCATACGACCAATCCCAAAGACATCGCCATCCAAGATTATCTGGATATCTATTGTAAAAAGCTTATCACGCCGACCTTTACGCCGTCATTTGGTTATAGATTGGATAAGGATACGACCGGCGTTTTGGTGGCGGCCAAGACGATGCCAGCACTGCAATATATAAATAAAATAATCAGAGACAGAGAGATATCAAAAATGTATTATGCTATCGTCGTAGGGAAATTCCCTGATCATATGCTGATAGATAAGGCACTGGAAAAATCGTTCAATGAAAAATTTAAAAGATGACAGACCGTGGTAAATGAAAGATTTGGCGAAAGAGCTGTCTCCGAATGTTGGAATGAAAAAAATATGACCCACCCGATCTTGTGAGAAATCTCTCTCATCAAGGTGAAGATAGAAACCTGAAAGATGCATCAGATCAGAGCCCATACCGCGAGTGTGTGATACCCAGTCCTGTGAGATATCGTCTATGGAAAGCCAGTCGTGAACAGAATATTATTTAAACAATTGGATATCAAGAGGCAACTCCTCCATGCGTATGAATACAAATTTTTTGATATGTTCGGCAACAAGACATTGAAAATAGTCGCTCCGATTCCGAAAGATTTTCAAGAAGTGATGAAATGCAAAAAATAAGAGATTGAAAATAGATAAATAATAGATAAACATCTAAGCATACGCCACATCGAAGATTTGCCCTGGCTCTAAAGAACCAGGTTACAGCAACCATGTACTTTAAGTGCATGGAACCAGTAAACTTCGCTACATCCTTTTATATTTCTAATATAATAAAATCATGAAAAAAATTTTCTGGACTAGTATCTTCTGGATCGCCATTGTCATCCTTTTCTGGGCATATGTAAGACTTTTCAATCTAGAGCTCGGAGCAAAAATCTCTTATTGTTTTCTAGACACATCTGAGAAAGTAACACAAACATGAGCCGTAGATTATTCTGCCGATATCGCCACAATCAATACCCAATTGCTTGAAATCAAAACTAAGGTAGAAGATATCATGCAGACATTGGGAGTAAGCGACGCATTGCCAACCCCACCAGAAACACCAACAAGTAGCACTATCCCATACAATCCCGTCAATCCTCTACCTCAACAATAATTCTTTTTACACTTTGATAAAATCTTATGAAAAAGATTTTTTGGACCAGCATTATTTTTTTGCTCATCATCACATTGTTCCGGATCTATGCAAGATTTTTTGATGCAGATTTTGGAAATAAGGTGGCTCCTTTGTTCTCCAAAGAAATCCCTGTACAGATAAGTCTTGCCCAGACCGGTGATACAGTGTTTGACACCCTAGACGCTCTTGATACCGACCTAGATATTCTAACAAATAAAATCACTGAGATAAAAATACAGGCAAATCAGACTCCTGCCGTCCAAGAACCTGCTCCTCCGACATCTACCGAGCAAGCGATCTGAGATGTGGCTATCAAATTGTATTATTTCAACGAAAAAGAAGATAAACTCCTGCCTCCAGAACAGCAAGCCAGCCCACAATCTTTGGCGCCCGTGTTCCGTACTATCCCAGCTTCCGACTCTATTGTAGTCATAGAAGATACGATAAGATTGCTTCTTCAAGGAGCACTCACGGAAAGTGAAGTCATGGATGGATTTACTAGTTCATTTGTAAAAGTCATTCGTCTCGTCGATACAAGCTTAAATGCCAATGGGACTCTATCATTGACCTTTACTAAGGCGCCTGGTGCGAGCATCTGATGATCGGCATTTATCGGTATTTTGACCAATTCCATCATAAAGACCGCCCAGCAATTCCCGCAGGTCAAAAAGGTTAAATTGTTACCTGAAGAATTATTCCAACCGTAATTGCCACCCTACCAAAGATAGGCAAGTCTGCACGTCTAAACATAGTAGACACCTGGAAAAAACGGGTGTTTTTTCGATTTTTTCAAAAAAAGTAGGGGTTTTTTTGACTTTTTTTGGTTTAGGGGTATAATTAATATGTGCCTTCTATACTATACTGCTTTCGATACCTGAAATCACTGCACTTTGCTTGTGCTTCCAGCTTCTCAAGCTGTCTAGTATAATTCTCGCACCCACCCCGATTATTCGGGGTGGCGGTCGAATTATCTTTTACCTCAAAAAGTGCAAAAATGACAATTGAAAAGCACAAACTTCACAACGAATCTCCTATCCTAAGAAAGATACGTCTTTTAACGTACCCAGTCATTTTTTCCATATTATCGGTTTTTAATGCTAAAGCTGAAGAACTCAAAAATATCCAGCCCCTCGCTGATCAAACCGCTCCAGTCCCTGCGAGAACCCCTATGGATGAGCAAACTACCGCTCAGCGAAAGAGCGACACACCTATAGATGCCATCACGGATTCTACATTTATTAAGAGCTTTGAAGGTATATTTAATAAATTGACCAAAGCAGATCTCTCCGATACTGAAAGAGAGAAGCTCAATAAAGACATCATAAACAGATTGGCGTTCTTTTTCAACGAATCCGGAGAACCGGCAGATGCCATCACGGCAGATCAGATGTATGTAAAACGCAAAAACGATAAGATGCCTCAAAAATTGCAATGGTTCCTGGAAAATTTTTACAAAGAGTCCTATCGATCTTCAGGTTCGCTCAGTGTGAAAATACTCTCTATCTATCAAAAAGATAAAAAAATATATATAGAATATGACTACGTCTATACTCCGAAGGAGGAGAAAGCACCGAAAGACTCCATACCGAATACCACCATTCCAAAAGACACCATACCACAACAATAGCGCCTATATGAAAAATTTTTTGTACTCCTTAATCAATTTATCTAAATTCTCTACTTCGTCATCCGTGGCTCTTTTGTTCCGGTGCTGTTTCCCGCACTTGGCGCATTGAAATAATATTTTCATTTCTGAGTTACTGATCTTGTACATGGTCGGATACATCTCCCCTCTGCAGATTGCTTTCCTGTCACCGGGAATATCGCTATCTACGTGCAAGGAAACGAAACAAAAAGGACAATGATTTCTACATGTCCTCTCAGCTTTTTCTATGATTTTGCCGCAATGGATGCAGGCAAATGATTCGTTGATTTTTTTCATAATTGCAAGTTTTTTACCCCACCTAACCTCCCCTGCGATGGGAGGAATATTTGAAGTCTCCTTCGAAGGGAGATTTAGAGGGTATTAAATTAAAGACCAAATGGCCGTAGTATGCACTTCTTTTCCTTCATAATGAAGGTGGGTGGCTCAGGTCCGCTGTACAGCGGACCATAATCGGTCCCCAGAATAAGTCTTGAGGAAAAAAAACGTTTGCATGGCGTGCGCACCATTTAGTCAGCAATATACTACTCTTTTGCTTTAATTTTTCAATAGAAAAACACCCCGCAAGGTGTTTTCATGATATATGTGTTCTTGGAAATCCTACTCTTCTGCTGTAGCAGATTGCGCCTCCAAAGCTGCTTTCTCCTCTCTAGCCTTGATCCTTTCAAGACTTTCTCTAGCAAAATCAACCTTGATGACTCTTCCATTCAATTCTTTGTCATTCATTTCTGCTTGAGCCTTGGTAGCATCTTCTGGATTTTCAAATTCTACGAATCCAAATCCCTTGCTTTTGCCATCTTCTCTCAATTTCACTCTAGCAAACTTTACTGTGCCGAATTTTGAAAATTCGTCATTGAGTTCGCGACCTCTGATGTTTCGGTCTAATCCTCCTACGAAAAGTTTGGTAGTACTGATGATGGTGTCTTCTGGTAATGTTTGCCCGTTACCGGACTGAAGCCCTGTTAGAGCTTGATCGTCTGTCATTTACACACATTAAAAAAAATAAATCTCCCTTCAAAAAGGGACGTAAGATATCTATATTGTTTTCCTTTTGCATTTCAAATAAAAAGTAACTAAAATTTGACAATTCCAAGAAAATCACTATAATTATACTAATCACCAAATTTATGTTGTAATGCAAACTCATGACTGACCCTATCTTCAACTGACAACAAGGGGCGAATCCCCAGACAACAAGCACTGATACTCATCAGGATATCTTTTGATGATCCAGCGATGTGTTTAACAATCCGAACATGTTCCAACCTGAAGCTCCAAAGGCCGCTCCCGCGGAAGAAGATTTTCATATAGATTTGGGGCAATTGGAAGCGAGCCAACACGTATCTCCAGCTAGTGAGCCGATAGTTATCGAACCACAAATCCAAGAAACTTTTGAGGAATATCAAGCTAAGCAAAATCCTCCTCAACCTGAAATCATAGAACAAGTCGTAGAGCCACAAATGAAACCGGAAGTGAAAGTAAATCCACGAAAACAAGGTGCTCCGGCTCCTAGACCACAGCCAAGACCAGCTCAAGTTCAAGTTCAAGCTAGACCACAAGCACAGATACCACCCAGACCAGTAGCTCACGTTGTGCCAAAACCACAGTCAGTACCTCAGGCAAAACCACAAGTACAAGCAGTACAAGTCGTAAGACCGCAAAATAGTGACGAGTATCGCGTACCGCGTACCGCGTCTCCTGTTGCAAACGTACAAGCAACAAAAAAACCAAACGTTGACGTTGATCTTCCGAAATCATCTGAAGTAAATCCTCCGACATCTGTCACTTCAGATCTTCAGAGAAAATTTACCGAGCTGATGAATACTGCACGCAATGTCTATACCTTGGAGAAAAAAGATACTGACCAGATACTCGAACTCTTGTGAGCAAACAACGATAAGGTCACTATCCTCTACCAGATTACACTTCCAGAAAATGGAATCTCGATAAAGAAAATCGAAACTGATATCGATACTCAAGAAGAGGTTGTGAATGATTTGTGATTCACCATCGAAAATAATTCCGTCCAAGTCCTTCTTGATGATGTGCTGCTTTTCGATGAAATAGAACACCTCCAAAACGATCCCAAAAAGAAAATGCAAGTGACTGAAAAATTGAATAAATTCATTTTCCTTCTCAGTGAGCACCAGAAGAAGGCAGAGAAAGAAGCAAAAGAAAGAGAAGAGGCTGAACAAGAAAGAAGAAGATTGCAGGATATATTTAGAAATTTCTAATAATACGAGTCCGTCATTGCGAGACACGAAGCAATCTAATGAGTTAATTTTTTCTAAAATCCCGCAGATTACCACGTCGCAATGGCTCCTCGCAATGACGCGGAGAAACCTTGAATAAGCCGTCATTTTTTTTATAGTATCTTCATGCTAGTAATCCAAGAAAATATCTCATTGAAAAATTACAACACCTTCCATATCGATGCGAAGGCGAAATTTTTCGTAGAAGTGAAAAGCGAAGATGAATTCGCTGAATTACAGAATACAGAAATCTGGAAAGAGCATCCACATTTTTTCTTGTGATGAGGAGCAAATATTTTATTCACGAAAGATTTTGACGGCATCATCATCAAGAATGCCATCATGGGGAAACACATCCTTCGTGAAGAAAACGATACCATATTTATCAAGGCATGATCTGGAGAATCATGGGCAAAATTCGTCAATCGATGCGTCGAACAATGATACCAATGACTGGAAAATCTTGCCCTCATCCCATGAACTATCGGATGAAGCGCAGTAGGGAATATCGGTGCCTATGGGACAGAAGCGAAAGACGTCATCTATGAAGTAGAATATCTTGAAGTACCGAGTATCGAGTACCGAGTACCTAGTACCAAACATAATGAAACAAATGTCGCTCCAAGGAAAATATTAAGAAATGCTGAATGCAAATTCGCGTACCGCGAAAGTATCTTCAAGCATGAACTCAAAAATAAAGTGTTTATCACTGCAGTGATCTTTGCATTGAAAAAAGTGAAAGATGCTACTCCGCTCAAACAAGCGGTCGCTGATATCGTTGCTATCAGAAAGACTAAATTACCTGACCCCGCTCAAACCGGCACTGCGGGGAGTTTTTTCAAAAATCCGACAGTTACAGAAAAAAAATATCTAGAATTAAAAGAAAAATATCCTGAACTCATAAGTTTCCCTGCGGGAGAACTTGTAAAACTCGCAGCAGGACAGCTCATCGAACTCACTGGACTCAAATGATATACGCAATGAAATGTCGGCGTATCAGTGCGGCATGCACTCATCCTCATCAATCTCGGAAATGGCACCGGCGAAGAAATGATGCAATTAGCAAATCATATAATTTCTGAAGTCAAAAAAAACTTCTGAGTCACACTGGAGCCAGAAGTTATCGTTATGTAAGTAATTAATATCTATAGATATATCTGAGTTGCCCTTTGGACTTTGTGTAGTGGCAATTAGTATTCCCTGTAGTCGGAACAGTACAGGTGGCATCTGCGATAAACGTGGTGCACAAGGAAATAGTATCAAAGTCAGTAGTCGTTCTTATTTCAAATTGGTTGGGTAAAGAATCCTCTCCACAAAATACAAAGTTGGAACCGTTTTCTGTTTCGGTCTTGGACATGATAATGAATCCACCATTTTCAAATCCATTCTTTAATATCGGCGTGTACATATATTGTCCTGGAGTGCCTGTGTTGGCCTGAACGCCGCTAAAGGTAGAAGTTCTATCTGGATCCATAGGGAAGTTTGCCATTCATCACTTGGTGAGTTGTGTTTTGATAGTATCGATGCTTCCTGGGGTATCAGGGAATTTACCATTATCTACTTGATAAGAAATGATAGCCGTACCCAATTGTGAGAGATCAGCTTTTCTCGCTGTATCGTTGGCTCTGCCTCTCGCGGACATCAATCTCGGAATCAAAGCCGCAGCAAGGATACCGATGATGACGATGACGATAAGCATTTCAATCAATGTAAATCACTTTTTGTGTTTCAAAAACATAGGCAATTATATGAAGGTAAAATTAGTAGAGGTAAATGTATCTTAAGCTTCAGGGGCTGTATCAGCGGTACAGGCACCATTTGTGTTGGCACAATTTCCTCCAGCAGTAACAGTCAAAGTATTACACATTTTTGTTTGAATATCACCAAATTCTGAATTCATATCTATATCGTCAGAAGATCAACACCATACATAATTGGCACCATTCGAAGTTTCTATAATTGACATTAATACGATTCATCCATTTGGTTGCCCGTTTTTCTTGATAGAGGTGTATCAAAAATCTCATTTAGGAATGGTATATTTTATTCATCAACTAATCTGAGCACCTGCAGGATCCTTGGGTACACTCGACATACCTCATTGTGCTAGTATTCATGTCGTACCTCACAATCTCTGAATAACGCCTCAGCCAGTTCCTGGGAAAGATCCATTATCTATCTGATAAGAAATCAGTGCTGTCGCTATCTGTTGAAGATCAGCCTTTCTCGCAACATCATTTGCTCTCCCTCTTGCAGAAGTAAGTCTTGGAATCAAGGCAGCAGCTAGGATACCGATGATCACGATAACGATTAGCATTTCCACCAAGGTAAACCCTGCTATGCGGGAATGCAGGGCAAGCCTAGATTTTTTGTGCTTTCTGTTGTACATACGATAATTTGAATATATAAAAAAAAAATTCGAATTCGTAAGAAATATAGGCAATTGTGTGATTTTTGCAATGGATTCGCTATTTTTACCATTTGACAATTTGAGAAAAATATCTTGTATTTTAGAGCTTTTTATAGACTCCCGGCATGCTCTGGTAGATGCAATTTTCCATCTCCAACATCGTCAACAGTGGGACTAATTCCCCTACTCCGATACCGATATCTGCCACCAGGTCTTGGATTCAGCATTCAGACTTCTGTGATATGGTGGTGATGATTTTGAGCTCTTGCTCGGATAAATGCTTTGCAGATTGTAGATTGCAGTCGGCAGATTGCAGAAAATTATTTTCTTCTTTTCTAGAAAAGAACTTATCCAAGAATTTGGTGAAGTCGTAAACGAGAGAAACTTTCTTCTCCTCCAAGAGATGATTGATGCCCTCACTGGAAGGTAAAAAGACTGAATTGGCTGTCGCGAAGACAGGTTTGCCCATATCCAGCGCATTGTTAACTGTGATGAGCGATCAGGATTTTTTGCCGGCTTCTGGGACGAAAAGCGCATCCACCAGTCCTGCGATGATGCGATTTCTCTGCGGGAAGGTGTATTTTTCTGGCTTGGTGTCAGCTGGGTATTCTGAGAGGACAAGTCCTCAATTTTCGATGATCTGATAAATCATATGATGATCTGGCTGATTAAAATATCGCTGGATGCCTCCTCACAACACGGCGATAGTCGGAATCCCATGCTGCATAGACAGATGGTGACAGAGCTGATCTATGCCCTCCGCCATACCGGAAACCGTCACGAGGTCATGATTTCTGGCTTCCTGGAAAAGCTTGTGAAGAACTTGAATGCCATAATCGGTTTGCTTGCGCGGGCCTACGATGCCGAGGACTTTTCTGGAAAGCAGAGAAATATCTCAGATATAAGAAATCTGTTTGATTTTGGGTTTGATGAGCTGGAATTTGAAATGAAAATCCTGCTCTCAGGCGATGATGGTATGGATATCGAAGCTCATGGATGCAGATAGAAATAAAAGAACCACCCCACCCTAGCCCTCCCCATTTTCCCTCGGGACTTCTTTCAGTCGCAGGAGAGGGAATAATGCCCCTCGCTACGTAGTGGAGAGTGGGTGTGGTGAGGTAATATTTTTATAATCATCTAATTTGAAAAATCAATACTTAATTGATAAGTTCCTATACGTCAAAAATATGATTGATAAAATATGATGTTTGAATTGAAAAGGATAAACTTTTGAATACAAGGTAAATTGGAATCTGTAATTTGAAATCTGTAATTTTTTAATCTTTTAATTTTTTTAATCTTTTGATTTAATGTCCCTCGCCAATAAACATCGTCCTCAGACTTTTGATCATATCATCGGACAGTGACATATCACCGAAATCCTCAAGGCTCAAATCGCCGGAGCAAAAGATAGTCACAGCAACTATCTCTTTTTCTGACCGAGATGAACGTGAAAGACGACTACAGCAAGAGTGCTCGCCAAAGCGATGAACTGTCTGAATCTCAGTAGCGGGAATCCCTGCAATGAATGCGTAAGCTGTCTGACCATCAATAAGCAATCAACTCTTGATTATATCGAAATCGATGCGGCTTCGCATACCGGTGTAGAAAATATCAGAGAAGAGATCCTTGATAAAGTACCATATCCTCCGACGCATCTGAAGAAAAAAATATATGTCATCGATGAAGTCCATATGCTCAGCAAAGGAGCATTTAATGCCCTGCTCAAGACAATAGAAGAACCGAGGGATAATGTCGGTTTCATTTTGGCGACGACAGAAATCCATAAGGTACCGGAGACCATAATCTCCCGCTGCCAGGTGTTCAATTTCAAAAAAGTCGGAAAAGAAGATATGACAAAGCATCTCCAACATATCGTAAAATTGGAAGGACTCAACTATACACCATGAGCACTGGATACTGTCGTCAGGATCTCTGAATGATGTGTACGCGATGCGATAAAATATATAGACCAGGTAAGTATCCTATGAGACATCAATGAAGAACACATCACAAAATTCTTGGGGATCGCTTCTGAATCTATCATAAAAAACTTTTTGAATCTGATCAAAAATAAAGACAGAGATGCTATTTTCTCGGAAATAGATGCTATCAATGAACAAGGCGTGGATATGCATAATTTCGCCAAACAGACCTTGATGTATATCGATCAATATCTCAGTGAAGATACAGATTTTTTGCTCGCCGTATCTGAAATATTTACGGAAATCCTCGGCACGATAAAATATTATCCATACCCTGCAATCGTGTACAAGATTGCGATAAATAAATTCTTGAATCCGAGCGCTCCAGTCGAAATAGCAATACCTAGACCAGTTCAAACTCAAGCTGCCGAAGCAAAGGCAGAAACTACCAACACCAAACCAGTCGCTCAAGCGTGAGATTCGAACCTGCTCGCTCAATTGCTCGCAAGAGTCGATAAACCATCACTACAGAAAAATCTCGGCGAACATATCATCATCGATAGTGTGGAAGACGATAAAGTACATATCATAGTCATCAATAAACTCACGCATACGCTTTTGGAAAAACGCGAAAATCTGGAATATCTGGAAAAGATACTTTCCGAAGTCCTCAATAAGCCGATAACGCTCAAAGTATCTTTTGAAAAAAAGGAAGAATATTTCTGAAGAAAGTTAACAACTAACAACTAAAAACTAACAGTACTCATTTCCCACAACAAAAAAAAACTGTAGCCGGACTGTTAGCTGTTCACTGTTAACTGTTAGTCATTCTTAAGTAATGTTGCTTTCACAATTCTGATATTGAAATGGAATGTTTTCACCTCTTCGAAGGTGAATTTTTCTTTGTATTCTTGACGTAAAATATCTACTTGTCGTGTCATCATCTCTAGAAACATAGTCCATCAAGTCGAAGGTCATCAAGTCGAAGGTCACTCATCTGACTTTATAGACTTTATAGACTTTTGACTTTCGACTATAGTTATGATTTGGTCCAACATTTTCCTATAATAGATGAGTCAGTCATCTCCTCAAACGAATGCCATTTTGGGCTCTCGCTTCTTGACGTTGTCGGCTACATTTTCCTCAAAGGTTTTTTCCGGGATATATGGAAGATTGGCCACAAGAATAAGGTTCATAGTGGCATAAGTGGATAGGCAGATAGGAGTAATGAAACTCAATAAGTCTGACTTGATGAATTCAACCGGGAAATCATGATCCTTGATGAGGATCTCATAATTTTGCTGAGCGACAGCGAGCGCTTTTTCTGATATATCGGTGAAGATTGCTCTCTTGAAAAAACAAGGATTCTGGAGAAGAACGGAAATGCCCAGTACCCCACATCAGACACCGATATCCATCAAGGTATGACAAGACTTTGGATTTCAGATCTCAGAGCTCAGAACTCAGAATTCAGATCACCTTCATCAATTATCGGCTGTTTGTAATTTACATGTTGTTTCCTGCCATCTGCCTTCTGTTATCTGTAAACTGTCTATGTCTTCGGTCACTGCCATGATCATATATTCTGTTTCCGGACGTGGGATGAGCGTATTGGCATCGACATGGAATTTTCTTTTGAAAAATTCTACGAATCCGAGCGCGTACTCGAGTGGCTTGCAGTTGTCAGCGACATCGTGATAGATGTCCAGGATCTTTTTTTCTTGGTCTGTAGAAATCTCTTGGCCTGCATTGATCCGCATCTCTTCTTTGCTATAATCGAGGAAGTAGCAGATAAGCTTCTGGAGCACGAATTTTTCTTTGTATTCTGGGTTGCTGATCAATTGTTCTATGGTCATAAAAGTTTGAAATAAATAAATGAATAGGTATATATAGACCAATGCGTCATTGCGAGAAGTGTAACGACGTGGCAATCTGCATGGGAATAATCAAACTAGATTGCCTCACCCCGAAGCATCGGTGTTCGCAATGACAGTTCAGCAATAATAGACTCGCCTTTTATT
>Ga0100387_10001083_pt1 | contig 22969 bp, 25 predicted proteins | sample CryGeymeta201511_FD_81547 | JGI IMG/M metagenome (GOLD analysis project Ga0100387, IMG submission 81547) | Groundwater microbial communities from Crystal Geyser aquifers in Utah, USA - Crystal Geyser metaG 2015-11 | ecosystem: Environmental > Aquatic > Deep subsurface > Groundwater | place... | reverse complement strand
ACCGTGTGAACCGTGTGAACCGTGGGAAGCATGAGATCCATGAGATCCATGAGATCCATGAGATCCATGGGAACCATGGGATGAATGCGAAGCATGAGAGCAAGCCGCCGAAGTCGGGTCGGGCTTCATCGCGCCGGCTAAACCAACTCCCAAAGCCAAAAAGGTCATCGCGATTTTCGCCACGCTTTTTTTGTTAATTTTCCCTTCTTCACTGCTCAAAAAGGCCTTAATGTCTTTTTTAATTTGAGGCAGTTTTAATTCTTTCATAGAAATGACACCTTAGCAGTATTATACCAGTTTAGGCTGAGAATATAAACAAGAGGCCTGTGGATAAAAAACCTATCCTTCCGCCCACCTCTCAAAAATCTTCTTTATTTCCGGATTGGCCATTTTCTCAAATAGATAATTTAGTATGCAGCATCCTGTTCTCCTTGCTCTTTAGTAAAGATTGTGGTATTTTTCAAAATATAAATAAGATTCCATATTATGAATATAATTATATCGCCAAAGGATTTCAACCGGACATTTGAAGTTGTAGAACGAAAAGGCGCGGGACATCCTGATACGCTTGCTGACGGACTGGCAGAAATGCTTTCTATTAAATTTTCTCGCTACACTTTAAAAAAATTCGGCGCGATCTTACATCATAATTTCGATAAAGTTGGACTATTGGGCGGCTCATCGTTTGTTTCTTTCGGAAAAGGATACTTAACAAGTCCTATTAGAGTTCTAATAAACGGCAGAGTATCAACAAGGTTTGCGGGAGAAAAAATTCCGACTCAAAAACTTCTCACTGGCTGGGCCAAAGAATTCTTGAAAGAAAAACTTCCATTAATTGATCCTGAGGAGGATCTTTGTTTCCACTTAAATCTTAGTAGCCAAAGTAGTCCGGGGAAGACATATGAAAAAGAATCCAAAAAGAGCGCAAGACAACGATGGTTTGAACCCGAAGGGTTAAACGATCTCCCTGAGTTGGAGAAATTGGTTTCTAATGATACCTCTCTTGGCGTAGGATATGCTCCTGTTTCAAAATTAGAGAAAATAGTCCTCAAAATAGAGCAGGTTTTAAACTCAAAAGAATATAAAAGACGTAACCCATCCGTGGATCGTTGCTATAAATGTACCTGTTAATTTTAGACTAGAAAAAAAATTGGATAATTTTGCGAGAAGAGAAATAAATCTAATCCCTAGATTCACAAAACTTTTTTTAAAAAAGGAGATTTTACTTTGTGGGTTTTAATCTGCTATAACCATGTCGGACCAAAACCAACAAGGAAAGCTATTTATATCAGGCGGCGGAAATTCAGACGATACACAGCTTCTTGATTTTGAATTTGTGAAATCCTTGCCAACCGGCAGACTGCTTTATATACCAATTGGATTGCAAAAAAATTACATCGGTTATGAAGAATGCTACGAATGGATTACTAAAACTCTTACATGCCACAGTCGCATTGTCGCGAAAAATCTAAATATAGATATGTGGGTAAATATAAAAAAGAAACGGTTTTCTGAAATAGAAAATTTTGATGCCATTTACATTGGCGGAGCACAAAACAGCTATAGTTTAATGAAAGAATTTAGAGATACTGGATTTATAGATCTATTGAATACTTTTTTAAACAGTGGCAAAAATATCTATGGAGGAAGCACCGGAGCGATTATTTTAGGAAAAGATATCTCTGTGCTTGATGAATCGCCTCCCAATGACTATCACAATCCAAATGGTCTTAAATTATTGGGAAATTATTCAATTTTTTGCCACTACAAGACAGTTCCTATGGAAAAACTGCGCAAGTTTCTAACTACCGGAAAGAGACCTGTTGTCGCGCTTCCGGAAAAAAGCGGTTTGATCGTTCAAAAAGATACGGCTCAACTCGTCGGTTCTGAAGATGCCGCTATTTTCAAAACAGGCGACATTGACCACCCCCAACCAATTCGACCAAATGAGTATTTTTTACTAAATTAATCTTAAAAAAACTAAAGTTTTTACTATTTGAGAATGCGCTGTTTATAGATTTAATTTTTAACCTTTATGCTCAAAAAACAAAAACGAGAAAAATTACAACTTACTAAAAGAATAGACGATTATTCTCAATGGTATACCGACGTTATTCAGGCAGCGGATCTCGCAGAACACGCGCCAGTAAAGGGATGTATGATTATTAAGCCTTATGGCTACGCGATTTGGGAAAACATGAAAGAAGTTTTAGATCAGAAAATAAAAGAGAGCGACGTAAAGAATGCCTACTTCCCTCTCCTTATTCCGGAAAAACTTCTTAAAAAAGAAAAAAAACATGTCGAGGGCTTTTCGCCAGAAGTAGCGGTAGTAACATATGCGGGAGGCAAAAGACTTACTGAAGCTTTTGTTGTCCGTCCTACCTCGGAAACGATCATATATGAAGCTTTCTCAAGATGGATTCATTCCCGCAGAGATCTCCCGCTTCTTATTAACCAATGGGCAAATGTGATTCGGTGGGAACTCAGGCCGCGTTTGTTTTTACGAACAACTGAATTTCTATGGCAGGAAGGCCATACGGTTCATGCCGATGAAAAAGAAGCTGACAAACGAGCGCGCCTGATGTTAAATATATATAAGGATTTCATTGAACAATATCTGGCGATACCCGTCATCGCGGGCAAAAAATCTGAATCGGAAAAATTCGCGGGGGCGCTCCATACTTATACTCTTGAAGCCATGATGCAAGACGGAAAAGCTCTGCAGATTGCCACTTCGCACAACCTTGGTCAAAACTTTGCAAAAGCATTTAACATTCAATTTACGGATGAGGATGGGTCATCTACATTCGGCTGGCAAACAAGCTGGGGATTAAGCACAAGGACTATTGGAGGGCTTATCATGACACACAGCGATGATACTGGTCTTGTATTACCGCCAAGATTAGCTCCTATTCAAATAATTATTGTTCCCATTTGGCGCACAGAAGAAGACGAACGCAAGGTGCGTCCAGAAATCAAAAATATCGTAGAAATGCTTCAAAAGAAAGGATTGGAAAAAATTCAGGTTGATTGGAGCGAGAAACATCCAGGAGAAAAATACTACTATTGGGAAAGGAAAGGAGTGCCAATTCGCATTGAAGTGGGCCCGCGAGATATACGGAACAAAGAAATGGTACTCGCGCGACGAGACACTGGTAAAAAAGAAACATGTAATCTCAATTCATTATATGAACGGCTGATATTCCTGTTAAATGATATTCAGCAGACGCTCTTTCAAAAAGCGCTTGCGTATCAAAAGGAAAAAACAAAATATGTTGAAACATGGAGCGATTTTAAAAAGCAGATTCGGAATGGAAATTTTGTCTTGGCCCATTGGCATAAAGACAGCGCAATAGAGAAAAAAATAAAAAAAGAAACACAGGCAACAATTCGCTGTATTCCTTTTTCGCAAAAAGAAGAAAGTGGAATGTGCGTATATAGTGGCAAACCATCTAAAAAAAGGATTCTTTTTGCAAGGGCCTATTGATATATGAAAACTATCAAAGTCCTCAGCCTTCCATCAAGACATCCCTACGCCAATAAGTTTAATACCGATGGTATAAAGTTTGTTAATCCTAACACCGATTTATTTACTTCTGGTAGTGGACAGATTGAACAAGCAAAAGATTGCGGATGTCATGTTGTAGTATCAGATGTTGGGTTTTATAAAGAACAGTGGAAGCAAGTAGCGCTTTATAATATAAACAAAGAGAAACCCTTAGAAACCGCTAAACGCTACACCGACGCTTTAATAGAGGTTGCAAAGCGTCCATCTTTGAAGCCCGCGGGAGTACAAAGATTAGACGAACTCTCTGTCTTAATTAAGCAATATAAGGCAGTGTATATAAGCGCGATAGAAAAATTGCAAACAAGGTAGCGACAAACAGAAAGTATTTTTATTAAGCCCTCACCAATAGAAGAATTTGATTATTATATCGTAGTGCCATACGCTCACGCGGCGATCTTATTGGATAGTAAGTAATAAATCTTGTCAGATTTATTATCCTTCCACCCACCTCTCAAAAATCTTCTTTATTTCCGGATTGGCCATTTTTTCAAAAAGATAATTTAGTATCGCCAGATTTATCCGGCGCTTTCTGAAATTCACAAACTCCCCAATATTTTCTTTTTTAATCTGGCCATTTGGTGGTTTAAAATATTAAGCTCGGGAACAGCAACGGTTGAAGAAATTAATTTTTTAAACCCCTCGTTTACCTCCGAAAGGCTGTATTTCTCAATCAATTTTTTGTATCTTTTCCAATCAATTTCTCCCCCGTTGATTAAACTAAAAATATCAATTAGGTCTTTTTGCCCTTTGACGGTTCCTTTTCTCTCTTGGAAAGCATACACCTTTAAAACAAGCAAGAGTTCTGGCCAAGGCGCCAGAAATCCTTCTCTGGATTGAGCATAATTCTTAATTTCTTCCACTGGAATTCCCAAATTAGAAAAATGAGGCAGGTAGATATCAATATCAATCTCTTCTATCTTTATTTCGTATTTTCTAAGCCGTTCATTCTTGAAAAGGTCAAATTCTCCTTTGATTTTGGCCAACTCATCGTAATCTATAACTATATCAATATCTTTGGATTTGAGACCCTTGCTGTATAAAAAAACCGCCCAACCGCCGATAAGAATAAAATCAAATTTTTTCTTCAAATCCTGAAGAATTTTAAAACTCTTTTTGGTAATTAAGTCGTGATAGAATTCCATTTTTAGTTTGCTAAAACAATTTTTCTTTTAAGGCGTTTAAGAAATCTTTAGCGTACCATTCTGGCAGGTTCCAAAGGTCAACAAAGGTCTGAACATCGGGAGTAATTTCGCCAAAATTTTTTAACCACGGGTCGGCCGTTAAAACAATCAAATTAGGCTGGCCTTTTTGGACCGGGAAGCGGTCTTTGATTAGGTCAATTTTTTCTTTGTTAAAATAGACATAAACTTTATCGTAATCAGCCGGAACATCTTGATATTTCTTAGAGTAAGCGGAAAAAGCGCCGAAAATTATTTCCGGCGGCATTTCTCCTTCTATTTCTCGCGGGGTCTTTAAAACATTGGTCTGATAAATTATTTCTTTTCCTAATTTCCTAAAAGTTGCCCAAAGATACAAAAACTTTTCAATATCTCTAATCTTAAAACCCCGGCCGTTTACTTCAATCGCGCCGGACTGACGAGGGGTCTTTAGAGAATTAAAAACAGTGCTCAAAGAAAAATTATACTTTTGAGCCAAGTCCTTTTGAGTTAATTCTGTTGCGCGATTATCAATGGCCTGGAATAAAATCTCCCGCCAAATAATTTCTTTTTTTGACATATTATGTTTCTATTTATCAACCCGAAATACAGATTCATTTCTATGATAATAGAAACTGGATAGCGTGTCAAGAGTTTGAGCTCTATCCTTCCACCCACCTCTCAAAAATCTTCTTTATTTCCGGATTGGCCATTTTTTCAAATAGATAATCTAATATCGCCATATTTATCCGGCAGCGCCCGTTAGTCGGCATCTGGCCGAAAATATTGCCTTGCTCGGAATAGTTGTAAATCGGACAGACCCCGCAAAAGGGCTTGTAAACGCAGTTGGCGCAATGCGGCTGGTTTTCCAAACAGGACGCTGTGCACAGCGTCCTGACCACCGGACTGCCGACAATTTCCTGATAAGTATTCTCTCTGACATTGCCCAGTCGGAAACTCTCGTCGTCCATCATTGACATCATTCGGCCTTCATCGCAGGTATAGACATCGCCGTTGTAGTTATAAGCCAGTTGGCCAATGCCGGCGCCGCAGGGAGAACGAAAGTCCAGATGATTCGGGTCGGTCTCGGTCAAAATCTTAATTAAAAATGTCCGGGCCATTTTTTCTCTGACTTTTTTGCCTCCGAGATTAAGTTTAATGATATAGTCCATCGCTTTTTTGTAAAACTTGATGTATTCCTCGGCGCCATAGCCGATTTTTTTAAAAACATTCTTGGAAAACCCGAAGGGATTGAGCGGCCTTAAATAGAAATCGTCAAAGCCCAGTTTTAGGTATTCGTCTATAATTTGCTTTGGGTAGGCCAGGGAATAACGGCTGGCAGTCATTGACAGGCCCATTTTGAAAATGTATTTTTTCTTTCTTAATTCCGGGTAGAGTTTAAAGAATTTCTTGGCCCACTTGGCCGTGTGATAGTAACTGCCGCATTTATCCCCGATCAAAACCCTGTTTTTATTATGAAGTTTTTCCGGCCCGTCTAACGAAGCGCATAAACTGACCTTTTTATCCAGAAGGTATTTGAATTTTTCCTCGTCCATCAGGGAAAAATTAGACACCAGCCGAATGTCTAAATTTTTACCAATCTTCTTATTCTTCTTTTCCGACTGCTCAATAATGTATTGGACCACCGGCCAATTAACCAGCGGCTCGCCGCCCTGAAATTCAATCGCCACAAACAGGCTGGTTGTCTGAAAAATTTTATCAACGACTTTTTGGGCGGTGGTTTTGTCCATATCATAGCCCTTTTCTTCCATGGTCTGAGCGCTGGCATGGCAATAGATACAGCGGTGGTTACAGCGCAAAGTAACGACCACAATATGCAAGCTCGGCCCGCTAAACAAAAAAGTGTTTTTCTCGCGATACCGATTGAGCAAATCGGAAACATCCAAGTCCTTTTTAAGAAAGTTTTTTTCTTTCAGCGACAAATATGGCTCCTTGGCTTTGTCTAAATCCCCGGCCAATAAATCCTTAAACTCTTTCTCTTTCAAAACCAACCACTGCCCGACATCATTGGTTAGCAAATACCCATTCCTAAACTCTTTGAAACGAAAAAACCCGAGTTCGCCGTATTTAATTTTGTCCAAATTCATATCCATGGTTGATATTCTATAATATTATTTTATTTAAATCAATTTGTTGACAAAAGCAATATTAAAAACTAATCTTAAATTAAGATGGGTTCGTTAACATTATAAATATAAAAGGGAGGAGTTAATATAAAATGGAAAAAATTAGATTAGATAAATTTCTTGTTGAAAACAAAAATATAAAATCCAGATATCGGGCCGCTTTATTAGTTAAAAATGAAATGGTCTTTGTTAATGGCAAACTGATTAAAAAACCGAGCGTTCAAATCAAAAAAGACGATGTTGTTGAAGTTATAGGAAAGGATATCCAGTGGGTCTCAAGAGGGGGATTGAAATTAGAGAAAGCGTTAAAATTCTGGAAAATTAACCCTAAAGATTGGATATGTTTAGATATCGGGGCATCAACCGGCGGGTTTACCGATGTTCTAATAGCTAAAAAAGCAAAAATGGTCTACGCGGTAGACGTAGGACACGACCAGTTAGACGAAAAGTTAAGGAACAATCCAAGAGTAGTTAATCTTGAAAAAGTTGACGCGCGCAAATTAGACAACGATAAAATTAGGGAATCCGTCGATTTTATTTCGGTTGATGTCTCATATATATCATTGTCTTTAATTCTTCCAGAAATTATTAAATTTTTAAAGCCAAACGGCAAGATAGTAGCGCTAATAAAGCCGCAGTTTGAACTTAGCCCTGATATTGTCAAAAAAGGAATTATAAGAAAAAAAGAACATCAAGAATTGGCCGTTAAAAAAATAAGAAAACTTGTCAAAGGATTAAATCTCGCGGAAGAAGGAATAATTGAATCGCCAATTTTAGGCAAGAAAGGCAACAAAGAATTCCTAATCTATCTACAAAAGAATTAAGGTGCCGTCTGTTAAGATGGCGCCTTATTTTGTTAGGAGAAAAAGTTCTTTATTTAACTGCTGTACTTTTTCGCGCTACAAGGACTCCCACTTTGGCGACAACAGCCCGATTCCGCGGCCCCTGACATCCTTTTTAACTGGGAACCACTATTTTTGCCTGAATAATTTTTCCACCGAACAACAATTGACTTTTTCAAACTCATCACCTCCTTTTTATTAAATTTTTCCTCCTAACAATTATATTTGATATCATGATTGTCAAATATAATATCTAATATTTTACCATTTTCAAACACCATTTCAAAGAGACGAGGCAAGATTAGTTTATGTAATTGGCAATTGTAATCAGATGGCGTAAAGAAATCATCATTATCCCACGCCGATTGCATAGGACATCCCCCGCCGCAAATCAATTTTAAATTACAGTTTTTACACTTAGAGTAATTAGAGAAATGTAGTTTATCAAGAAATTTTCGTTTAGGTTTATTTATTCCGAAACCGTCTCGAGAGCATTTACCATACATCATAACATCGGAATAAATTTCTCCCGTCCTAGAAATTTCAAGACACGAAGTTATCTTTCCGGAAGGAGTGATTATCAAATTGGTTCCTTCTCCAGTACCACAATAATATCCACTGGTAGGTCTAGAAACTATTGAGTTATCCACTTTAATTTCAAGATTTTTATCGGCAATTAATTGGATTGCTTTAATAAAATTTTCGGCATATTTCTCAACTTCGGGCATCAACCCCTTTTCACCTCTACAGAGAACTGAGAAATGAACTGGTTCAATTTTTATATACTCTACACCAAAACTTGCGACTTGCTCCACAGAATCTGAAATGGTATTAACTCCTTGATTAGTAATCGTCAATTGTACCGTTAATGGCACGTTCGTTTGCGCTAATTTTCGAATATTCCGCTCTACTACTTTTTGTGAAGAACTTCCAGAAACAAAAGGCCTTTATTTATTGCGGCAAACACCGTCATAAGAAATCCTGATGGCAACATTATTTTCTACCAGCCATTCAAATTCAACATCATTAAATGTGCCATTACTCACAAGGATAATTTCAATATTACCAAACTTCTTCTTTGCATACTCGCACACTCCCTCCATACATCTGAAGTTAAGAAATGGCTCGCCGCCCCCGACAAAATATATTGACAAAACTTCGGTAGAATAATTTGGTCTTAATTCAACAAGATTATCAATCGCTAACTTCGCCAATGATAAATCCGTATATATCTTGTCATCCCCGCCTTTGGCATAACAATAAACGCAACGCAGATTACAATCGAGAGTAGGCATAAAAGATATACTGGGACCAATGTGAAATTCTTCTTTTTTATTATCTCTTTCTTTAATAATCGTTTTTACCTCTTCATTAATAACATTATCCAGTTCATCTTTTTCGACACCCGACAAAAAATTTAACCGATTTTCAGAAATCAAGACATACCGTCCCTTCTTAAGGCTAATTATATCTACTCCGTCCATCTCATCTAAGTTCATTTGTATCCTCCTTAAATATTTAATTTTAAAAAAACTTGTTTTATCAAGAAAGAATAAAATTTTAATCCCTATGCCTTCATCAACGCCAGGACATAATTGCAAAATTCGTCTTGGATAATATCTTTGACTTCTTTGTCTATATTTTCAAGACCGACTTCAAAATAGTCCTTTTTTTCTTTAATAGAAAAATCAGCCAATCCCCGATAGGCCTTGATAGCTGATTTTACCACGCTAAGTTTATAAATTCTGACACTGAACTTAATTACCATTATTTTTTTCCGCTTTTAGCGGATTTTTTTGTCTTTGCGCCGTACTTTTCCTCCCAAGGAATGGCAATCCCTAAGGGGTCGTCCTGATAAGTCATTTTTTCTTCCGCTTCCGCCGGCTCTTCCGTCCCGATAGCTGAAAGGAGCGCCTGGCTGATAATATATTCCCGGATTTTTTTGTTATTTTTAGCTAATCTAATCCGAACCGCGTAATTAAGCAGTTCATTCAAAAACTCCCCTTTCAAATCGCCTAATTGTTTAGAGGATAATGGCTTTTTCCCTTTCAAAGAAACTTCAATCTGGTCTTTCTTTTTGCTGTCTAAAAAGAGATAGGCCCGGTCAACAAAAACATAGACGGTTCCATATACCGCCTCCAAGGGATATTCTCTCAGATTGAAATTAAATTTGATCTCGTTATTTTTTGCTGTCATATCTTATTCCTACCCTTCGCTTTCTGCCGGATTGTTTTCCGGTTCAACCACAATTTTTCTGACAATCAGGACTGTTTTTTCGTCCGGATTCTTGGAATCGCACATCGCCACCACCGAGATATCATCCCCTTCTTTGAATTCATCCAAAGTTGTCTCTGTTTGGTCCAAAACCTGCATCTCCTTGGAAAGATTCGTTTTAAAAAATTCGGTTTCATCGGTCAGGTTGACTATGTTGATTTGCTCGGAAGTTTCCTTTGGCTGAAGGTATAATTGCCCGTCTTCAATTTTTTCAAAAGTTCCGTCAATGATAATATTGTAGAGCTGTCCACATTTATTATCTGTCTCTTCTCCTATCGGCAGAAAAGAAAAACCTTCCGGCTGGTCAACTGGTTTGTTGCGCCAATACTGCTGGTAAAAATAATAACCGCCCAGAGATAAAATGGCAATGATGACTAAAATAACCGCCGCAAAAAAAACCTTTTTATTATCCATAACGTTTAAACTCCTTTACTCTCATTTTAAACCCGTCGAAAACAAGTGTCAAATAACATCAAAAATCTTAAAGGCATTCATCTTCGCGCAAAGAATTATAGAAAGATTACTTGGACTATACCAAAACCCATTTAACTCCTAACTGCTACTTTACTAAATCAGAATCTTTTACTATTCGGACAATATCATTTATTAAATCTTTTATTTGCCAATCGCTTTTTTTACCATATCTATTCTCTATCTTCATTATAATTTCTTGATGTTCCGGATAATCTATAGTCTTAATACCGAAAACCTTAAGCCAATTTGAAGAGTTTTGAACTATGACATTAAATATCTCCGAGATATGCCAAACTAAAAAGTTATGTTCATCCTTCTTATATTGAGGATACCTTTTGTAAAAATAATTATAGAAAATAAAATGAAGCATTTCATGGGCAATAACCACATTAACATATTTTTTCTTTTTGTACTTATAAGGAACTTGAAAGGTCATATCCTCCAAGAATCTTGGGAACATTCCCCAAATCGTCGTATAAACAATATATTTTCCTTTTGGCCAAAAGTTACCACCAAATAACTTGTCAACTAAACCGTAAAACTTTTCTTCTTTTTTCTGCCAATTAGATTGGTAAACAGACATATTTTTCTGTATTATCTTTTCCTTTTTTTCGTAAAAAGATTTAACAAAATCAATTATTTTTTTCCTATCTATTTTTAAAGTATTTCCTTCTTTATATTTCTCTAAAAAAGGAAAGTTCCTAAAAAAAGCCCACTCCAAAGTACGCCCATCATTATAATCAGCACTGTTGTTGAAATCAAAAAATGCCTGAATATCTTTTTTATAATCAATTTTAAACTTTAGCTTCGGGTTCATGAATTAAATGAGGTAGGCATATTGTCTACCTCAAGGTTAACATTTTAAAACTATCTTTTCAAGAAGCAACAAATTTAAAAAATGTATCCCAAATTAGCCATTCTAATGATTTTTTACTATGAGAACATACGCGATCGTCAATATTCCAAATGCTTCCAGTTTTCAACTCGGCGCTGGCTGGACACCCCCCACCACATATTCCAAGTGCTTCGCAATCCAAACATTGATCCATAAAAAGCGGCGAACGATATTTCCATTTCTCAAAAAGACCAAATTTGTAAGGATCGAAATCGGAATTGAGTACCGAAAAATCAAAATATTTTCTTGGTTTAACAAAATCCTGGCACATGCCAATTAGGCCGTCTGGAGCAACTACAATTTGATTACCCATAGCTCCGCAATCGGAAAACATTGTTTTGCGGTCGATAAAAGCTTTCGCTTTTCGCATCATCCTTTCTTCATAGACTCCTAATTCCCGAAATTTTTTGAAGGCATAAATCAAACAATCGGCCGCTTTATCAAAATAATCATTGTTTAACGGCATATTCGGATTATAGTGCAGGATATTGAAGCTGATTCCATCCTGAATTCCCAATTCGTCTATAAAAAAGGATAAAACATCATCAAAATTATTCACCACTTCAGGAGTCAAAGTTGCTGAAATCCCATTTTTAACACGGTATTTCTGTAAGAGTTTATAATTACGGTGAATAATTGGAAATATATCAATATGTTGTCTCGGAATCCGGTAAATATTATTGATATAACCTGGTCCATCAATTGAAATCCCAACAGTCACTCTGTATTTGGCAAAAAACTGAATAATATTTTCATCTAGTAACACTCCATTAGTTACTATCGCCACTTCGCATTCTTCGGGCATACGTTGGATTTTTTTTAATTGAGCGACTTTCTCAACCGCCGCTTTAACAGCAGCAATATTAATAAGTGGTTCTCCGCCGTAAAGATGAATAACTCGTTTGTGATATTTCCTACCATATTTTGTAGTCAGGTCAGCAAAAATGTTTATGGATTGATTAACTGTAGCAATATCCATGGTAACCGCAGTAACCGCCGGAATTGGTTTTAACATCAGCAACGGCGTTTCTTCAAAACAATATCTGCATTTCAAATTACAGGCATCGGTCAAAAGCAGATACATAATTTCCAAATTTTTATCTTGTAAAAATTGTTCTCGAATTTCGATTAGTTCCGCTATTTCATCATAACCACGATCGACTATTAAATTTTCATTTCGAAACTTTTTTACAATATCATCTTCAATTTCCTCAAGATTAAATCTGGAATGAATAACTTTCCAACCTATTAATTTTGGCAAGAATATCAGGGCGAGAGAAATGCTATGTAAAAAGGCGATATTATTTCCTCTTTCAAACCACTTACACCATCGAGACAATCGACATTTATTCTTATCTTTCATTCTTCGTCTCCTTATGTTATGAAGTAAGGGGAGAAACAATTCTCCCCTTTTGGTTTACAACATTAGCAACGTGAACATGCCGTATAACAGCACTTAGGGCCAGCGGTATTCACTTTTTTTATTCTGCCAAGAACTTTTGATCTTTGACTTTTTGACGGTACGAAAATTTTAACCTTCTTTCTGCCCACTTAAATCACCTCCTTTATTTATCAGAATATTTTGATTTTAAAAAACAGTGAAAATCATTTCTGATTTATTATATAATAACTACTTTTTATTAGGCTTGTCAAGTTAAAAGATAATAAAATTTTGGAAAACGCTTTGGAAAAACGGCTCAAATAAAAAAACCAGAATAGTTGAACCAGTCAGAAATGGCCCGAATGGAATTTCCGATTTCATTTTTTTCTTACCCAAGACAATCAAAAACATCCCGACGGCGGCGCCGGAAAAAAAGGATAAAAGCAAAGCGGTTAAAATCATCGGCCAGCCCAGAAAAAGACCCATCAAGAACGCTAGCTTGACATCGCCTAACCCCATCCATTCCCCCTTTGATAAAAGAACCAAAGATAAAAAGAAAGCGCCGGCCAAAAACGCCGATAATATTTGATTAAGCGGATTTGCTCCGAGTAAACAAAAAAGAAAAGTCGCAATTATCGCCGGATAAACGATTTTATCCGGAATCAGATAATGCTTCAGGTCGTAAACAAAAATAATTATTAAAAAACTGATAATTGCCAGGTAATAAATTAAACTTATAAAATTTTTACTTTGAGCGAAGTCAAGAGAGAAAATTAATAGAAAAAGCAATCCGGTTGTTCCTTCCACTATCGGATACTGCCAAGAAATTTTTTTGCCGCAGTAATGGCACCTGCCTTTTTGCCAAACAAAACTAACCAGCGGCGCCAAATCGCGCCAGTTCAAAATCTTTCCGCACTTCGGACACTTGGAACGGCCGAACAAAATCAACTTGCTTTTTCCCAGTCGGAAAATGACCACATTTAAAAAACTGCCGATTGCCAGGCCGAAAATAAAAATGAAAAGATGAGCCATATCAAATACAAAACAGCCTGGCAACCCTAAGCTTAGCAAATAAAATCTTACTAAGCTCTACGGCTACCAGGCTATAAAATAATCTTACGGCCTAAGGCAATAAACCGGATCGGTGCAAGTCAAACCAAATGTCGCCGTATCCAAGTCAGTATCTAAGGCGTCGTTAGTGGTGTCTTCCAATCTCGCGCCTAAGACATACTCTTGACAAGCGTTAGCCGTGGTTCCGCTCGGATGATAAACATAGCTGTTGACTCCCGGAGCGGCCGGAATGGCGCCAATATAGGTTGGGTTAAGCACATTGGTTAAACTAGCCCAGTCGTTGTCATTGTTGGTCGTATCGCAAATATACCCGTTATTGTCATCGTAATACATCTCCAGAGCCAGCGCCATTTGTCTCATGTCGCTTACCCTTCTGGAATCTCGGGCTTTTTTCCTGGCGGTATTGAGCGAAACCAGAACTATCGTCGCTAAAATGCCGATGATGGCGATAACAACCAAAAGCTCAATTAAAGTAAATCCCTTTTCGCCCCTTCTTTTGCTAAAAAATTTCAACATTTTTTCTCCTTTCTTCTTAAATTAGCTGATTATTGAGTTGATTGAATTTCGACCTTTATATTTATAATATCACACTACCCAATATTTATAAATGTTTTAGGCGGTATTCCCAGCCGCTCTTCCCCTTAAAATAGAACATTAAATAGACCCGGCCAGATTATATATCGGCATAAAAACGGAAAAGACCAAAATAGCGACTCCGATACCCAAAATAACAAGCAGGAGCGGCTCTATTATCTGGCTTAAATTATTGACTATATTTTCCACTTCCTTGTTATAGAATATGCTCAATTTTTCCAAAATAGATTCCATTTTGCCCGTCTTTTCTCCAGTTTTAATCATTTGGTTGAACAGCGGCGGGATTTCTTCAAAACTCTCAAAGGACGAACTGACAGTTTTGCCGACTTTGACATCGTCTCTGGCCTGGAAAATAATTTTGGCAAAAACAGCGTTGCCGACAACTTTACCGGAGATATTAAGCGATTCAATGATAGAAACTCCGCCCTTAATCAAAACGCTTAAGTTTTCGGCCAGACGAGCCAAATAGGTTTTTTTAAGGATTTTGCCAAAGATTGGAATTTTTAATTTAAGCGCGTCTATTTGGGCTTTTCCCTCTTCGCCCTGATTGTATTTCCAGATAAAAACGCCAAACCCGACCAAAAGCAAAAACAATAGCCAGCCGTAATTTCTTAAAACATCGCTGGAAAAAATAACCAGTTTCGTCGACCACGGCAGTTCCTGGCCTGATTCCATTAGAACAGAAGTCAGATTTGGTATAACCATAACCATAACTAATATGCCGGCGATGACAAACGCGCCCAGAATAAAAGCTGGATAAGTCATCGCTCCGCGAACTTTCGAAATCAAGTAATACTCTTTTTCCAGGTGGTCGGCCAGATATTCCAAACTTTCTTTCAGCCCGCCGGAAACCTCGCCGGTTTTGACTAAATTGACGGCAAAAGACGAAAACAATTTCGGGTAGTTAGACAGGGCCTTAGAAAAAGAGGCTCCGCCGTCAATCTTATCAGCTGTTTCCAAGATTACCTCTTTGAAGCGCGGGTTGTCTTCCTGTTCACCGAGAATTCTTAACGACTGGACCAGAGAGACATCGGCGTCAATTAAAATGGCTAATTGCCGGAAGAAAATAAAGACGCTCCGGCGTTTGACTCTTTGAAAAATTTTGATTTCCTTGGCAAAAAAAGGCGCTCTTTCGGATGATTCAAGTTTCAAGACCAATAAGCCCCTGTCTTGAAGAACATCTAAGGCCGCCGACCGGTTAGCCGCTTCAATGGTTCCCGACTGGGAGCCGCCTTTTTCTGTCCGAGCAAGATAGTTGAATTTCATAATCTCTTGATATATTATTTTTTCATCAGCATTCTTAATTCCGAAAGACTGGTTGAATAATTTTCGGCTTCTTCAATAGAGATCATTCTTCTTTTGACTAAATCCACCAAAGAGTGATTGAGCGAAATCATTCCTTCTTCAGAGCTGGTTTCAATAATCATATCTATCTGATGGGTTTTCCCTTCCCGAATTAAGTTCCTCACTGCCGAATTGGCAATCATTAATTCCACCGCGTTGATTACTCCGCCATTAAGACAGGGGATCAGCCGGCGGGAAAGAATTCCCAAAATTGTAGACGCCAATTGGGCTCTAATTTGTCCCTGTTGGTGGGGCGGGAAGCCGTCAATAATCCGATCAACGGTCTGCGCGGCAGTATTGGTGTGAAGAGTAGTCAAGACCAAATGACCAGTCTCAGCCGCCGTCACGGCGTTAGCAATCGTTTCTGGGTCTCTCATCTCGCCGATCATAATCACATCCGGGTCCTGACGGAACGATTCCCTCAGGCCGCGCGCGAAACTCTGGACATCCTGACCGACTTCACGCTGGTCAATAACACAGCGATTTTCTTCAAAGAGGTATTCAATCGGGTCTTCTATAGTAATGATATGGTCGGCTCGGGTCTGGTTGATTTCTTCAATGAGCGCCGCCATTGCCGTCGATTTACCATGACCGGAAGGACCAACCACCAGGAAAAATCCCTGCATGGCCTGGGCAAACTGGGTGCAAATGGGAGGCAAATTCAATTCTTCTATACTTCTGATTTTTTTAGGAATAAGGCGCATGGCTACGCCAATCTTGCCTAGTTGGTAAAAGATATTTACTCGAAAACGGGTTTTGTCTTTGTGCGCGAAAGACAAATCAATATCCCTTATTTGAAACAACTGCTCTTTTTGCTCCTCGGAAAGCAAAGTAAAAGCCAGTCCTTCGGTATCTTCCCCCGTTAAAATCTTTTCTTTTTTACTTTCGGCGCCATCGGTCAGCTTTCCGTCAATTCTAAAAAGAGGCGCTTGGTTAATTGACAAATGAACATCGGTGGCGTCTTTTTCTATTGCTTGGTCTAATATCTGGTCAAGCTTGGCCTTGTATTCTCCGTTAGTCATATATTATCTTCTTGTCTATTCCTCCACGACTCTTAACATTTCTTCGAAAGATATTAACCCCTTTAAGACCTTGAAAATCCCGTCTTGCTTCATGGTCACCATTCCCTGCCTTTTGGCCTCTTCCTCTAATTTTGATTCAGTCAAACTCTCATTGATTATTTTTTCAAGTTCCGGCGTCATGCTAAGCATTTCGTAAACCGCCACCCGGCCTTTTGTCCCTTTATTGCCGCATTCTCTACAACCGACCGGACGACAAATTTTAAACGGCTTTTTCCAGGAAAACATTTTCCTTTGCTCTGGCGTCAGCTCGGCCAACTCTTTTTCTATCTCATCGCTCACTTGCTTGGGCGCTTCAATTTCTTTCTTGCATTTCTCGCACAGCCGCCGGACTAACCGTTGGGCCATCGCTAAGTTCACGGCGGACGGCAGAAGAAAAGTGCTTATCCCCATATCAACCAATCGCGGAATCACTCCAATAGCGTTGTTGGTATGAATAGTTGAAAGAAGGATATGGCCGGTCAGAGCGGCATGAATAGCCAAAGACGCCGTCTCCTGGTCTCTGATTTCTCCAACCATAATCACATCCGGGTCTTGGCGAAGAATATGGCGCAATCCGGAAGCAAAAGTATAATTTATCTCCGGCCGGATCTGCGATTGACTCACGCCTTCAACATAGTACTCAATCGGATCTTCTAAGCTGACGATATTGGTCTTTTCGTCATTTAATCGGGTCAGGATAGCGTATAAGGTCGTTGTTTTTCCCGAACCAGTCGGACCGCTGATTAAAATTGCGCCGAACGGTTCTTCAATCGCCCGCTCTAAAATATCTAAATTGTATTTCTCAACGCCAAGCTGAGAAAAATCGCTCAGCGCCGACAAGGGATCCAAGACCCTCAAAACAACTTTTTCTCCGCCTTCGGTCGGAAAAGTGGAAACGCGAAAGTCAATTTTCCTGGAAGCAATCACGGCGCTAAACCTGCCGTCTTGCGGAATTCTGCTTTCGTCAATCTTCAGGTCGGAAAGAATTTTTATTCGGGAAACAACCGAGGGATGAACCTCGTTGGGCAAAAACAAACTGATTTGAAGAAGGCCATCTATTCTAAAACGAACACGGGTCCTTTTTTCTGACGGCTCAATGTGGATATCAGAGGCCTTGCTCTCAATGGCATTATTGAGGATTATCGCCACTATCCTGGTAATTGGCGCCTCGGCGGAAATACTCTTGGCTTCTTCTTTTCTTTCTTTGGGCCTTATCTTCTCCCTCGCCTCTAATTCCTTTCCAAGCTCTTGAAGGGCTTTTTTGATTTCGCCGCGAAAACTCCGGTATTGTTTCAAAACTTTTTTTAAACCGATTTCGTCAATCAGATAAATCTTGGCTTCCAACCCGCCGCTTCTGATAATAAACCTTAAGGCGTCTCTGGCCTTAAGGTTTTCCGGGTTAACCATCCCAATCTCTAAAACATTCCCTTTTCGCGAGACCGGAACGAACCCGTAAAAGGCCGCTGCCTCCTCGGGAATCTCTTTTAAAACCTCAATCGGGATTTCTTTGTCATTTAAATCAATATACGGAATTTTTAAGCCATCCGCCCTTTTCTTTGATTCTTCTATTTTTGAATTACTTTTCGCGCCGTCAACAATCTCTATGCCGGTTTCTTCGGTCAAGTCGTCTTCCCGATTTTCGCTATTATTTGTCTCTTTTCGCGCAACCATAATTTAAAAGCAACAGATCTCTTCAATTAATAGGAAAATGGGTTTTTCCTGCCTTTTTGCTCTATCTTCAGAGGCCAATCCTTGAATGTCTTAAGCGCTTGAAAACGGGAACTCTCCAAAAACCCGGCGTCAAAATCTATCTCTGCTATGATTTCATCAACCGAAATCTCTGATGAGCTCTCCCCGGGTAAATTTTGCTCAATAAGCGAAGAGATATCTTCGGTCACGGCCGGCGAGTAAAAGAAATTAAAATAGGCGACTGCCGCGCCGGCTAAAATTAAAACTACAACTGCCATCAAGGCGATTTTTTGTTTCTTTCCCTTGTCTTCTGGATTTGATTTACCTAAAAAAGCGTTAAAGGCCATAATTTGAAAATTAGAAATCTAATTCCTTTTTATTGATAATAAACATTGATATTCAAGCCAAATTCAAATAGCCCCGGACCGCTCTCCGAATCCTTGCCCGGAGAAATCCTGATTGAACTGGCTTCCATTGTGCGCAAAGAACTCTCCAGATCATTTAGAAACCCCTTAAATGCTTCGTAAGAGCCGCTTAAATTCATCTCAACACCCGCGGTTGAAAACCCGGCTATTAGGGAGGACGATTCCTGGGAGGCGTTTTTACCGGCGCCGTCGTTTTCTTTTTCAATTCCTGAAAATTTTATTGAACTCAATAACAAGCCGTTCTTCATCGCTATAGTGTCAATCTGGGAAAGATCATAGGAAACATCTTCTCCGTTCGGCAACGCTAAAAAAATTCTGTCAATGTCATCTTTTGAGTCAAGATATTTCTTTTTCAATTCGTCCTGTTTAGCCAACAAGGTTTCTATTTTGATAATCTCCTCGTTTTTAGATTTAATCTCGTCCCTTACCTTTCCGATTGAAGCCCAAAGCGGTTTAATAGCCCAAAATATCAGGGCCAATCCCGCTGCCAGACAAATTAAGGCAATGATAATTTTTTTCATGATGCTATTTTTGATAAAAACCGCTTGGTTTTAATTGTAATTCAATCGTGGAGTTAATCTGTCCGGAATTATCCGTACCGACTGAATTGAAAGTCGCCTTTTCCACCCGGCCGTCATTTTTAAAAACTACCATCTGCTTGACCAATGAATCGACATTAATCGCTAATGTCTCTAAATTAACGGTCATTTGGGCCAGGTCGCCGTTAAAACTGGCGAAGCGAACCTGTGGGACAACCAAATCCTCAATTAAGGTAAAAATACCCGAAGAATAAACCTGGTTGTTTAAAATATTCTTAAGTCCTTCAATTTTATCCTTCAAATCCATCAGATTATTCTCAAATTCAACGTCTCTCGTCTGGTTTAGTTCGCTGATTTTTTGAGCCAGTCCGTCTTTCTGCTTATCCAAGCTCATCTTATACCCCCACAGCCCCAAATAAAGCAAAATTGCCGCAATTAAAAACACTAAAGACAGGCCAAACAGAAAGCCGCCTTTTAGAGTTATGTCTTTGCCTAATTTAGAAATATTTTCGGAAACGCCTTTAGAAAGCCCGTTTTTAGAGGAAAAACCAAAACCGGGGCTATCCCCTTTATCCCTATCGCTTTCCCTTGGCATAAGTTTAATGTCGTTCATTTCCTTAATTGATATTTTAATAGCGGCTATCCTCTCATCGCTAAGCCGACGGAAACGGCCAGCGCTAAACCAAGTTTTTTCAAGACCGGTTTAAGCGCCGCCGGATACTCTATCCGGGCAAAAGGATCCCCGACTGAAACATCCAGAGACAAATTTTGAGTCAAGTAATCAACAAAACCGACCAGATGGACCCCGCTTCCGACTAAAACACACTTCTCTATCTTTCGTTTGTATTTATTTTGATAACTGTCAATAATTTTTTTCATCTCCGCCACAATCAGTTTCAAAACCGTCTGGCTGATTACTCTTGCTTGGACGGATTGCTCATCCGACATCCACGACTCCGACAAATCTTTTTTGACTTGCTCGGCCTTCTCCATATCAAAACTCATTTGCTCGGCAATCGCTCTGGTGATTTTCAATCCGCCTAGCTCTAAATTGTGAGTCAGACGAACATAGCCGTCGTCAATAATACTGGCGCTGATGGAACGCGCTCCGACATCAAGAAGCATAATCCCGCTTTTGTCATTGCCGACCAGCGCCCGACTCAAACTAAAGGTTTCCTCTTCAATCATCTCCGGCGTCAACCCGGCCGCCGCCATTATCTCGTTGTAATAGGCGATAACTTTTTTAGGAACAGCGATAATCAAGACCTGGCGTCCAGCCATTTTATTCGGCGGACTGACCAAACTCCAATCCAAAACCACTTCGGAAATTGGAATCGGAATATACTTTCTGGCCTCAAACGGCACCGCCGAAGCGACTTCTTTCTCTGAAAAGTTGGGCAAGTCAATCAGAGTGGAAAAACTTGAATAGACTGGAACGGAAAGATAGGCCTCTTTCAAATCAATCCCCGCTTCTTCAAGCAACTCTTTGATTATCTTCGCCATTTCCCGAACCGGTATCTTTGCCGATTCTATCCCTACCTGATAATTATTTCTTTTTAATTGTCCTTTTAAAGAATAAATGGCGTAGTTTTTCAATTTGTATCTTTCTTCGTCCTTTTCCAACTGGACCATCTTGACCGCTGAAGCTCCAATATCAATTCCTAAATAGCTTTTTGGTTTTCCTTTAAAAAAGTTGAATAGCGACATCTTGCTGGCAAAATTATACCATAGTCCCAGAAACAATTCCAAAAAAGATATCCACAACTGCTTTTAGTCCGGCATAACTGCGGAATGGTATAATTTAGAAATGGAAAAATTTCTGCCGCCGGCGTTTTTTAAAAACGCCCAATTTATTCTTGACCTCATTTTCCCGGTCAGCTGCTTTGGTTGCGGCAAAGAAGGCGATTGGCTCTGCCCGGTCTGTTTCGGCAAAATCACGCTTGCGGACCGAACGCGCGAAACAAGTCCGCCGCTTGACAAAGTATTAATCGCCTGCGACTACAAAAACCAAGTCGTCAAAAAATTAATTTTAAACCTGAAATATAATTTTATCCGCGACCTGGCCGGACCTATTGGTAAATTAATGAGCCGGAAATTATCCCGATACTTATTGGAAAACAACTCCGCCGTTTTAATCCCTGTCCCCCTTCACAAAAAGCGCCTGCGCTGGCGCGGCTTCAATCAAGCCGAACTTCTGGCCAACGAAATCAACCGCGACTCAAATATTCCTGTCGTCGGCAATGCCTTAATCCGCCACCGCCACGCTTTACCGCAAGCAAAAATTAACGACGCCTCCGCCAGAAAAGAAAACATCAGAAATTCATTTGCCATCAATCCTGATTTCAGAGTAAATTTAAAAAACAAAACCGTTATTCTGATAGATGATATCTGCACCACCGGCGCCACTTTGGCTGAATGCGCCCGCGCCCTAAAACCGCTCCAGCCAAAACAAATCTGGGCGCTGGTCTTTGCCAATGGTTAACGGCCAAAAGAGGCGACATTCAATGTCGCCTCTTTTAAATCTACTACCTAAAAACACTTGAAGAGATACCTAAAATAGATTATGCTGAAAGCAATTGGGAGGAGTCGGATAATGGCATTCCAGCGGCTTGCTAAGCCGTAGCCCTTAATTGGGCTTGCGGGTTCGAGTCCCGCCTCCTCCGCCAAAGATAATAGTAGTTTTATGCCCGGCGCCGCTTTTAAATTTTTAAAGGAGAGGAATGGATTTACACTCATTGAATTGCTTGTTGTGATAGCGATAATAGGAATTCTTTCTTCTGTTATATTTTTAAGCACGAGGCAAGCAAGAGATAACGCGTATTTTGCTAAAGCGAAAAAAGAACTTCGTAGTTTTCACGAAGCTATAGAATTATACCTAAATGATAGCGGCGGCGATTATCCGCCTGACGCAGACCGCGACATTCCGCCAGGCCTTGAACAGTATCTATCCTCCGGTATTTTACCTGATGCGGCATAGCCGGGAAGCGTGTTTGACTGGGATAATTGGGAAGATCCTGATACGGGAGAAAAAATTTATCAGATAAGCATTCGATTCTGTCCTATCGGTCAGCCGGACCAATGCCGTTTCCCCAATCAAGATTGGGCGGAAGATTTCGATATTAACAGCAGTGTTTATTATTGCATATCAGGACCATGTAGGGCGCATATTGACGAACCAATCAACCACCCTGGTTATTGTGTAAACTGCGGAAATTGATTAATGTAAGAATTTGCCGCCAAACCTGCCTACCGGCAAGCAGGAAAAAATTTGTCATATTTGGAGAGGTGCTTGAGAGGCCGAAAAGGACAGTCTTGAAAACTGTTGTGGCAGAAATGTCACCGTGGGTTCGAATCCCACCCTCTCCGCCAATTTTCAGATTGCGACTTTTGGGCGATTGTTGCCTCGCCCCGCCAGAGGCGGGGCTCGGCTTCGGCAAGGATTTTGAAGGGATTTTTGAAATCCAAAAACAATTTCTGCCCGCTCAAACGGAAGTTCGAACCAATCTTT